>Ga0164297_10000769_pt1 | contig 37455 bp, 30 predicted proteins | sample GEODES058metaG_FD_113539 | JGI IMG/M metagenome (GOLD analysis project Ga0164297, IMG submission 113539) | Dystrophic lake water microbial communities from Trout Bog Lake, Wisconsin, USA - GEODES058 metaG | ecosystem: Environmental > Aquatic > Freshwater > Lake | place: USA: Trout Bog Lake... | reverse complement strand
GGCTTTTACTCCATTGAAGTCGACCGTCTCAGTTGGGTTTGTAGTTTTTTCTTCGAGCAGGTATTCGTATTTTATATAGACTTCTCTTGTTACTGTTTGTTCTACCTCGCTGATGTGCTTTTCTTTTTCTTTGTCATCCATTTCCCGACCGGGTAATGCAGTGGAATCGGGCAATGGTGTTGTGGATATCTCGGGCGAAGTGGTTGATGGTGAAGGAGTTGCGGGTATTGGATCATTTTCATCATTGCCCGATTTTGTTGTGCCGTCGGGAATGCTCGTGTGTGAGTTCCTTCCTGCGTCAGGATGACAAACTTGTGGGTTGGCATTGTCTGAACCATGATCTACCTGATCGGAAGGATTTACATGATCGGCTCCATCGCTGCCAGTCTCCTTTATTGCGTCTGCTGTTTCGCAGACCTTTTTCTCAATGTGGAATTGCTTGTTGTGGATAAGGCCTTTGATGTATTCATCAGCTACGACTGCGACGCGTTTGGTGAATTCCAGGTCGTTGGTGTGGTGAGCGATGAAACTTGTTAGTTCCTGAAATGCTTGTATATATGTTCCCAGTGACATCTGCTGCATGTGCTTGGTGGAGACTATGAGTTTGCGCAACATTTCTACTTCTTGGAATGTAGGGACACGGTCGTCACGATTGGCAATGTTGTCGTTGATGGCTGTGATGTGGTTGTACAATTGCTGCTGAATGATACCGGGTGCCTGACGGGCTGCGGCTTTCATTTCGTCCCACTTGCCTTTTTTTATCCACAGATAAATGGTCTTGGGATCGATGCCGAGTTTATCGGCAATTTCCTTTTGTGTAAAGTTGGTGTTGAGATACATGTCTCGTGCGCCTTGCTGATCGTATGGGGCCATAGTTTGATAGGGTTTGTTAGTTAAAAGGTTAAAAGGTTAATTGGTTAAAAAGGTTAAAAGGGTAAAGGGTTAAAAGGGTAAAGGGTTAAAGGGTTAAAAGGTTAAAGGGTTAAAAGGTTAAAGGGTTAAAGGGTTAAAAGGTTAAAGGGTTAAAGGGTTAAAAGGTTAAAAGGTTAAAGGGTTAAAAGGTTAAAAGGTTAAAGGGTTAAAGGGTTAAAAGGTTAAAAGGTTAAAGGGTTAAAGGGTTAAAAGGTTAAAAGGTTAAAAGGTTAAAGGATTAAAAGGTTAAAGGGTTAAAAGGTTAAAGGGTTAAAGGGTTAAAAGGTTAAAGGGTTAAAGGGTTAAAAGGTTAAAGGGTTAAAATGTTAAAAGGTTAAAGGGTTTTCAATAGGAATGATTTTTGGCACAAAGTTGGGTTGGGTTTTTGAGGTGGGGAAATCGGGTTTGTGTGATGACCTGAATACTGGCCATGATGGACCACTTTTGGCGTCATCATGCGGGAATTTTTGGAGATAAATAAATGTGGGTGAGGGTGATATACGTTAGTCGTGGATAAAAGAATTGCCTGGGCTACATATTTTTGAAAAATGGTAGATTGTGGAGCTTTTCTAATGGAAAGTGAGTGCGCGGCTCAAGCGAGGATCCTTGAACCGGGTGATCGAGGAAAAGGCCGAACAAATTGAATAGTATGAATGAGACAAATAATTTCACACAATCTATTGACGAAAAATTAGGCATCTTCAGACTACATCTGCAAAAAATGCTTGTCAGTTATAAGAACAGCGATATTAGCATCACTCATTCAGATTCGGTTGTTCCAGGGTATTATTATTCATCTGTAGAAGCATATTTTATAGATAAACCTAACGAGGATCCTGGCTATATATTAGCTGTAGATTTTGATACTCGGGAGTCTCACTTAGCATCAATGTCCATATCGAAAGAGAGTGGCTCAATAGTAATATCAGATAGAACCATCTTAATAAACGGAACCGGAAGCATAGCACAGTTTCAAAATATGCTGAAAGAGTACTTCCTGATTTTTGAATTGATATTTAAAAGCTATTTATTAGACAAGGAAATTTTTATTAAAAAGTATTATAATCAATAGTCGTTTTTACATGCTATTTTTGATTGACTCAAGGCTTGGCAAATACATGGAGTTAGTCGCAGACGTTCGCCGAACTGTTTTTGATTTAGAATGAAAACTATTTAGGGAGTAACTATTTTATGTAGTCCTTCGTTTCTAAAAAGGGAATAAATGCGTTGTGTATTTTATATCTTTTCGTTCCAAGTTTATTGAACAAAATTTTTATTTTTTCATCATTTTCGAAGTCATACTCATATTCAAATTCTAGATTGCGTATTTCCCTTCCAATAAATGACAGGTTACAAAGTCTATCGATGAAACGATCTGCATTGGCACAAAAACAGCGATGCCCGGGCATCGCTGTTTTTACAAAGTTTTACTCACTTATCTTGATCGTTATCAAGAAGATCGCAAAGAGTATCTTAGAAAGTGGATGTAACAGTAGCTTTTACACCGCTGAAAGCAGGCTCGTAGCGGCATACACCACCGGTACAGTTGATACCATCTACCTGCTTTACATAGGCCAGTGAGAAGCGATGCGCCCCCTTGGTGTAGGCAGCATAGATGTTGTAATAGTTGAGCGCTTCAGCACCACCAGTTGGAGCTACGTTGTACATGTCTGATACCGAGATAGAATACCTTGGTGCCAGGTTATACTCCAGCAAAGCAAATGCCCATGAGCCCTTGTCCTGCTTGGTATCCATATACTGCGCTTCGAAACGGAGTGACTTCACATCATTGATGCGGTAAGTGATCTCAGTGAACGGAGTTATCGCATGGATCATAGGTGCGCCGGATTTTACCTGGTACAATTGCTGGTTGTACTCCATGTATTGTGCACCCACCTGGAATATCCATGACTTGATACCCTGGTAGTACCATTCGGCGTAACCCTCGCGATACAGCTCTATATTTTCGAGCGTATTGATGTGGGTGTAGGTAAAAGTGTAGTTGGTGACATCATTGGGTGAGATGACCATATTGGCCGTAGCCGCCATTTCAGATACATCCTGAGATGCAGGTGTGTAGCGGGAAATGAGCCTTTCAGGACGCAGTATAGCTACTACCGGCTGCCAGTTGAGCACGCCATTATTGAGTATCTGGTTAGGCGAAGTGCGCATTACGAAATCCTGAGTGCGCTTAGCAGCAACATTGATGGCAAAGCCCTTGCGGCCATAGTTAAGGTTAGTATACTCTACGTTGCCCGGCTTGTCTACCAACAAGGTTTTGTCGCCTATTGTCTCACTTACAGCCTCATGCGTTTTATAGGCGCCTTCGGCATACCAGGAGAAGTTTTTGTAAGACAGCGTATTGTAGCCGGTGAATGCGTAGGTATTCCAGCGCGGATTGAAACGGTCAGCCAGAGCCTGATTGTTGATATTGCCGGCGATAGTTGTCATATCATCAGCATCAAGCGTGCGATTGAGCACTCCTAAACCTGGAGTAAGATGCACCTTGCCTGCATTGAAATCGCCCTCTGCATTCAAGCCCTTGATGATAGGGGCATAAGAATCGAACAGGTATTTCTGCTGGCCTGTAAAACCTTTGATGTTGATGTTGTCGGTGATCTTGTACTTGAGCTCTATGCCCTTGAGTGCATTGTCTATCAGCAAGCCCCTGTCCTCATAAGCCCTGAAGAGCAGACCGCTACCGATCTGGTCGTATATATATCCTACAGATATAGACAGGTCTTTCATGTCTTTGGTGATGTTCCAAGCCCCTACACCAAAATTGGTCATGGCCGAGGTAGGAGCGTACAGGTTAGAATTGTTGAAGGCATCGCCGCGGAGGGTAAATGTATAGCCGGAGACATTGTAACGCAGGCTTAGCCACGCCTCGCTGCCACTGAGGTAATTATCGTAAAGGGGGTTGCCCGAGGCGCCGATCTTCTCGTCTTTCTGAAAGAAATTCATATTCATCATTAAATCACCAGACAAGGTTCCTTTTGTTGCTTCGTCTACTAATGAGCCTTGAGCGAAGACAAAAGACGGCAAACAAATCACCGATAATAAAAACAGTGCTTTTTTCATTAAATACTCCGGATTGTTAAAATTTTACCGAATTTAGTAGCTTTATTACTTTTGGCAAAGTTTTCGCTTAATATTTTATTAAAACAAAGATCATGAAAAAATTACTATTGGCTACAGCCGGCCTGATGTTATCTGCCAGCATGTATGCTCAAACCCTTCCGAACACGCAGATCAAAGATCTGAGCGCCAATAAGAAGGTAGCCTTTAACGAGACGATCGAGAAAGGTAAGGTTACGGTTATCAGCTTCTGGGCTACATGGTGTATACCCTGCAAGAAGGAGATAAAGAACATAGCTATAGCACTGCCTGCATGGCATAAAGAAGCGGATTTTAACTATATGACTGTGTCGATAGACGAGTCTCGTGCGGAGGGTATAGCCAGGACCTATGCACAGTCTCAGGGCTGGTCATTCCCTTTTTACATAGATCCAAACTCTGATCTTAAGCGATCACTGAACTTCCAGTCAGTGCCTTTTACTATGATCATAGATAAGAATGGTAAGGTAGCTTTTACTCACGTAGGTTATGAAGAAGGTGGTGAAGCAGAGATATTTAAGAAAGTAAAAGAACTGGCTGCGGCTAAATAATTAGTCTGAATCGCAGATTATACTGATTAAAGGATTGCACAGCTGTGTATGTCTACTATTAAAGCGGAACTACCTGATGGTGGTTCCGCTTTTGATTTGAGGAGTTCCTGAACGGTCGTTGCGCACCTACGGAGCGCTGTTTGGTTTGGTTGTTCCTACTACAAAGCTTTTGCGCCCTACGGGGCAATGACATAGGGTTGGGTTCAGCCGTTCATTTACTTTTTGCTATTCTGTTCCCTCGTTGAGGGTCGGGTAGTTGGTGTCTTCAATGAGGTTAAGGTCTACATCCATGCCTGCGATACCCTCTATAGAGCCGCGTATGTGGGCTGCATTGAGCAGCACCTTTTCCAGTTGCTTTTCTCGGGCCTTCCACATTTTTTCCATCTGGTCGCGTTCCTTTTGTATAGATATCTTCATACCCATAAAGCCCTCCCGGATGGCGCGCCACTGCTCGGCAAACTCGGTGCTTACGAGGTAGTTATACAGCAGGTGCATCTTGTCGCCCTTGTTCTCCTGACTCTTACCGGCGGTATATACCTTCATGATCAGTTCACGAAGCACATGTACCAGCGGTTTGACATCAGCAAAGCTGCAAATCCATATGCCATTTTTTTCGCCGAAACTGTCGATGTCCTTTGGTAATGTTTGTGTTACTATAACGGCCACATCGGCGCCCAGCGCACGCATATCGGCCTTGAGTTTTTCTATCCATTCGTCGCTGAAAGCCTGTGTGCGCTTGCTTTCAAAGATGATCTTACCGCACTCCTGACCGTAGCTGTTGCGCACAGTCTGTATACAATCGGCACCGCGAACACCCTTGCCTACCTCGCTCACGAGATCGAACGGGAAGGTATTCTTGAGCAGCTGCTCGAGGGCCAGTTCCTGCACCTCTCCCTGCATTTGCATGGAGCCCTGCTCGGCCTTACGGCGCATCTCTTCCACCAGCTTGTGTTGTGCTTCCAGTTGCATGTCCTTTTCCTTCAGTTTCATCTGGAATTCGGCATCGCGGAGTTTGTTTTTTTCTTCTTCTTCTTTCTTGACTATTTCTGTGAGCTTGTTGCGCTCGTCAATGAGCTTACGTTGCACTTCCAGCTCCAGTTCCTGCTCGCGGGTTTTGAGGGCCTGCATCTGCTTCAGGAAATCCAGTTCTTTTTCGCGGGCCTCGGTCAGTTTGGCGGTGTTGGTTTTATTGGCGTCTTCCAGCATCCGTAGTTTATTCTCGAAGTCGGACTGTATCTTATTGGTCAACTGTGCAGACAATTCGGTCTCCATTATCTTTTTATAGGCATCCATTTTCTTGCCCAGTTCCATTTCCTGCGCCTCTTTTTGTGCCTTCATCTGCTCTTTTTCCTGCTGCAGCTGCAGTTCTCGCTGCTGAAAGGCGGTTTCCTTTTCTTTTACTTCTTTGGTCCATTTCTGGTTAAATTCCTTCCTCATCTCTTCCCTTATGGTCTGGGCGAGGGCTTCGGTAGGCTCGAACTGTGTATTGCAATTGGGACAAATTATGGTTGTAGACATATTAAATTGACCTGCTGAATTTTGAATAACAAATTTCTGATTTATTCTTTAAGATGAAAGGTTTTTATTTTTGACGTACTTTTCGGGTTTTATGCGTCTAAGGATAGTAATAATGCTTATGGGTTTGCTATGGTGCTTTAGCGCTATGGGGCAATCCAAGCACAGGCGATCGGCGCATTTTTACAATAAAGCAGAGACTAACTGGTCGGAGTACCAGCGAAATGCTGCATGTGCTGCCATGGAGCGTGCAGTAAAGAAGGACCCCAGATCGCCGGATGCCTACTCGCAGTTGGGCAGGTGGTATTTTCAGAGGCATAAGTTTACGGATGCTGCAAGGGTATTTTCACAGGCGTCGGTGAAGTGCAAGAACGGAAAGAAGGACTTTGCCATGCCGCTGGCCCGCTCGTTGCTTTATGACAGACTACCCGACAGTGCACTGAAGATCATAGAGACATACGCCACAATGAAGGATAGCGCAGAATGGGGTAAACTGAGGAGGCAGGCACTATTTGTGCACAAGGCACTGACAAATATACTGCCCATGTGGCCCAGAAGCCTGAGCCTGAGGGTGAACAGTGCCTACCCGGATATATTTCCTACCATGATGATAGACTCATCGGTATTGTATTTTACCCGTAGGGATAAGGGTATGAATGAAGACTTTTATGTGGCACACATGGATACCTGTGGCGAGTGGCTGGATGCGGACAACATGGGTGCACCGCTGAATACACCTGCCAATGAGGGGGCACTATTTATATCGGCTGATGGGCATTACCTCTTCTTCTCCCGCAGTGATAACCGCAGTGAGAATGGGTGGGCAGAGGGAGAATGCGATCTTTTTATGGCATACAGGGTGGCTGTAGATAGTCCATGGTCAACGCCGCAGCAGTTTGGCGCGACCATCAATACCCCGGCATTTGAGGGTATGCCTTCGCTATCGCCGGATAATAATGAACTGTACTTTGTGAGTGACAGGCCGGGAGGATATGGAGGTAAGGATATATGGATATCGAGACATGAAGAGGGGGTGTGGCAGCTACCCGTGAACGCAGGGCCAACCATAAACACTGCGGGTGATGAGACGGCACCTTATATAGCACTGGATAATAAGACCTTGTTCTTTGCAAGTGATGGACAGCCAGGTATGGGGGGGAAGGACCTGTTTATAGTAAAAAGGCAGAAAGACGGAAAGTGGGGCAATGCCGTGAATATGGGCTATCCTATCAACACACCATGTGATGAAGAGAGTGAGTGCATGACCCTGAATGGGAAAAAAATGATCTTCTCCTCAGACAGGAAGGGTCCTGCGGGCGACTTTGACCTGCATGAAGTAGACCTGCCGATAGACCTGCAACCTGAGCCCGTGAGCTATGTGCAGGGCTATGTGTATGACAGCATTAGTAAAGACAAACTCAACTCTGCCTCTATATATGTGATAGATGCGGCCAAGGGAGATACAGTGTATCACTTTCTGAGCAACAGGGGGGACGCCAGTTTCCTGATGCCGCTGACCATGAATACTACCTATGCTATACATACGGCGCACATAGGCTATACTGAGGTGATGGATACGTTTAAATTTGACAAGCAATATATAGCACAGCCCCTTACCCATAATGTGGCCATGCTGACCTATGATTATGTAAAACCTATCAATGACAGCATGATAGCCATGATTCACTTTAATGCCAACCAGGTAGCACTACCTGATTCTGATGTAGCGACCATACAAAAGGCGTTGGAGCCCTTTATGCAGGACAAGTCGATCATCATCTATGTAAATGCATATACGGATATTACCGGCACACCTATGATCAACGATGAGTTATCCACCCGGCGCGCTAATACCGTAGCGGCATTTATCTCGGGAATGGGGATGGATAATATGGAAGTGCATGCCAAGGGCTTGGGGGAGTCGAAAATGATAGCTACCAATGATACTGAAGAGGGACAAAGGATGAACAGGAGGGTGGAGATCATATTGAGAAGGTAAGGGAAAATGGGGGAGTGTGATGAAATGCGACAACGTGATGCCTAATATCATTACATAAATGGGTGATCTGTATAGAAAAATTATAAAAGATCCCGCACTATATGGTGCGGGATCTTTGCATTGAACTCATATTGTCATTAGTGGTTGGAATGCAGTGCCACACCATTTCCTTCTGAATCAGAGAAGAACGCCATGTGCCCGACATCGTCAGATATTTTTGTCTTAGGCATCATGATCTTACCGCCTGCTGCTTCCACACGGCCAAGGGCATCGGCAAGGTCAGGGTTGCCATTGAAGTAGATCTTGGCACCATCCATGCTTGGCTTGTGCATAGGGCCTTGTACCAGGCTCCCAGATACCTTGCCATTCATGTTCTCTGCAGGAAAGAAGGCCATCTTCATGCCCATCATTTCAGTTTCTTCCAACTTCACGTTGAATACTGTTTCATAGAATTTCTTAGCCCTGGCCATATCGCTGACCGATATCTCGAACCAGTTGAGTGCATTTGTTGTAGCGTCCATAATGTTTGTTTTTGCGGGTGAAATGAATATCCCTGATTAAGAATGAAATTGTTCTGAAATGATCTTGCCATCCTTTACCCTGTAGACACATATTTCTTTCATGGTGCTGCGCTCTCTGCCCTTCATGGTAGTATCAAACTCCCATGCTATGGAAAAATGGTTGCCGGCAATAATGGGATCTGATATCAGCGACCCATGAACAGTCTCTATCATAGACATAAAATGCTTTCCTTTCTCCAGGATAGCTTCCAGCCCTTTTACTTCCCTGCCTCCGCCGCCGGGCATGTCATATGGTTCAATGCTTATCGCATCATTGGCAAAAAGCTCCTTCTGGGCATCCTCGATCTTGCCCATGCGGCAAAGTTCTACTAAACGGTTGGCTACTTGTTGTGTTGTCATTTTGGTGGTTTTTATGAGTAAAGGTTAAGAAACAATTATTTCGTTTATATTAATTTATATTGTCTGGCAAACTTAATATCAATATTTGACACGGAGCGTGTGTGTATACGCCAACTTAAGGGGTTGATTGCGCCAATGTAATACAATAACTTTGTATAATGTTATCAACACATATTTGATCATTTTTAAAACCGAGCAGTATGAAGAATGTAGCTATCATTGTGCCTCAGGGAGAATTTATCTTAAGCAGTCTTATCGGCACATTCAAGGCTTTTTCGGGAGCTAATGCCTATATGGTGCAAATAGGAAAGGATCCTGTATTTAAGGTGCAATTAGTAGGGCTTGACAGAAATGCCCATTTATACAATGGCTTGTTCTCTATACACCCCGATGTGTTGCTCAATGATGCTGCAACGCCCGATCTGTTGATCATTCCTGCCAGCGCACCACAATGTCTTGCTCAAAATGAGGCATTCATACCGTGGGTGCTATCGCAGTATAAGCAAGGTGCAGAGGTGGCCAGCCTTTGCACAGGGGCATTTATGCTTGCATCTACGGGGTTGCTTAAGGGAAAGCAATGCTCTACCCACTGGATGGCAGCACCAGCTTTCAGACAGCAATTTCCTGATGTAAACCTTGTGACAGAAAAAGTGATCACTGATCAGGATGGGCTGTATACCAGCGGTGGTGCCTACTCTTTCCTGAACTTAGTGATGCACCTGATAGAGAAATACTGCGGGCGGCATGTGGCTATATACCTGGCCAAGGTGATGGAAATAGAAATAGAGCGTAAGAATCAGTCTCAGTTCTCGATCTTTCAGGGGCAAAAGGAACATGAAGATGAGCCTATAAGGGAGGAGCAGACCTATATAGAGCGTAATGTGGGTGAAAAGATATCTATAGACCAACTGGCGACCCGGTTTGCGATAAGCAGGAGAAACTTTGAGCGCCGCTTTAAGAAAGCCACCTCTAACACGCCTGTGGAGTACTTGCAAAGGGTAAAGATGGAAGCGGCCAAAAAGAGTCTGGAATCGGGCAGGGAGAATGTGAACGAAGTGATGTATGCCGTAGGGTATTCGGACAGTAAGGCATTCAGGACCGTATTTAAAAAGGTTACGGGGTTGTCGCCACTGGAATACCGGAAGAAGTATAACAGGGAAATGGCCTTTTAATAGTTAATGATTTAAAGGGTTCATCACTTGATAGGTTAACGGGTCAATGTCTCGGATAATTTTTCGGCATGATTTTAGCATCACTCAAATATATGGTTACAAAAGCATTTTTTTCGTTTGGGGTATTGTTGATGTGTATCTTCTCTGCACCTGTAATGGCGCAACAGAGCAAGCAGTCGACAGAAGAAATGAATAAGGAAATACTACGCCTGGTGAACAAGCACAGGACAGATATGGGGCTGAAACCGCTGGTGAATGAGCCGCACATTATAAAAGAAGCAGAACAGCACAGTAAGAATATGGCATCAGGCAAGACATCATTCGGACATGACGGATTTGATGGGCGAACCAACAGGCTTACCAAGGCGATCAAACATGCGGGCGCATCGGCGGAAAATGTGGCTTATGGTTCGCGAACAGCGGTTGCAGTGGTCGACATGTGGCTGCACAGTAAGGGTCATCGTGAAAACATAGAAGGCGACTACACATTGACAGGGCTGGGTATTGCCCAAGATAAAAACGGCACCTTATATTTTACCCAGATATTCATTAAAAACTAACACGAATGTGTTCTGCGGTATGTTGAGGTTACTTACGGCTTCACTATATTTGCGACATGTTACACAAAACCAAGATCATTGCCACCGTAGGTCCGGCATCTAATACATACGAAAAGTTATTGTCCCTTGTTCAGGAGGGTGTAAATGTGTTCAGGCTCAACTTTTCTCACGGTACACATGAGCAGCACCAGATGGTGATAGAGCATGTCAACAAAATCAATGCTAATTTCCCATTTAACATAGCTATTCTCGCAGACCTTCAGGGCCCTAAGCTGCGTGTGGGTGAAATAGAGAATAACGGACTGGATCTGAAGAAGGGTGATGAGTTCTACTTTACCAATGAGAAGTGCGTAGGCACTATGGAGCAGATATATATATCTTACCCTGATTTTCACAAGGATGTAAGGATAGGCGAAAAAATACTGCTTGATGACGGCAAAATTGAAGTGCTGGTAAAGGAAATATCCAGCGATAACAAAGTGAAAGTAGAAGTACTGACATCAGGCTTGTTAACGTCGAAGAAAGGAGTGAACCTGCCTGATACAAAAATATCGCTGCCATCATTATCGGAAAAAGACCTCTTTGACCTTGATTTTATTATCAGCCAGAATATAGACTGGGTAGCGCTTTCCTTTGTGCGCCGTCGGGAAGATGTGAATGAGCTGAGAGCGATCATTAAGAGCAAGGGCAGCCTGGCAAAGATCATATCAAAAATAGAAAAGCCGGAGGCTCTGCAGCACCTGCGGGAGATCATACTGGCATCAGACGCTGTAATGGTGGCCCGCGGGGACCTGGGTGTAGAATTGCCGCTGGAGCAGATACCAATGATACAGAAGAACATCGTAAGCAAATGTATACACCGTGCCAAGCCTGTGATCATAGCTACCCAGATGATGGAGAGTATGATAGACCGCACACGCCCTAACCGCAGCGAGATAACAGATGTAGCCAATGCAGTGCTGGAAGGAGCAGATGCTGTAATGCTGAGTGGCGAAACGGCTATGGGGCAATACCCGGAACTAGTGATACGCACAATGGTGAGCATCATTAAAGAAGTGGAAAAAGAGAAAATAGTATATAACAGGAACCTAGTGCCGCAGCCGCATTCCCCGTCTTTCCTTAGTGATGCCCTATGTTATAATGCCTGTGAGATAGCTAAGGATGTGCAAGCCAATGCACTGATAGGTAACACACAATCCGGCTTTACGGGATTTATGCTATCAAGCTTCAGGCCCGAAGCTCCGTTATTCATTTTTACCAAGACACAAACATTGGTGAATCAGCTGAGCCTTAGCTGGGGTGTACAGGCATTCTACTACGATAAAGAAGAAAGCATTGATGCTATTATCAATGATCAGATAGAATTTTTGAAGAACAAAGAGCTTGTAAAAGTAGGCGACGTAGTGGTAAATACCGGCAGCATGCCCGTGCAAAAACACTTGCCTACCAATATGCTGAAGATAACGAGGGTAGAGTAATTTGACAATTTTGAAATGTGGGTGTGTGACAAAGTGTGCTGTAGATTGCTCATTTTAATCAAGAGCCAGTAATGTCCGGAATAATAAAAGTATTTGTAGTTGTATTCCTTTCTGTGTGGCTATCTCAAAAATGCGGTGCCCAGGAGCTCCATTTCAGGGATACTGTGAAGGCCTACAATAAGCGCCGGATACTGACCAATGCATCAGGTGCCCTGGTGCTGGGAGGATGGGGCATTGCCAATATGGCGACCGGTGGAGTGGGGTATTTCACGGCAAAACAGGATGAGTGGAAATACTTCCATGAGATGAATGCTGCGTGGGGGCTGGTAAACACCGGGTTCGCAGCTTACGGCATTTTGCGTGCGAGGAAACAAGCAGAAGAGCCATCTATAAAGGATGCATATGCGCATTACCGACATGACAGACGGGCTTATCTGATATCTCTCGGGCTGGATGTTGTGTATGTTGGCGTCGGAGCGGGTCTCACCTCGTATGCGCAAAACAACTCCGGAAATGCTGCTATGTATAAAGGATTTGGCCGATCGATAGTGCTGCAGGGAGTGGCCTTACTGGCCTATGACAACTTTATGTTTGCAGCACATCAGAAGTATAACCACAAATGGCTAGAGATCATAGACGAGGTGAGGTTCACAGGCTATAGCTTTACGTTCAATCATCGATTTTAGTCTTGCAGCCGGATATTTTTTATCAATCAAGATGCCCGCTATTATTACAGCGGGCATCTTGGCTTATATCAGTGTGCTTATCAGAATTTAACAATTAGGTAGAAGGCTACCGGCACAGTGAACGTACCACTGTTTACTTTGTTGGTAGTTTTAGTGCTGCTGTTATTACCAAAGAAAGGATCCGTGCTTGTAATGTCTACCTCATTTTTTTCCTTGCCTGAGAGGTAATAGAAACTTGTTTCTGTACCTATCTGTATCTTTGGCGTTAAGCTATACCTGAGCCATGCCATAGGACCGCCACCAATGCTGGAAATAGCATCTTTGGTTATAGTAGTTACCGTATCTGTAGCATGCACTACCGCTGTTGTATTATCAGTGTTGGCATTGTAAACGAAGTCGAGACCTGCACCTGCAGACCATTTTTCTGATAGCTTAAATGCTTTTTCAATACCGACACGGAACTGCAGGATGTTAATTTTAGAGTCGTTGGTAGTAGGGGTGCCATCTCCCGTTTTTGTTTCACTGTAATTGTAACCAACACCTGTGCGCAAACCCCAGCCCGATTTCCTTAAGTTGATATTGTATGTTCCGAGGTAAGGACTGACGTTTGTGGTAGTAGTCGTATTGTTGAAATTGAGCACCTGGCGTATCAGCGGGTTCATCTGAAATCCGATAGCGTGCTCGAACGTTTTTTCTGTTTTTTCGTTGCCGTCTGCAGCAGGTAAGTTATCGGTTTGGGCATATGCGTAGCCAATGCATCCCATTGCAAGGATGCTCATCAATAGGGTTTTCTTCATTAATATTTGATTTTAAATGGATTAGAATATTTAGGGTCGTTGACCATGTTATAGTCAGTGAGCGTATTAAGGAATGCAATGAGCGCTTGCTTGTCATCAGTAGTGATGTTCATCTGCATAGCATTGCCATTGCCATCCTTGAGTACGTCATTAAGGTTTCTGCTGTTCTGAATAGTATGACTATAGTGCTCTATAACGTCGTCCAATGTCTTGTAGCGGCCGTCATGCATGTAGGGTGCGGTAAGCGCTACATTTAACAAAACAGGGACCTTGAATTTACCATTGTCGGTTGACTGCAGGTCTATAGCGCCCATACCCAGATCGACATAGTTAGCATCGAGACCTATGTCAGCAAATGTAGCACTTGATATGTTGTAACCACCCTGAGATATCTCATGGCAATTGTTGCAATTATACTTTCCTGTAAAGAGTGCAAAACCCTGCGATTCCTGCGGAGTAAAGTTGGCGAAATTGCTGTTAACACCTACTTCAAACTTAGAATTACCGGTACGGATAGAAGCCATGAACACAGCAATAGACTCCGATATCCTGTCTTTAGTGATCGCATTGTCGCCATATGCATTCATAAACAATTGCGCATAGTAGGGTACTTTAGCGAGCTTTGCCGGGATGGCATCAGGGTCATCCATTCCCATCTCAACATGATTGGTAATAGGCCTGTTAGCCAGATTGCTTAACACATTCTCTCTGCCATCCCAGAACAAAGGCATATTTGCAGCTGTGATAGTAAATGGCTGAAAAATGGTCTCGCTTGCAGGCATTCCGGTAATGTTGGCAATACCCTTTGAGTTTCTGCCGGTGAGTTTATTTTGATAACCTGCACTAAATGCTACATTGTCAGCGAAACCAAGGTTTTGCTTATGGCATGAGCCACAGGAAATCGTGTTATTAATTGAAAGTTTGCCCTCATAAAAAAGCACCCTGCCGAGTGTAGCCTTATTATTTGCCGTATCACTGGAATTAAAAGACGAAGAATAATACTGGTAAGGAGAGGATGGAAGATCGAGATAAACGGTGCCCGTGGCTTGCGGGCTCTTATGACAAGAAACGAGTACAGCAATAGCTGATACTGTTGACAGAATAAACAGCGACTTTTTCATAGGGAGTTATTTTATAGTTTAAGAATGGTTTACATAGTAAAAATAATGCTTTGTATTTATAAAACAAAATATTTCTTTAAAGTTTGGGCACGTAGATAGCAAATTTATCTTCAAACGCAGGTTCCGGGAATATATTGTTTATCTCCCATGCCTGCACTATTTTTTGTAAGCCCGATTCCTCTATCTCACTGGTGAGGTCGCCGCCCTTAAGGCAAATCAATCCGTTAGGTAATTCCTCACTTTTCTGTCCTTTGCGGATGAACGGTGCTATCCACTTCCACAGATCGGCCAGGGGGGCTACCGCCCTGGATACGGCATAGTCGAACCGCCTGTCCTTCAGCTCTTCTACCCGGCCATGCCGTGTCGAAACGTTTTTGAGCCCGATAGTTCCTGCCACCTCATTGACCACCTTTATCTTTTTGCCTATACTATCGACCAGCAAAAAGTGCACCTGCGGGAACAAAATAGCCAAAGGAATGCCGGGGAACCCGCCGCCGGTACCGATATCTACCACCTCTGCTCCGTCATCGAAATTGAGCAAAGCCGCTATGGCCAATGAGTGCAGTACATGGCGCTCGTAAAGCGAGTCTATGTCTTTGCGTGATATGACGTTTATTTTCTCGTTCCACTCTGTATACAATGCCTTGAGCTGCTCTAATTGTTTCAATTGGGCAGCGTCGAAATCGGCGAAGTATTTTAAAACTATTTCCAATTTTTTTTGTTTTTAAAAAGTATGTAAGGTAAGAATGTAAAATTATACAACATCCATGCTATATCCAGCAGGGGCAGTTTTATTATCAGTCTTTTCTCATGAAGTCTTTGGGCTGTTACCGCCCATAAGATCCAGTACATAACACACCTCACGGCCATTATATATATGGCAGGCACAACAAAGGATGTAAACAATAGTGCAATAAAGTAGAACCATACCGCGGCATGGGTAAAGCCATATAAGCCCAGCCTGAGTTTGGTTTGCGTAGTATAGTACTTGCCAGTGGAAACATGCCGTTGTTTCTGAGTGACCCAATCGGCAAAGTTATCCTTTGTATGACTATAGGTAAAAGCTTCCTGATCGTCTACAATAGCCATGTTGCCCGATGTAGCCGCGATGTTGATGAGCATATCATCGTCGCCGGATGGGAGTAAATCCCAGTTTGGTGAGCGCTGCGCCAGCTGCAATATGTCTTTAGTGCAGCTGATGTTGCGACCTACAGCCATATAGGGTTTGCCCGCCCGGGCATAGGTAGAAAATTGCAGGAAAGTGTGCATGGTCTCCCAGCGGATAAATGCATTGAGCCATGATCGTGTAGGGTAGTATGCCCCGTAGCCACCAACTATCTCCTTGCCTGCTGCAAGTGGGGCTACCATGCTCGCCAGCCAATGCTTACCGGCAGGGGCGCAGTCAGCATCAGTAAGTAACAGCCAATCGTTGGCGGCTATAGAGACGGCTTTATCAAGTGCGAATTTTTTACCTTTCAGCGTGCGTGGTTCACCAGCCGGAATGGTGGCTATGCGCAGGTGCTGATATTGCTGTTGCAACTGGCTAAGCAAGTCGCGTGTATCGTCTGTGGAGCTATCGTCAATCACTACTACTTCGTACATGGGTTTACCAGATACATCGTGGTACCGTTGCGACAGTACGGAGGGTAGGTTTGCCTTCAGGTTGATGGCTTCGTTGCGCGCGCAAATGAGTATGCTAACCGGTTTGCCCGGTTGTTTACTTGCAGTGTGCAGCAATGCAGGCCTCTGCACATAGCGTGCAAAGAAATACAATGCATAAATGCCTTGTATTATAGCCCAAATGATGAAGGCCCTGAAAATGATGATGCTGATCACCCGACAAAGAAACGCAAATGGAGCACAAAAGTCAAAAGCACTTTGGTGACTTAGTGCCTTATCAGGAATGAAATGGTGCGTACCTGCCTGCTGTCACGAGCCTCTAAGAAATACATACCATCGGCAAGCTGAGGAGGAAGCATGTAGTTGACTTCTGTCTTTTGTCCGCCTGTATTGATTTCCTGTGAATAAACTACCTGACCTAATACATTTCTGACCTCAGTAGATAATTGAGTGCCTGCGACAGCATCAGGAGATACGAATAATATAAAACTACCTGTGTTAGGATTAGGGGATAGGGATATTCCTGAGCCGCTGCTCATAACATCTGCCACACCTAGTGTACCCGTACTCACGTAGATGATGTTGCTGGTGTCAACAAGCGGCACGGCGCATGGGGCATTGCTGGTGAGCACGCAGTAAAAAGTATCGTTAGCATAGAAATGCGCGGAATAGGATGCTGAAGTTGCGCCAGGAATGAGATGACCATTTTCATACCATTGGAACGTAGGCGCGGTGCCACCATAGGTAACATCGGAAAAGAGTGATACCACCTCACCCCAATAGGTGATGGTGTCGTTCGGATCGGCATGAAGCGTCATAGCAGGAGCATAGGATGGTGTAGCAACCATTACCAATGAGGTGTCGAGTGTCTGCGGTATGGCACAAGGCAAGCCGCTGGTCATGATACAGGTAATGAGGTCTCCGCTGTGCGGTATTTGCGTATAGGAGATGCCAGTATCTACATTAATGCCGAATTTCTGCCATTGGAAGACAGGAGTGCCGGCATTGGTAGCCGCAGCCGTAAGCGTAACAGGCAAGCCATAACATACAGTATCACCAGTTGAGGTGACGCTGAGCGTAGGATAACTAACCTGAGTAACATGCATGATAAACGTGTCTGATACAGCAAGTTGCAGGTTGAGCCCTGCAGATGTATCAGTAAGTATGCAGGTTATGTGGTCTCCATCGTTGATAACTGCGGGAGTAAATGACGAAGTATCGCCGGTGACATTTATGCCGTTGACCTGCCATTTGTAAATGGCCCCATAGCCCAGAATCGTGGTATTGGCAAAAAAGGTGACAGGAGTGCCTGCACAGATACTATTGGTATCAGGCGAAGCGGAGATATGCATGGGTACGGTTCTGTATATTTCGCGGACCCGATGATTATTGCCATCGGCAATGAAAATATTGCCTTGTGCGTCTATCCACATTCCATAAGGGTAATTAAGCTTGGCAGCGGTGGCGGGACCGCCATCACCAGCAAAGCCCGCACTACATGTACCTGCAAAAGCAGTGATGACACCAGAGGTATCCACTTTCCGTATATTGCTATTACCCTGATCTACGATATAGACATTCCCTGCAGCGTCCACTTTTACATCAATAGGTGCGCTCATGCGTGCGTTGGCAGCTGGTCCTCCGTTGCCACTGCAGGATGCTGAACTGGTAGCAATACCAGCAAACCCATTTAAGATATGGCTTGCGCCGTTTACTTTTCTGACAGCGTGATTGATATTATCCGCTACATAAATATTACCTGCAAGGTCTACACACACACCTGCGACAACATCGAAGGCAACCCCGACTGCGGTAGCATTACTGCCATTACCTGAAAAGCCCACATTGCCTGTACCTACGATAGTGTGTATGATACCATCGGTAGTTACCTGCCTTACGCGGGTATTATTGTCTGCTATGTATAAATTGCCGGCAGCATCAAAAGCCACACCGGACATACCATTTAGTTTGGCAGCGGTGGCTGGGATTCCATCGCCGGAGTAGCCCGGAGCAGTACGATTACCAGCAACGGTAGAAATGATACCGGTTGACATGGTGACTTTACGGACAACATCGGTACCGGCGTCGGCGATATACAAATTTCCCGCTGCGTCTACGGTTAGGCCCAGAGGGAAAGATATGGTAGCTGCGGTAGCGGGGCCACCATCTCCCGTACCGCTAGGGTAGCCGGTACCTACAACGGTGGAAATGATGCCATTAGGTGCTATTTTACGTACTATGTTATGTGCCTGATCCGAAACATAGATGTTTCCATTCAGGTCTAACGCTATACCTGATGGTACGCCGATGTATGCATTGCTGGCTTGGCCTCCATCTCCCGCAGGCAAGCCCGGACCCACACCTGCAATAGTGCGAATCATATACTGAGCATGAAGGTTAGCTAAGGTTCCTACCAACAGCAAAAACAACAAAACAAGGGTTTTCTGATATTTATTTATCATAATATAAGTGCCGCACAGTAATAAACTGCGTCAAATATAGAAATAAATAACTGATTTTGTTGTTTATAGGAGGTTATCGCATCGTTATATGAGAAATTATCTATTTAAAATAAATTGAATTGTCTGACTGTTTTCAAGCGATTTTAGATTGATAAAGTACAATCCGTCAGGGATGTTATTATCAATAACAATGTCTGCATGTATCTTACTATCTGAGATGACTATCTCTTTTTGGTATATTGTCTTTCCGTATATATCGAAAATTGTCACGATTGCATTTCCATTTATTCGATCAGCGAGAGAGCCGGTAAGCAAGCACGTTCCGCTATTGGGGTTGGGTATGACAGATAGCGGCAAAGACGGCCCAGCTACCTGAGCAACGCCCAGATTAGTGATGGTAATAGGAATGGAATTGCTGGTGGCCGTAGCTGACGTGACGCATGGTGCGCTGCTGGTGATCACACAGGTGATATTGTCTCCTTCGTTAAGAGAAGTGAAAATATATGTTGCATTAGTGGCACCACTGACAGGGGTACCATTTATCTGCCACTGATAGCCAGGCGCGCTACCACCGTTGGTAACTATCGCCGTGCATGTATCTGACTGGCCTACCAGAATGAATGCGCCCGGAGTACCCGATATGGTAACCGATGGTACCAGCACCGTTAGCACAGACATGGTAATGCTGTTGCTGGTAGCAGTATCTACGCTAGCACAACTGTAATTACCGGTAACACTACAGGTAATTATGTCGCCGTTGGAGACGGGGTAACTGAAGGTAGGGCCGGCACCAGTAGGAACGCCATTGACCATCCAGCTGAACAAAGGGGAAGAACCACCATAGGTAACAGCTGAAGTAAATAAAGCGGAAGACCCTGCACAAATAGTGTCAGTAGAGGTGCTGATGGTGATAGTAGGTGCTACATCAGGCACGACTGTCATAGTGATGATATTACTCGATACAGAATCTGTTGATCTGCAAAGCGCGTTACTGGTCAACTCGCACCTTATTACATCTCCGCTTAATGGTGTATAGGAGTATGTAGTTCCAAAGCCAGCGGATGTTCCATTCACATACCAGCGATAAAATGGAGCTGTGCCGCCATTGTAAGTTACAGAATTAAAGGACGTGGCAGTGGCTGCACAAACAGAATCACCAGGGGAAACGCTGATGGTGATAGACGGAACGACAATCGGTGAAACAGACATTACAATTGCGTTGCTTATGGCGGTATCCGGCATTACGCATGGAGCATTGCTGGTGAGTTTGCAGGTAATGATGTCACCCGAAGCAGGTATGTAGGTGTAAGTAGCGCCAGCGCCTGCAGCAATACCGTTCACCCTCCAATTGTATGTAGGGGCCGGACCTGAATAGGAGGTAGTTGCACTATAAGTGACACTGGTACCCGCACATACACTTGTGCCGGAGGCTGAGGCTATGTGTATGGTAGGTGTAAGCACCGGATTGACCACCAGGGTAACTGAGGGGCTTAAAACAGAGTCCGGCGAGACACAAAGAGCATTACTCAATAATTTGCAAACGACAATATCGCCGTTGGCAGGAGTATAGGAAAATGTGCTGCTACTGCCAGTGTTGACACCATTTACACGCCATGTGTAAGAAGGGGATATGCCCGGGTTTACTGAGGTTTGTGAAAAGACCACGGTGGTACCGGCACATACAGTATCTCCAGGAGCAGCGATGATGCTGACGGATGGAACAAGAGCAGGTCTCACAAACATGGTAATGGATGAACTGACAACAGTATCGGCAGTAACGCAAGGTGCGCTGCTAACCAGTTTACAGTTAATGACATCCCCTGTAACGACAGTAGATGAATAAACACTGCCGACACCGACGCCGACGCCATTTCTGTACCAGATATATATCGGTGTTGTGCCACCATTGATGGAGGTAGCTGTGAAATTGACCGTGGTCGCCGGACATGTGGTATCCCCGCCCGCAGCGGTTATGGATACAGACGGCGTAACACTCGGGACTACATCCATAGATATCGTGTTGCTTATCGCTGTATCAGGTGACGGGCAAATAATACTGCTGGTGAGCTTACAATAAATGACATCGCCTGCTGCAGGGGTGAAGCTATATGACGCTGTGGTAGCTACAGGTGTGCCATTTTTACGCCAGCTATATGAAGGTGTATGACCTGTATCAATAGCGTTTGCATAAAAGGTCACGCTTGTGCCGGCGCATACACTGCTATCGGTGCAGTTAATGGAAATAAGTGGCGTAGCGTAAGGGAAAACGATGATCCTGACGCTATCGCTTATAACGCTATCTGCAGTAACACAAATACTACTGAACAACACGCACGTTACCATGTCGCCGGATGTCGGGGTGTAAGTAAGTGGATTGCCGGTGGCAGCAACAACACCATTTATCAGCCAGTGAAAGATAGGTGAAGGGCCTCCATTGACGGGAGTTGCGGTAATAGTTTTTGTTAGTCCGGTGCATGCGCTGTCGCCTCCGGAAACTATTATACTAACAGAAGGCACGACAACCGGATTGACCACATAGGACAGCGTGTTACTGGAAACACTGTCAGCCGAAGGGCAAGAAATATTACTGATCATCTCGCATCGCACTGCATCGCCCGTAAGCGGCGTGTAATGGATGATGTTGCTATCAGTACCTATAGCAGCGCCGCTTGCCGACCAGTGAAACACAGGACTGGAACCGCCGTTTACAGGCACTGCCTCAAACACCACTGTGGTGCCTGCGCATACAGTATCAAAATGCGATGCGGTAATAGCGACAGAAACAGGACTTATCGGGCTCAGGGTCAACGTATCGGGTATACTTAATGCATAAGGAGTGCTGAGGCACTGGAGGCTGCTGTGCATTTTGCAGGATATAATGTTGCTCCCTGTTGTGGCAATGATGCTGTAGGTAGCAGATGTGCTGACAATAGAGCCGTCGAGCGTCCACTCATAATCAGGCGAAAGACCACCGTTGACCGGAGCTGGAGTAAAGGTAACTGTGCTGCCCAGACAAATGGCACCGGTAGAAGAGGGTGTCATCGTTACAGAAGGTGTAACAGTCGGGATGGTCGTCATGCTCAATGGTGCAGAAATATCAAGGGTATCGCCCGAAGAGTCGACAAGAGCGCAGATGATCACGTCTCCTGTATGAATACTATCTGCTGTAAATATTGTACTGTCCGTTCCTATGTATGCGCCATTTACCTGCCATGAATAGTGTGGAGCAGCAATGGCACCCAGCAACGTAGCTGTAAAGGTTACCGGTACTCCACTACATACTGTATCCGACGCGGTGCCAATTGTAAGCAGTGCTGCGTGTGTTACTTTTCGGATCACATTATTATTCTGGTCGGCAACGTAAATATCGCCATGGCTATTTACAACTACGTCACTTACACCACTGAGTGTAGCAGAAGTTGCCGGACCCCCATCACCGCTATAAGCCGGCGATGACGTGCCGGCAATGGTGAAAATATTGACTCCGTATGCATTTATTTTCCTGATCACATTATTACCCTGATCAGCGAAATAGATATTTCCACTTGTGTCGGTGGAAATTCCGCACGGGCTGTTTGCTGTGGCCAGGCTGGCAGGTCCGCCATCACCACTATAACCAGAAGCGCCTGAAGGAGGCGTGCCCAGAATAGACTTTATGACGCCTGAACTACTGACCTTGCGAATGGCGTTGTTGCCTTTGTCGGTAATGTAGATATTTCCGGCTAAGTCTGCGGTTACAGCAGTAGGCGCATTCAGTGCAGCATCGGTAGCTGGTCCGGCATCCCCCGAATAGCCGCTGGTACCGCCCGCTAACGGCAGTATCACACCGCCTGATTTCACGAAACGTACCGTATTAACGCCATCAGCAATTAATATGTTGCCGTTATTGGCATTAAAATAGACACCTGTAGCTCCCGCCAGCGAGGCATCAGTGGCCATGCCGTAATCACCCGATGTTGCGGCTACACCATTACCTGCAAATGTGGTAATGACCCCGGTGATATCGACCATTCTGACTACAAAATTGCCATTGTCGGCGATATACAGGTTGCCGCTATTGTCGAATGTTATGCCAGCCGGTGCGTGCAACTGAGCACTTGTAGCTGCAAATCCATCGCCTGAATATCCTGAAGTGCCATTGCCAGCCAGGGTGGTTATGATTCCCGAGGCATCGATCATACGCACCACATTATTATAACTGTCTGAGAAGCAGATATTTCCTGTGGTGGGATCTATGGTTATGCCTGCCGGTGTGCCTATTGCAGCAGTTAATGCGCTGCCGCCTTCACCTGTGTAGCCTGCATTGGTATTTATACCTGCTATGGTAGATATCGTTTGTCCGCTAACGCCCAGCGCCATGCTACACAGCGTGATAAAAGGTATAAGTAAGTATAGCTTAAAATATTTAATATAAAAGGCCATTATATAAAGGGGTTAATACTGCAAATTAAGTATAATTTGTAATTAATAATTAATGCTGAATTATTAATTATTACAACCCAGTGATAAAGACCTATTTTGGATACTGTATGGTATAAGATCGATAAAAATAAAATGAGCAGCAAAAGCTGCTCATCTCGAATATGATGATAATCGTGTATTAAGATTGGTATGTTACGCCGGAATAGGCGTAAGAAAGCATTCGGTGATGTCGATAACGATCAGATCAGAAGCCCGGCGTGTGATTGGCACCCATGCGGTCGGCTCTGTGTTTGCTTATGCTGCGGTAATGGCTTGATGGATAGTGGGTGCCGCATGAAGCAAATAGTACAGTTATAATAAGGCCAGCTATGATCTTCTTTGTTGCATTCATTTTGTTTACTTTAGTTGTTGTTTAGTATGCAGTTCTGATTACGGCACTAATTTATAATTTTTTTTGTTGTCACCACCACATTAATCATTCTTTGACAAAAAACTTCTTTTCGCCCCCGGCATTTTGGCGTCTATCCTGTTCCACCACTTGAGTAGTTCAGGCTCTTTATCTGCATCATAAGTTTCAGCAAGGTATACCGCTGCTCTGAAAACATATAATAAACACCGGTCTTGTGTCGCAGCGGCATAAGCGTCAGCAATTTCATAAAGCACTTGAGGGTCTTTGTCATTCAGTACTGCAACGCTTTTTATGCCGATATTTCAAAGGTCGCCGGCTATAGAAATGGCGACTACCGGGATGCAGTGCAGCTATCTTTTTGCGTCCTTTTGGTCTATGTCCGGTGCTTGCGTAACCTGCATTATTTAAGGCTGAAGAGGCTATCTACAAATTCTTCTTTATTGAATATCTGCAGGTCTTCCATGCGCTCACCTACGCCTATGTATTTAACCGGTATCTTGAATTGATTGGCGATGGCCAGCACCACGCCACCTTTGGCTGTGCCATCAAGTTTAGTGATGGCGATAGCGGTGACATCGGTTGCAGCGGTAAAATGTTTGGCTTGTTCAATGGCATTCTGCCCCGTACTGCCATCCAGCACCAGTAACACCTCGTGTGGTGCATCAGGCATCTTCTTGGCTATAACGCGGCGTATCTTGCTCAGTTCATCCATCAGGTGGGCTTTGTTGTGCAAGCGGCCTGCAGTGTCAATAATGACTACATCGCTTTCGCGGGCCAAGCCACTGGCTACAGCATCAAATGCCACAGAACTGGGATCGCTGCCCATTTCCTTTTTGACAATAGGCACACCTACACGCTCACTCCATATGGTCAATTGGTCTACCGCAGCAGCACGGAAAGTATCAGCTGCACCCATGATCACATTCTTACCATTCTTCTTAAAGTTATAAGACAATTTGCCTATTGTGGTGGTCTTGCCTACGCCATTTACACCCACTACCAATATTACATATGGCTTCTTGCCGGCAGGGATATCGAATGTGGCAAATTCATTGCTGGAAGCATCGGTGAGCATGGACATGATCTCTTCCTGCAATATGCGGTTGAGCTCGCTTGTGCCCAGGTATTTGTCTTTAGCAACCCTGTCTTCTATTCGCTTGATGATGGCAATAGTGGTGTCCACACCCACATCTGCACCTATAAGTGCATCTTCTACCTGGTCCAGTACTTCTGCATCTACAGCATCTTTACCTGCAATGGCTTTTGTGAGTTTGGAGAAAAAGCCCTCTTTGGTTTTTTTTAAACCTTCGTCCAGCGCCTGTTTCTGCTCCTCCTGCTCTTTATTGCGTTTAAAGAGTTTGTCGAATAACCCCATGATATCTATTTGAAAAGTGGTGCAAAAGTAGTGAATATAAAGCTGCTACAGAAGCAATGGTGAATAATAAATATGTTTATTTATTTCATGCTTTTTGTCTGAATCGCAGATTACACTGATTAAAGGATTTCACAGATTGTATCGTTAAGGAATAGGATATGAAACTTGCATGGAACACGGACATTGCAGGAGCGGCAAATAGCCGCCGAAGTGCTACTTTTATAGTCCTTTTACCACTGAAACATAAAAAATATAGTATATGCAAAAGCCGCAACAGGGAGAGTACAAACCTTATTTCGATCGCTACATAAGCCTGGTAGATGAGGGGGATATGGCCTCTATACTGCGTGAAAACCTGATGGCGGGCGTGGATTTCTTTTCATCATTGCCGGAAGACAAACATAACTACCGCTATGCGGAAGGTAAATGGACACCCAAGGAAGTGGTGATGCACGTGATAGATACTGAGCGCGTGATGAGCTACAGGGCTCTGGTAGCGGCGCGGGGTGATAGTGAAACCCCGCTGCACAGCATGGATGAAAACCGGTATGCCGCTAACGTGGATGTAAGCAGCAGGACCATGGAGAGCCTTCTTAGCGAGTTGAAAGCAGTAAGAGCAGCTACCATAGCACTGTATGAGCACATGACCGATGCTGAAAGCCAGCTCATAGGCAACAACATGGAGCATAAAATTACCCCACGGGCATTGGGGTATATAATGGCGGGGCATGTAGTGCACCACATCAACATAACCAAAGAGCGATACTGAGCACAGAACTATGAGCATGGATAATAATATGCCGCTGGCAGAACGCGTGCGGCCGCAAACACTGGAGGAGTTTATAGGACAGGAACACTTGGTGGTTCCCGGCAAGGTGCTGGAGCAGATAGTGCGTGGCGGCAAGGGCCATTCTATTATCTTCTGGGGTCCTCCCGGTGTGGGTAAGACCACACTGGCGCAGATCATAGCGCACTCGCTGAACATGCAGTTCTTTACGCTTAGCGCAATAGACAGTGGCGTGAAAGAGGTAAGGGGAGTGATAGAACTGGCCCGCAGGGCAGGGCATGCCCTGCTGTTCATAGACGAGATACACAGGTTCAATAAAGCACAGCAAGATAGTCTGCTTGGTGCCGTGGAGAAGGGCATCATCACCCTTATAGGAGCTACTACAGAGAATCCGTCATTTGAGGTGATAGGCGCGCTGCTGAGCCGCTGCCAGGTATATGTGCTGAAGCCGCTGAACGAAGACCACCTGATGGCCCTCGTAAATCAGGCTATGATGAAGGATAAGTGGCTGGCAGAGCAACACCTGGTAATAAAAGAATGGGAGGCCCTGATGCAACTGAGCGGTGGTGACGCCCGCCGGCTGCTGAATCTGACAGAACTGATTGCCGCATCGCTTCCTGCCAATGATAAGACGGTGACCAATGATGCAGTGCAGGATATCGTGCAGCGCAAAATGGCCGTGTACGACAAGAGCGGTGAGATGCACTACGATATCATCAGTGCCTTCATCAAGTCGCTTAGGGGCAGTGACCCTAATGCTGCTGTATACTACCTGGCCCGTATGATAGAGGGTGGGGAAGACCCGAAATTCATAGCCCGTCGTATGGTGATACTGGCCAGTGAGGATATAGGTAATGCCAACCCTAATGCGCTGCTGCTGGCCACGAGCTGTTTTCAGGCCGTAGAAATGATAGGCTACCCGGAATGCAGGATCATTCTGTCGCAGACGGCTACTTACCTGGCCTCCTCGGCCAAAAGCAATGCAGCCTACATGGCCATCAATAATGCCCAGGCACTGGTGAATAAGACCGGAGACCTGCCGGTGCCGCTGCAGATAAGAAATGCACCCACAGGGCTGATGAAAAAACTGGACTACGGCAAAGGATATGAATATGCTCACGATCATGCAGGCAATTTCGTGGTGCAGGAGTTCCTGCCGGACAAAATAAGCGGCACTAAACTCTATGACCCTGGTAAAAATGCCGCTGAATACAGGTTGAGAGCCTACCTGCGCAGCTGCTGGAAAGAGAAGTACGGGTATTGACAATGAAGGTATTACCTCAGGATATAGACCAATTTGTATTATCAATGTTACTTAGGAAATCAACAACACCTACTTTGTTGGTAATCACCTAATTTTACCATTCATTCGGCTGCAACAGACAAATAGTTGATACTGTGGATATAAAGAATTTTGACGTGTTGATCATAGGTGGTGGCCCGGGGGGCAGTGCTACTGCATTAGCACTCAAAAAGTCGGGCCTCAGGGTTGCCATTATTGATAAGAGCACGTTTCCCAGAGATAAGGTATGTGGTGAGCTGATACACAGAAGAGGTATAAGGACACTGGGTGAGTTAGATCCGGAGCTGGAACAGGCTTTCAGAACATTTCCCAAGACGGCCATACTTAAATACACACGCGCCCATTTCAAAGGACAGAGTATATTGTTCAAATGGGTAAATGAATCTTACACCTGCCCGCGGATGTCGCTCGATAAGTTCTTGCTGGACTGGGTGAAAGACCATACCAATACACAGGTATTTACAGGTATAACTCCCGATAAGATCACTACAGACGATGATGGCGTAACCGTGACCATTAAAGATAGTGATATTGTATTCAAGGGTAAGATGATCATAGGGGCCGATGGCGCACAAAGTACCGTGGGCAAGCAGCTCACTGTAAAAGTTATGGACAAAGAGCATTACCTGGGGTCAGTACGCGCCTATTACTCGGGTATAAAAGACATTCAGGAAGAGGTGTCTGAAGTATTCTTCAATACCAAATTCAACCTGAATTATTTCTGGGTATTTCCTGAAAGGGATGGCCTGGCCAATGTCGGCTTTGGTATGCTGGCCAGTGATATATCGCAAAACAAGGTGAACCTGAAAGACACTTTCTATCAATACTTTAAAGAGACACCCGAATTGGGTGCACGCTTTGCTGAGGCAAAGGCTGAGGGACCTCTTGAGGGATTTGGCGTGCCGCTCGGGTCTAATGCAAACGTCATTACCTCCGGCGAAAGGTTTATGCTGATAGGCGATGCAGCCTCATTATCTAATCCACTCTCGGGTACAGGTATTGGCAATGCCATAGTAAGCGGCAAGCTGGCTGCGCAGCAGGTGGAGCGCTGCTTCAGTAATAATGACTTTAGCAAGGAAGCGATGAAAGAGTACGATGCTATCCTGAAGCGTGCCATCATAGATGAACTTACCGCCAGCTTTAAGGCGCAAAAGATGCTGGGCAAAATGCCATTTATGCTCCATGTGGTGTTCTTCGCCGCTAAGTTCCCGAGGGTAAAGAAGATGATACAAAAGTTTGTGTAGTCGACGATTTCAGCACAAAGGCGCAAAGAAGTAAGGTGACGGTGAGTTGCAGGCGTGTTACGCGTTAAGTTAATTTGTTAGAGTAATAGCAGAAATATTACGGCCGTTACATTCGCTTCCGAGTTGTGCCAAACATTCTTTGGCGATGCAACTTTATTATTCTTCCGGCTGCAATACCTTTGCAGCATGCAGCAATTGGTGATCGCTTCAAATAACGCGGGTAAAATAAGGGAGATAAGGGAGCTGACTGAGGGAATAGAACTTCTGTCGCTACAGGATATTGGCTTTGATACCGACATACCCGAACCTTACCACACTTTTGAGGAGAATGCATTGGCAAAGGCCTCTGCGATACACCAATACTCAGGTAAAAATGTATTGGCAGACGATAGCGGCATCTGCGTAAATGCGCTGGATGGCCTGCCAGGTGTGGACAGTGCTCATTTTAGCGGGACGCGTGATGACGAGCAAAATTTGCAGAAGGTGCTGGAAGGATTAAAGGGCGTGGAGGATAGAACCGCATTTTACAAGGCAGTCATCTGCCTGATATGGAATGATGAGGTATACTACTTTGAGGGAATATGTAATGGCCGCATCATAGAATCCAAGAAGGGAGAGGGTGGATTCGGGTATGACCCGATATTTGTGCCCGATGGACATGAGGAAACATTTGCTGAGTTGCCACTGGCAGTAAAGAACAACATAAGCCATAGAGGTAAGGCAGTGAGTAAGATGGTTGCATTTCTAAAAGACAACCTGGGCGACCGGGAGTAATCACAAAAGGACAATGAAATTTTCGATAGGGGATAAGATACTGCTGAAAAGCACGGGCGAGGAAGGAGTGGTGACAGAAGTGATCAGTAAGCAGATGCTGGAGGTAGAGGTAAGGGGTACTGTATTCCCGGTATATGAGTCTGATATTGACCACCCCTACCTGAAATGGTTTACGGAGAAAAAGGCACCAAAGAAAAGTGCGGCCCTACCCGAGATACCTGCTGAAAAGATAAAGGGCCGAGTTTCGCGACTGGCGCGGGGTATATACCTGTCCTACCTGCCGGTGTTTAAAACAGAGGAAATGGAAGAGGTGGTGGACCACCTGAAGGTGCACCTGCTCAATGAAATGCCCATGGATGTGAGGTTTAGCTACGATGTGCGGCTGGCGCACCAGAGCGAGTTTAAACATGAGGGAGTGATACATGCCTTTAGCAATATATACCTGCACAATGTACCCTATGCCGATATGAATGACCAGCCGCGCTTCCACTGGCAGCTGACCGACGTTACCAATAAAGAAATGGGCGTGGAGGAGGGGATACTGCGCATACGTCCGGTAAAGCTGTTTGAGCATATCAACAACGTGCTGTTCAATAATGAGCCGTCATTCAGCTACCTGCTCATAGATGATTTTAAGCCTAAGAAAAAGCCGGAGCAACAGGAGAAATTCATACCATCGGTAAAGCAGTTTGGTACCGCAAGCATTACTGCCAAAACCATAGAGCCGGCCCGCTACGAGATAGACCTGCACATAGAGCAACTAGTGAACAACACCAAAGGCCTGACCAATGCAGAGATCGTAAAAAAGCAATTAGACACACTGGAACACTTCCTGCACCTGGCCATAGTGCACAGACAGGAACGCATGATAGTGATACACGGGCTGGGTAAGGGTAAGCTAAAAGAGGACGTACATGCGATACTGAAGCAAACGCCCGAGGTGAGCCGCTACAAAAATGAGTGGAGCGGCAAGTATGGTTTTGGCGCTACGGAGGTATTCTTCAGGTATTAGCCAGTGGCTACTTAAAAATGTATTCTTGATCACCTTGTCCTACAGTTTGCATAGAGAATTTTCTAGTAGGCTTTTTATTATCAATTTGGTCTGCAAAAAGAATTTTAAAATAAGGAAGTTTATTATCTACAGCAAAGATGGCGTTGCCCGTCCATGAGGTCTTATGAACTCTATCTTCAGCATAAACGTACATCGTATTGCTTCCCAAGTCTAAATCTGCTAAATCGGTACGATGTTTTTGATATGGAGGTATTTTGTACCAACCAGCACTAGTCCAACACTGTTCCTTTTTTTTAAACCATACTATTGAAGCATATATCTCATTACCAGTGTTATTGACTAATGTGATACTATTCCGGACTTCGGGTTTATAACCCATAAATGGTTGCACTAATAGTATTGCAAATATTACAACAACAATCTTAAATATGCTATTCCAACTTTTAAGATGACGTGATGAAAATTTGTTTAATTCTACCATGGGTTCGTTTTCTAAGGTTAGATGCTAAGATAAATAAAATTAATGGGAATAAAACAACAATAATTCATATCGTTATATGCACTTAATAGTAATACTATAAGTTGGGATTGCATTTATTGCAATACGTAATACCGTAACCAACGAGTATAATTAATTTAATTTAAGCTGTCTTATTTAGCCATGGTGGGCGGTTGCATCACTGTGCCGCATTTTTGGCACGTGCGCTTATGCTCATCGGCATAAAAGGCTTCCATAACGGGTGGCAGTTGCTTGACAATGTCTGATACGTTCATGAATTGCTCGTGCAGTTTTTCGCCGCAGTTCTCGCAAAACCACATAAAGCCATCTACTTCGCTTTCGTCCCTTTTCTCTTCTATTACCAGGCCTATGGTATTGGGTCCACGCTGCGGTGAGTGGGGCGTTTTGCCCGGCAGCAGGAACATTTCCCCTTGCTTGATAGGTACATCCACGATCTTGCCATCTTCCTGTATCCTCACATTTACATCACCTTCCAGCTGGTAGAAAAGTTCTTCACTATTATTGTAATGGAAGTCTTTACGGCTGTTAGGGCCGCCCACGATCATCACAATGAAGTCGCCCGCTTCCTTGTACAGGTTCTGATTGCCTACGGGTGGCTTCAGCATGTGGCGGTTTTCTTCTATCCATTTGGTCAGGTTGAAAGGACGTTGAACAGGCATGTTTCTATATTTTGTGGCGTGATTGGTTAGTTGAAGTTACGAATTCAATACTTTCATCTTTACGGTTTCTATTCGGGTATCGGTCACCAGCAGTATATCAAATTCGTAATTGTTCAGTATGATGCGTTCCTTCATTTTAGGGATGGTCTCATAGCCGGTAATGATATAGCCGGAAAGAGTCTCAGAATCTTCGGTTGGTAATTCGAATCCGTATTTTTCATTGAGGTAGTCCAGTTCCAGCCTGCCTGAGAAGATGTACTCATTCTCTGCGATCTGTTTCTCTACATATTGCTCCTCGTCATACTCATCATTGATGTCGCCGAATATTTCTTCCAGTACGTCTTCCATGGTCACTATGCCGGATGTGCCACCAAATTCATCAATGACCCATGCTATGCTTTTGCGGTCTTTGGTAAACCTGTTCATCAGGTCTACTGCGCTCATGGCCTCAGGTACTGCCGTTATAGTATGCAGTATTTCTTTTATTGCCTTGGGCTTTCTGTTCAGGTCCAGGTGGTGTATGTAGCCTACTATATTGTCTATGGTATCGTCATAAACGATTATTTTAGACAGTTTGGTGCTAATGAATCTTTGAGTGGCTTCTTCTATACTCGTCTTGATGTCCATTGCTTCTACCTCATTACGTGGAACCATGCACTTGCGTATGCGCACGTTAACAAGGTATAGGGCATTCTCGAAGAGCTCCGCATTTACTTCGCTGTTCTCATTCTCATGGCCGTGCATGCTCTGTTTTACAAATACTTCCAGGTCTACGCGGTTGAATACCTGCTTGTTTTCCTTGATGCGGACATTGAACAGATATTTAAGAATGAACTCAGAAATAGAGACGAAGATCTTGGCCACATGAAAGAACATGTAGTACATGATGAGCATAGGCACTGCGAACAGGGTCAGCACCGTTTCTGCTTTAGACCTGAAAATGGCCTTGGGCAGAAACTCTGCGAATACAAGTAGTATAAGCGTTGCTATAAGCGTATCCACAGCCAGCTTGGCATATTCCGTAAGAAAGATGCCGTAGTGTGCCAGCGCCAGCTGCGATGTCTTGGAAATAAGCACACCGTAGATGACCACCAGCACATTGACCCCGACGAGGCTGGTGCCTATGAACTCAGAGGGGTTCTCCATAAACCGGGCCAGTATCTGGCCGGAGAACTTGCCTTGCTTCTTGCGAAGCTCGATGTTTAATTTATTGGCAGAGATAAAAGCAATTTCTGTACCGGCAAAGAAGCCAATAAGCAAAATGCAGATCAATATATATAACAGTAGATGTGAAATATCCATGTACGCCAAAGATAATAATACTATGCCAAACAACTATCGGAAGGGTATTAACAATTTAAAAGTGAGTATGGATAATATAAATCAACCCGCATTTTGCGGGTTGATTACTTGATTATTTTAAGTAAGACAAATTTCCTTATGATCTCCACATAGTGCGGTCCTTGCCTCTGTTAGAGCCTAAAGCCAGGTTAAGCACCAGACATACAACAAGTGCCCCCGCAGCCGCGCAAATGATCTCATTCATCAGGTGGCTCTTGGCAAATGTAAAATATTGACTCATGAACGACTGGCAAGCCCATGCTCCCACCATACCTATAACCGCAGAGAACAATATGCCCAGGCTCCTGAAGTTACGTAGCAGAAAAGCAATGAGTGCACCTATGACCCCACCCACAAAAATGACAACCAGTAATCCCTTCCAGTGATGCATCTGGTCGGCAAAGGAGAAAAGGAGAAGATGTTTCATATTATAGATCATTTTTCATAAAAATATAAAATATTCAATAGGTTGTATTCTTTACTGCGTGTTATTTTTTATTTATATGGCAAATAGAACATTCAAATGTTATTGCAAATCAAATTTGTGTGTCGGCCACAACTATGCATAACGTATTATTTGATTTTATTACAGGTAGAAATGTATAGGCTGCTTCTACGTTCTTCTAAGTATAGTCTTGTGCTGGTTGCATGTGGATAAATCATGTATAATTTCTCTGTTACCGGCACCATTTTGTATAAAGAAATACGCCGATTTCTACATACCTTTGCACCCATTTTAGTAATCTTCGGTAGTAATATTCGGTTATATTATTATATATTATATATAACTGACGAATTTTGAAATAAATGAGTAAGTACAGGGAATTTAAGGGTTTGAATATGCCGTCCATAGAGCAGGATATGCTGGCTAAATGGAAAGCGGATAAATATTTTGAGCAGAGTGTAGAGCAGCGCAGGAGCAATGAGCCATTCGTATTTTACGAGGGCCCGCCCAGCGCTAATGGCATGCCCGGTATTCACCACGTTATTTCCCGTACCCTCAAAGACCTGATATGCAGGTACAAGACCATGCAGGGCTACCTGGTGGAGCGTAAAGCAGGCTGGGATACCCATGGCCTGCCTATTGAGCTGGGTGTAGAAAAGGAACTGGGCATTACTAAAGAGGATATAGGCAAGAAGATAACAGTAGAGGATTACAACAAGAAGTGCCGCGAGGTGGTGATGCGCTACAAGGACAAGTGGGAAGAGGTAACCGAAAAGATGGGTTACTGGGTGGACATGAGTAAGCCTTACGTAACTTTTGACAACGAGTACATTGAGACCCTTTGGTGGGCACTTAAAGAATTATATAAGAAGGACCTGCTGTATAAGAGTGTGAGCATACAGCCTTATTCGCCAGCGGCAGGAACAGGGCTGAGCAGCGCCGAGCTGAACATGCCGGGGACTTACAAGGACGTGAAAGATACCACGGTTGTGGCTATGTTCACGCTGTCTACCAAAGCAGACGCAGGCTTGGAGTTCAACAACCCGCTACAAAATAAACTGCATGACCTGGCACGCAATGCGTGGGAGCCATTCATAGCTATGCCTATTGGCGGCGGACTGGTAGCGGCAGATGCTGCAGCTGTAGTATCGCTGATGGCATGGACCACCACACCGTGGACACTGCCATCTAACTGCGGACTTACTGTAGGGCCTAATATAGATTACGTATTAGTACAAACATTCAATCCATATACGCATAAGCCTGCCAACGTAATACTGGCCAAGGCGCTTATAGGTAAATACTTCAAGGCAGAAGGCGAGGGTAGTGATTTTACGGTGCATACTGCGGAGAGCAAGATATTGCCGTGGAAGGTCATAGCCGAATTTAAGGGCCGTGAACTGGAAGGGCTGCGTTACGACCAGCTGCTGCCGTTCGAAGGCAATACCCGCGAGATCGCCGGTGGCGATCCATTCCGGGTGATCACAGGCGACTTCGTCACTACCGAGGACGGTACCGGTATCGTGCATACAGCACCAGCCTTTGGTGCCGATGACTATCGCGTAGGTAAGAAACATGATATAGGTATCCTCATCATGGTGGATAAGCAAGGTAAGTTCACCGACTACATGGGAGAATTTAGCGGCCGCTATGTAAAGGATTACAAGAACGATCCTGATTATAAGGACGTAGATGTGGATATAGCTGTAAAACTGAAACTGGAAGGCCATGCTTTTAAAGTGGAGAAATACGAGCATACTTATCCGCACTGCTGGCGTACAGAAAAGCCAATATTATATTATCCGCTGGATGCATGGTTCATCAGAACCACTGCCGTAAAGGACAGGATGATAGAGCTGAACAAGACCATCAACTGGAAGCCTAAGGCTACCGGCGAGGGTCGCTTTGGCAACTGGCTGGAGAATATGGTAGACTGGAACCTGAGCCGCAGCCGTTTCTGGGGTACACCATTGCCTATATGGGTAAATGAGGAGCGCACCGAGATGAAGTGCATTGGCAGCATCGAGGAACTGATGACCGAGGCACGTAAAGCAAATAAGGCACTGGGCATCAATCAGTTGATAGACGGTAAGGAGCTCGATCTGCATAAGCCTTTTGTCGACGGCATTATATTGGTATCTGATAGCGGACAGCCTATGCGCCGCGAGCCGGACCTGGTAGACGTTTGGTTTGACAGTGGTGCTATGCCTTATGCACAGCAGCATTATCCCTTTGCGGAAAATTCACTGGAGATACTAAAGAAAAACTTCCCTGCCGACTTTATTGCTGAGGGGGTTGACCAGACCCGTGGTTGGTTCTATACGCTGCATGCGTTGGGCGTAATGCTCTTTGATAGCGTGGCTTATAAAGCGGTAGTGAGTAATGGACTGGTGCTGGATAAGAACGGCAATAAAATGAGTAAAAGCAAGGGTAACGCTGTAGACCCGTTTGCTACACTCGAGAAATACAGTGCCGATGCTACTCGTTGGTACCTGATCACGAATGCCTCACCTTGGGATAGCCTAAAGTTTGATCTTGAAGGTATTAGAGAGGTTCAACGAAAGTTTTTTGGTACACTATATAATACTTACCAGTTCTTTGCGCTGTATGCCAATGTGGATGGTTTTACTTTCAGCGAAGCATATATCCCGGTAGCTGAGCGTCCCGAGATAGATAGGTGGATATTGTCCTCCCTGCACACCTTGGTAAAGGATGTGACTGCATACCTTAACGACTATGAGCCTACACAGGCAGGTCGCGCTATGGAGTACTTCCTCGATGAGCAATTAAGCAACTGGTATGTGCGTCTTTGCCGCCGCCGGTTCTGGAAGGGCGAGTATGGCCAGGATAAAATATGTGCTTATCAGACATTGTATGAGTGTCTGGAGACCATGTCACTGCTTATGGCACCTGTCGCACCATTCTTTGCCGACTGGTTGTTTAAAAACCTGAACGAGGTTACCGGCAGGAAGTCAGCCGTTTCTGTGCATCTGGCGGACTATCCAGCACTGGATGGTGCCTATGTTGATGCCGGACTAGAAGAGCGTATGCGCCTGGCGCAGGACATATCATCGCTGGTTTTGTCTATACGCAAGAAAGTTAACATAAAGGTAAGGCAGCCATTACAGCGTATCCTTGTACCCACTGCTGACGCTCATGTAAGGGAGCAGATAGAACTGGTAGAAGAGCTGATCAGAAATGAAGTGAATATCAAGACGATAGAATATCTTACTGATACAGAAGGATTTATAAAAAAGAAAATAAAGCCTAACTTTAAATCTTTGGGTACCCGTATGGGGACGAAAATGAAGAGTGTGGCTGCTGCCATCACCGAGATGGGCCAGCATGACATTAATATTCTGGAAAAACAAAAAACATATTCATTAACGGTAAACAACGAAGCGATAGAGATAAGGATAGAGGATGTAGATATAATAGCGGAAGATATCCCGGGATGGTCGGTAGCCAATAAAGATACCCTGACCGTTGCATTGGATATCACTATTACCGATGCGCTGCAAGACGAAGGTAATGCACGCGAGGTAGTGAATCGTATTCAAAAAATACGTAAAGAGAGTGGATTAGAGGTAACAGACAGGATTATCGTTGATATTCAGGAGTATGAGCCATTAAAAAGTGCAATTATTCATTATAATGACTATATTTGCGCGGAAATTTTGGCAGATAGTATTAATATTTTGCCTGAAATAACAAATGGTATTGATATCGATATAAACGATACGATGCTGAAAATATCTATATCCAAAAACGTTTAAAGCTATGGCTACAAAGAATGCGGCTAAAAAGCCCTCTTTACCGGTAAAGAAATCTGCAAGTGCAGCACCTGCAAAGAGCTCAAAACCAGCAGCGAAGAAAGCTGCTCCCGTAAAGCCGGCGGCTAAGAAAGCCGCTCCTGCCAAAAAGCAGGCTCCTGTTGTAGCCAAGAAAGCGCCAGTGAAAACCGTAACAAAGAGCAAACCAGCGGCGAAGAGTGCCCCGGCAAAAAAACAAAAAGAACCAATGAAAAAAGCAACAACAAGTAAAACTACCTCAAAACCAGCACCTAAAAATACCTCCAAGCCTGCTGCTAAGGCAGCACCTGCAAAGAAGGCGGCACCTGCACCTGCTAAAAAGGCGGCACCTGCCCCTGCAAAGAAGGCAGCACCTGCCCCTGCTAAAAAGGCAGCACCTGCCCCTGCAAAGAAGGCGGCACCTGCCCCTGCTAAAAAAGCAGCACCTGCTCCAGCAAAGAAG
>Ga0164297_10000768_pt1 | contig 37493 bp, 29 predicted proteins | sample GEODES058metaG_FD_113539 | JGI IMG/M metagenome (GOLD analysis project Ga0164297, IMG submission 113539) | Dystrophic lake water microbial communities from Trout Bog Lake, Wisconsin, USA - GEODES058 metaG | ecosystem: Environmental > Aquatic > Freshwater > Lake | place: USA: Trout Bog Lake... | reverse complement strand
GGGGGTTGGGTGGTGGGGGGGGGGGGTGACTAGTGAGGTTTAGCGGGGGTATAGGTGGGGGGGGTATGTGTGGTGGGTCGCGCTTGGGGTGGTCATCGCGCGGGCGCGGGAGCGTTCCGTGGCGGATAGGTACAGTGGCGGATGACGCTTCGCTTTTCCGCCCGACGAGGCGGAGTGGATGCGGGTCTGGGGCGGGATGGGCCGCGCCTTGCTTGCCCATCCACCGGTGTTACGGCGCTTCGGACGGGGGTTTGCAGCTGAAGGCTGGTGATCCAGCCGAGAGAAATTGAGGGTTCTTAGGGCCTCGGGGCCCTAAGCCGCCGGAGGCTCTTGCTTGCCTTGCTTCGTTGCGCGGGCGTTCACCAGGTGGCGAACATGAGGATGACGGCGATGGCCATGGTGGTGGTGCTGAGCCAGCCCATGGCTTGGAGGGGGCGGGAGAGGGTGAAGCCTTGCATCACGTCTTTGCGCATGGCGAGGAGCATGATGATGACCATGAGGGGGACGGCGACGACGCCGTTGATGACGGCGGACCAGAAGAGCATGCGGATGGGGTCCAGCGCGACGAAGTTGATGGCGATGCCGATGAGGGTTGAGACGGCGATGGTGGCGTAGAAGGCGCGGGCGTCGAGGGGTTTGCGGTCGAGGCCGGTGGGCCAGCCGAGGGCTTCGCCGAGGGCGTAGGCGCCGGAGCCGGCGAGGACGGGGACGGCGAGCAGGCCGATGCCGATGATGCCGATGGAGAAGAGGGCGAAGGTGAAGACGCCGGCGATGGGGCGCAGCGCCTCGGCGGCCTGGGCGGAGGTTTGGATGTCGGTGATGCCGTGGGCGTTGAGGGTGGCGGCGGTGCTGACGATGATGAAGAGGCTGACGATGTTGGAGTAGGCCATGCCGACATAGGTGTCGGTGCGGATGCGGGAGATCTGGGCGGGGGCTTCGGCGGGGGCGTCGACGAGGGGGTGGGCGGCGGGGTCGACGCGTTCGTCGTTGGCTTCCTGGGAGGCCTGCCAGAAGAAGCAGTAGGGGGAGATGGTGGTGCCGAGGACGGCGACGATGGTGACGATGTAGTTCAAATCGAGGGAGAAGCTGGGGACGAGGGTGTGCCAGAGGACCTGGCGCCAGGGGACGTCGACGACGAGGGCGACGGCGACGTAGGCGAGGAGGGAGAAGCTGGTCCATTTGAGGATGGAGATATAGCGCTCGTAGCGGGAGAAGACTTCGAGCCAGATGCAGAAGATGGCGAAGATGACGACGTAGAGCCCGGCGGGGCCGCCGATGAGGAGCTGGACGGCGGCGGCCATGGCGCCGAGGTCGGCGCCGAGGTTGATGATGTTGGCGGCGAGGAGGAGGAGGACGATCGTGCGGAGGAGCCAGGCGGGGTAGTGGAGGCGGATGTTGCCGGCGATGCCCTGGCCGGTGACGCGGCCGATGCGGGCGGAGATTTCCTGGATGGCGGCCATGAGGGGGAAGCAGAAGAGCATGACCCAGCAGAGGGCGTAGCCGAACTGGGCGCCGGCCTGGGAGTAGGTGGCGATGCCGCTGGGGTCGTCGTCGGAGGCGCCGGTGATGAGGCCGGGGCCGAGGTTGGCGAGCCAGCCCTTGGCGGGGCGGCGGCGGCCGCGTCGGGCGGCGAGGGCGCGGACGTGGAGGGGGACGTGGCGGTGGGTTGCCATGGGCGGGGTTCCTGGCGCGCGGAAGTGGCGACCGGGGGGGAGCATAGCGGATCGGGCGGGGGAGCGTGCGTTATTCGGAGTGGAGATGCCCATCTGCCGCGGGATGGCCAAGCATGCCGACGCGCATGCGCGGCGATCGGGCTTCTGTTGGCGCCGACGGGTTTGCCTGGTCGCGGACGGCCTTGCCGGCGGCGTTCGCGTGTCGTTTGATTGCGGGACAGGGGGAATTTCTGTCTCACGCGTGGTTGAGAGGGAAGGACAACGCATGCCGGCTGAGATCGACTACGAAGCGTTCAAGCGTTTTGAGCGGGACGGCTATTCGAGCGTCGCCGAGGGGTACGCCAGTAAGACGGCGGTTGTGTCGGGGCAGGCGAATGACGCCATTCTTGACGCTGTATGCGCCGGGGCGGGGACGCGGCTGCTGGATGTCGCGTGCGGACCCGGAGTGCTTTCCGCTGCCGCGGTCGCGCGGGGTGCGGACGTTGTAGGTGTCGATTTCGCTCCGAACATGCTTGTCGTTGCGAAATCCGCTTGTCCGCAGGGGGAGTTCAAGGCGGCGGATGCGGAAGAGCTTCCTTTCGAGGACGGGCGGTTCGATGCCGTCGTGTGTGCGCTGGGGGTGCTGCACTTTCCGAACCCGGAACGCGCGATCGCGGAGGTTTTCCGTGTGCTGCGGCCTGGTGGCCGGTATGGCTTCACGTGCTGGAGGCCGCCGGCGTCGAACCCGTTTTTTCAGCTGATCCTCGGGTCGATTCAGGCCCATGGCACGATGGAGGTCGGACTTCCGGCGGGACCGCCGTTGTTTCGTTTCGGGGAGGCGGCGGAGTGCGAGCGGGTGCTGCGGGAGGCCGGCTTCGTGGAGATAGAAGTAACGGAACACCAACTGGTCTGGCCGTTTGCGTCGCCGGAGGAGGTTGTTCGCATAGTCCCGACTGCCACGGCCCGATTGGGGTCGTTGCTGGCTTTGCAGACCGATGATCGGCGGCGGGCGATTGAGCGGGCGATCGTGCTGGGTGCTGCGGCTCACCGGACACAAGAGGGTGTGAGAATTCCATCGGTGGTGGTGCTGGCGACTGGCCGAAAGCCGTAAGTGGAACGATATCGCGGTTGTTGGGGGGGGAGGGGAGGGCTATCGCGGTTGTACGGGTGCGGTGGTTGAGTGGGACGCTATCGCGGTTTGAAGGCGAACCGCTGTCGCTTTCGTCGCGGCTTCGCTGCGCTGCGCGTCAGGTGTTTTTTGGTTCTTTTTTGCAAAAAAGAACGCGCTTTCTTGCTTGCTAGCGATGGGTTGCGCGCGATGCGTGGTGCCCGCACGATGGGGGAAGTGATGGTTCTCTCGCAGGGGGTTTTCGATGGTGCGCAGGTTGGTTTCGGGGGATGTGTTTTCCTTTCGTAGTGTGAGCGATGTGCGGATTGCCGCTGATGGGCGCTGTGTGGTGGCGATTATCACGGTGCGGGATGTGGCGACGGATCGGCGGGTGACGCGGGTGGTGCGCAGTTTGGATCGGGTGACGTGGGAGGAGATCGCGGACACGGAGGGGGTGTTTGCGGTGCGGGTGGCGCCGGATGGGCGGCGGGTTGGGTTTTTGCGGCGGGTGGGGGAGGCGTACCAGGTGGCCGTTTGGGACGGCGGGGTGCGGGTGGTGCATGAGGCGGGGACGCCCATTCGGGAGTTGGCGTGGTCGCCGGATGGGGCGGTGTTGGCGTTTCAGCAGCGGGTGGATGCGGATTTGCCGGCATGGCTGGGGCTGATGACGCCGCCGGCGGGGGCGGCGTGGGCGGCGCCGGTGAAGCATACGGATCGGATGTTCTATCGGCATGACGTGATGGGCGAGTTGCCGGAGAGTGTGTTTCAGATTTTTGTCGTGCCGGCGGCGGGGGGTGTTGCGCGGCAGGTGACGACGGGGCCGTGGCATAACGGGTTTCCGCATCATGTGGCGCCGGGCCTGGTGTTCACGGCGGATGGGCGGGAGGTGTTGATTGCGGGGACGCAGGATCCGCAGTGGGATCGGACGCCGGGGGAGACGGATATTTTCGCGATCGGCGTGGCCGACGGGGCGGTGCGGCGGCTGACGGAGATCAAGGGGCCGACGGCGCATCCGGCGCCCTCGCCGGATGGGCAGTGGGTGGCGTTCACGGCGGTGATCGAGCGGGGGCTGAGCCATCATCTGCGGCGGCTGTATGTGATGCCGGCGGGGGGCGGGGCGGCACGGGAGGTGTTGCCGGGGTTCGATCGCAGCATCGGCGAGATCGCGTGGGACGCGAACAGCGCGTCGCTGGTGGTGGGGTATGACGATGCGGGGCATACGCGGATTGCGCGGGTGAGCCTGGATGGAACGCTGACGGTGTTGGCGAAGGACGCTGGGACGGGGCAGATCGAGATGCCCTATGGCGGGGCGGCGGGGGTCTCGGTGGCGGGGGATGGCAGCGTCGCCTATGTGCGCACGGCGGTGGATGTGCCGAGCGAGGTGGCGCTGGTGACGCCGAATGGGGATACGGCGGTGCTGACGCGGCTCAACGACGGCCTGGCGGCGGAGGTGGGCGGGTTCCGGGGGGCGGAGGCGTTTACGGTGACGGGGCCGGAGGGGCGGAAGGTGCCGTGCTGGCTGATGCTGCCGGAGGGGGAGGGGCCGCATCCGATGGTGCTGGAGATCCATGGCGGGCCGTATGCGCAGTATGGCGAGCGGTTCGCGATCAAGTATCAGTTGCTGGCGGCCGCGGGGTATGCGGTGCTGTTCACCAATCCGACGGGCTCGACGGGCTACGGCGAGGATTTCGCCAATGCGCTGCATGCGCGGTTTCCGGGGCCGGATTGGGGGGACCTGATGGCGGCGGTGGATGCCGCGGTGGCGCGGCCGGAGATCGATGGGGATAACCTGTTTGTGACCGGGGTCAGCGGCGGCGGGGTGCTGACGCTGTGGACTGTCACGCATACGCACCGGTTTCGCGCGGCGGTGTCGATCAAGCCGGTGGTGAACTGGGAGACGCTGATCCTGACGTCGGATATCGGGCCATCGCTGGGAGTGCGGTGGATGGGGGGGAAGCTGCCGTGGGAGGACGTCGAGGGGTATCGGGCGTTGTCGCCGCTGGCGCATGTGACGGCGGCGCGGACGCCGACGCTGCTGATGTGCGGGGAAGCGGATGCGCGGACGCCGGCGAGCGAGGCGATCCAGATGTACATGGCGCTGAAACTGTGCGGTATAGAGACGGAATTGCTGCGGTTTCCGGCGACATCGCATAGCTCGAGCGCGATGCGGCCGTCGCTGTTCGCGGCGGAGGTGTCGGCGACGGTGGGGTGGTTTGAGAGGTATCGGACGAAGTAAGGGAAGGGGCTCCGCCGGCCAAGGGCTATGCCCTTGGATCCCACAACACGTTCTCGGCCGCGTAACCTGCCCTCGGTCGTGATCCCACGATTTCGATGGAGAAGGGGGCGAAGCCAATGAAATCATGGCGACCGCACGGTGGATCATACGGTCGTTATGATTGATTGCCTGCGGCGCAAAGGAAGCAGTTCGCAGCTGAAGGTTGGTGATCCAGCCAAGAAATGTTGTGGGGTCCAGGGGCCTCTCGGCCCCTGGCCAGCGGAGCGACGCTTGTCTTAAATATTGTAAGCCAGTTTCAGTCCGGGTGTGGACCAATCGCGGTCGACCCAGTCGAGGGCGACGAGTTGGCCGGAGCCGGAGAGGGTGACGTAGGCGGTTTTGAGGTCGGGGCCGCCGAAGCAGATGTTGGTGACCATGGGGTCGGCGAATTTCTGCACGCGGAGGGTTCGGCCGTCCGGCGAGATGACGGTGACGGCGCCAGTGACGAGGGTGGCGACGCAGATGTTGCCGGCGGCGTCGATCTTGAGGCTGTCGAACATCTGGTAGCCGCCGAGGCCGGCGATGAAGCGGCCGCCGTGGGGGGCGGGGGCGGGGTGTTTGCGGGCGACGCCGGGGGCTTCGAGGTCGAAGGCCCAGACGCGGGCGGTGCGGGTTTCGGCGACGTAGACGGTGTTGCCGTCGGGTGAGAGGCCGATGCCGTTGGGGGTGATGAGGGGGTGGGCGAGTTCGGTGATGAAGGAGCCGTCGGCTTTGGCGTAGTAGACGCCGCCGTGGTCCATGTCGCGGGCGCGGCTTTTGCCGAGGTCGGTGAAGTAGAAGCCGCCGTGCTGGTCGAAGACGATGTCGTTGGGGCCGCAGAGGCGGTTGCCGTTGCAGCTGTCGTAGAGGCGGGTGACGGCGCCGGTCTTGGCGTCGATGCGTTCGATGCGGCCGGTGTCGTAGTCGGGCGGCTGGAGGCCGGGGCGGAGGGCGCCGTTGACGGTGGACCAGGTGAAGCCGCCGTTGTTGCAGACGTAGTAGTTGCCGTCGGGGCCGACGGCGAGGCCGTTGGGGCCGCCGCCGGGGGAGGCGAGGACGCGGGTGGTACCATCGGGGGCGACGATGGAGAGGGTCTGGCGCTCGATTTCGACGAGGGCGACGGAGCCGTCGGAGAGCCAGACGGGCCCCTCCGGAAAGCGCAGTCCGGTGGTGATGATGCGTGGTTCGGCCATGACGTTTCCCCGTGTTTGGTTGGGGCCAGGGTAGCGTAAACAGGCGTGGTGGGAAGGGAGGAGGCGGAGGATTTTGCGCCGCAACACTCGCCATGGCAGCGGAGATCGTGCTAGAGGAATGGCGGGAACGGGATTGAATTCGTTAAGTCTGTGGTCACTGAAGTGCTGAGGTCATGATGCGCCGTCTCCTGTTCCTGTTTGCTGCGTTGCTGGTGTCGCCAGGGGTTCATGCCGCAGGGGCGGTGTTGGTGATGAATTCTGGCGAGGCGACGCTCAGCGTGATCGACATGGCGAGCCAGCGGGAGCTGAAGCGGATTCCGGCGCTGCGGGAGCCGCATCATGTGATGCTGACGCCCGATCGGAAGGAGCTGCTGGTGGGGGATTCGGTCGGCAATGAGTTGCTGGCCTTTGACCCCGATACGTTCGAGCTGAAGCGGCGGGTGCCAGTGGCGGACCCGTATCAGCTGGGCTTCAGCCCGGATGGGAAATTCCTGATCATCAATGGGTTGGCGCGGGCGCAGGTGGATATCCACGACGGCACGACGTTCAAGTTCATCAAGCGGTTTCCGCTGAAGTCGATGCCGAGCCACATGGCGTTTACGCCGGACAGCGCGATGGTGTTCATTTCGCTGCAGGGGACGGGGAAGCTGGCGGCGCTGTCGCTGAAGGACATGGCGGTGCGCTGGACGGTCGATGTGGGGCCGGCGCCAGCGGGGGTGTTGTGGAACAACGGGCGCGTGCTGGTGGCGAACATGGGCAGCGACGATGTGGCGGTGGTGGATCCGGCGAGCGGGAAGGTGGAGCGGCGGATTCATACCGGGAAGGGGGCGCATCAGCTGTTCCCGTCGCCGGATGGCAAGACGATCTATGTGAACAACCGGATCGACAGCACGTCGGTGGTGCTGGATGCGGGGACGCTGAACCAGGTGCGGAGCTACAAGCTGCCGGGCGGGCCTGACGATATCGAGTTCGCGCCGGACGGGCATGTGTGGTTCACGCTGCGGTTCGCGCACAAGGTGGCGGTGCTGGACCCGAAGTCGGGCACGTTCACGACGATCGATGTGGGGCGGTCGCCGCATGGCATCTTCCTCAATGCGAGGGCGACGCCGAAATGAACGCGCCGTTCGACGCGGCGGCGGGGTGGTTGCAGGAGACCGTGCTGCTGCCGGCGATGTATGCGCTGGGTCTGATGCAGTGGGAGGATATCTCCTTCGGCTGGGCGCTGTTCGCGGTGTATGGCGTGGTGCAGGTGATCGTGACGTTCGCGATCTGCGTGCCGATCGAGCGGTGGCGGCCGGTGGAGCATTGGCCGGATGCGAAGGCGGTGGTGGTGGACGTGGTCTACACGCTGATTTCGCGGGTGGGGCTGCTGCCGCTGGTGACGTTCGTGCTGTTCTACAAGCTGCAGGTGGTGCTGAACGGGTTCATCGCCGACCAGGGCTGGGTGCCGCCGACGCTGGAGCGGATCTTCCCGGTGTTGCTGGGGCAGCAGGCGATGACGTTTGTGCTGTACATCATCATTCTCGATTTCGCAGACTACTGGCGACATCGGCTGAGCCATGTGTTCGACTGGTGGTATGCGCTGCATGCGGTGCATCACGCGCAGCGGCAGATGACGTTCTGGTCGGATGATCGCAATCATTTGCTTGACGATATTATCGGGTTCACCTGGTCGACGGCGATCGCATTGCTGATCGGCATTCCACCGATGCAGTTTCCGTTGCTGGTGCTGGTGCTGCGGTTGATCGAAAGCCTGTCGCACGCAAATGCGCGGCTGTCGTTCGGCTGGCTCGGCGAGCGGCTGCTGGTGTCGCCGCGGTTTCATCGCGCGCATCACGGGGTGACGGCGGCGGGCTACGACAGCGTGAACTATGGGGCGCTGCTGCCGTGGTGGGACATGATGTTCCGCACGGCGGATTTCTCACGGACGTTCGTGGCGACCGGTGATCCGACGGCGGAGGAGGCGCTGGCGACGGGGTCGTATGTGCAGCAGCACGTGGCGGCGCTGCGGCGGATGGTGCGGACGATGGGTGGGCATAAGCGAGCGTGAGACGCCGGGCGGTCCCGCCGATTGAGGGACGCACACGTTGTCATACGGGCGCTTCACAGCGTGATCGCTTGAGGCCAATCGGCCGCAAGCGATCACGCTCTAGATCATGATTGGTTTAGGTCAAACCAATCACGATCTAGCAACCTGTTGAGGAAGAGCGCGATTCACGCTTTCTGCCCCGTCGGCCTCAAGCGATCGCGCTCTAGATCGTGATTGGTTTAGATCGAACCAATCACGATCTAGTAACCTATTGAAGAAGAGCGCGATTCACGCTTTCCGACCGATTGGCCTCAAGCGATCGCGCTCTAAGCGTCGATGGGATCGACAACGAAGCGCGTCACGAGTTGGCGGGCGATGCGGCGAAACTGGGCCGCGTCTTGTGACATGCGGGACAGGAGCATCGCGCCCTCGAGGCCCGCGATCAGCGCCTGGGCGAGTTCGCGCGCCGGAGCGGTGAGGCGCAGGTCGTTCTGCGCGGCCCCCGCTTCGAGTTGATGCGCGAGCCAGGCCTCGTTGGCCGCGAAGAAGGCGCGCACGCCGGCCGCCATGGGGCCCGGGAGGGTGAGGATATCGGCCGCCAGCATGCCGCACATGCACATGCGGCCGGTGTCGAGCACCGTGGCATAAAGCTCGGTGTAGGCTTCCAGGCGGGTGAGCGCCGAGGTATGCCGGGATTCGAGCAGGGCGAGGGCGGCCATGAACCGGGTCGAGTAGCGGCTGATCAGTTCGGCGCCCAGCACGGCCTTGGTGCTGAAGTGGTAGTGCAGCGAGGCTTTGGTGACGTTCATCACCTCGGCCACGTCGGCGTAGCTGAAGGCATTGAAGCCCCGCGTCTGGACGAGTTCCTCGGCTACATCGAGGATCCGCTCGGCGGTGTTCGATCCATCACGTGGTTTCACCATGCAAACCCCCTGCTAAACGCCACGTAATCCCGGCGCTGACAAATATTAACAAGTTTACTCAAACTGACCTACTGGTTGAATACGACGCATGAAAATGTGGAAATCGTGACCTGCCCACACGGATCGCTGGCGGCGCGCGGCATGCTCTGGGATGGTGGCGGGCATGGAGGCGGCGGAGCTGCGCGACGGCGCAAATCACTTAGACGTCGACGACGACGTAATCTTCCTCGACTTTGACCGCGAGCGTCTCGGCGACATAGGGGCCTTCGACCACGGATTTTCCCGGCTCAACCTCCACGGGATAGGCGCGCGTGCGGATTTTTTCTGGGTCGCAATAACTCTGGCCGGTGCGCACGTCGAACTCCCAGCCATGCCAGGGGCAGCGCAGGATTTCGCCCTTGCGGGTATAGCTGTAGCGCCCGGGCTCCGGCGATTCGACGAGGCCGGTCAGCACGCCCTCGCAGAGCGCGCCACCCTGGTGCGGGCAGCGGTTGAGCAGGCCGAAGAACTCGCCGCCGATGTTGAACACCGCGATCGGGCGACCGCGGACGGTGACGAGCTTGCGTCCGCCGGGCGGGATTTCGCTGACGGGGGCGACGACGTGCCAGCTCATGCGACCGCTCCCTGTGCGACGGCGGCGCCGAGGCGGGCGTAGGTGGCGCGAGGGTTGTCGACCATGATGCGGCGGGCGAGATCGGCCGATATCCCGGGGGGCATGACGTCGGTGCCGTCGAACTGCCAGTGCGGGTAGTCGGTGGAGAACAGCAGCAGCTCGTCGGACTGCATGTGCTCCATCAGCTTCTCCAGGCTGGCGGCGTCGGGCGGGCCGTCGACGGGTTGCAGCGACAGGCGGACGTTGCTGCGCACGATGTCCATCGGCGCGCGGTCGACCCAGGGGATTTCCATGCGCAGGCCGCGCCAGAATTTGGTGAGGCGCCAGAGATGGGCGGGCAGCCAGGTGAAGCCGGACTCGAGGAGGACGACCTTGAGGGCGGGGAATTTGTTGAACACCCCCTCGCAGATCAGGCTGGTCAGCGCGGACTGGAAGGCCTGGGACTGGTTGACGTAGTCCTCGGTATAAGTGGTGGGCCAGCCGACGGGGGTGGGCGGATTGTGGTAGTTGGAGCCGGCGTGGATGCCGAGCGCCAGGCCATGGCGTTCGGCGGCGGCATAAATCGGCCAGAGGGCGCGCTTGCCGAGCGGCATGTCACCGCTGACGAGCATGAGGACCTGGACGAAGCGCTTGTCGTCGGCCCAGCGCTCGATCTCGTCCACGGCCATTTCGGCGTTCTGCGCGGGGATGACGATGGAGGCGCGCAGGCGGGGCTCCTTGTCGAGCCATTCGCGGGCCATCCAGGTGTTCAGCGCGCGCGCGAAAGCGGCGGCCATGTCCTCGCTGAACAGCAACTGCACGCCATAGAGGCAGTTGGCGATGGCGATCGAGGTGCCGAAGCCGTCGAGGGCCTGGCGCTGAACGGTGGCGAGGTCGGAGGCCGGGCGGCCGCTCGCCGGGCGCCAGTCGGGACGGCAGGTGAGGGGGGAGTTGGCGGGGTAGGCGATGGTGTTGAGTTCGTCGACGCCGCGGGTGATGACCATCTCCCGCCAATGATCCTCCATATAGGGCATCAGCGCCTGGATGCTCGGCACCGCCGGGTGGATGTCGCAATCGATCGTGCCAGGCAGCACCGCGGCCATGAGGGTCCTCCGTCGTTCTTGCCGAATTGGTCCACCACATGGCGCAAGCGCGCAAGCCCTGGCGACCGCGCGCCTGCGCTGTGAAGCGGCTATCTGGCGATCTTGAGGCCTTGCAGGCGGATCAGGCCGTCGGGGACGGGGCGGTAGCCGGAAACCTTGGCGGACATGGCGACGATGATGGCGGGGTTGGTGAGATACAGCACCGGCAGGTCCTGCTGGATCTGGGTGGTGACCTTGGCGTAGAGCGCGCGGCGGGCGGCGAGGTCGGTGGTGGCGCGGGCGGCGTCGAGCCAGGCGTCGACGTCGGGGTTGACATAGTGGCTCTCGTTGAGCGCGCCCTTCGAGTGCAGGCCGTTGTAGAGGTTGCCATCGGGGTCGACGCGGCCGGACCAGCCGATGGCGGAGACCTCGAAATCGCCGCTGGTCTGGGCGGCCAGAGCGGTGCCGAATTCGGTGGCGCGCACCTTGACGTCGAAGCCGGCCTCGGCGGCCATGGACTGGATGATCTCGCCGGTCTGCAACTGGTCAGGCAGGGTGGTGACGGTGAGCACGACGGGCACGGGGAGGGTGACGCCGGCTTCCTTGAGCAGTGCGCGGGCCTTGGCGAGGTCGCGCTTGGGTGGTGGCAAATCTTTATTGTAGAGCGGGTTGCTGGGTGTCATGCCCTGGGCGAGGGGGGCGTAGAGGCCGTTGTAGACGACCTGGGCGATGGCTTCGCGGTCGATCGCGGCATCGAAGGCGCGGCGGACCAGGGCGCTGCTGCCGATGGGTGATTTGGCTTTCGGGCCGTTGCCGACGTTGATGTTCAAACTCTGGTAGCCGAGTCCGGGGTAGACCAGACCGATCAGGCGCTTGTCGGCCTTGACGGCGGCGACATCGGTGGCAGCGATGCGTTCGCCGATGTCGATGGTGCCGGCCTGGAGGTTGGTCAGGCGGATCGCGTTGTCGATGATCGGCTGGAAGACGACGCGGCGGAAATGGACGTTGGCGGCGTCCCAGTAGCCGTCGAAGCGGTCGAACACCATGCGGTCCTGGGCGACGCGCTCGGTGAACTTGAAGGGGCCGTTGCAGACCGGTGCGTTGGCGAAATCCTTGCCGGCGGCCTCGGCGGCCTTGGGCGAGACGATCATGCCGGCGCGGTCGGTGAGCAGCGAGAGGAAGGGCGAGGAAGGGGATTTGAGGATGACACGGGCGGTGAGCTTGTCGACCACCTCGACGCGGTCGATGGTGGCGATCTCGCCGCGCCGCGTGCTGCCGGGAAAGGTGAGGTGGCGCTCGAAGCCGTATTTGACGGCGGCGGCGTCCATCTCGGTGCCGTCATGGAATTTGACGCCGGGGCGGAGCTTGAGGATGATGGTTTTCGAGTCGGTCCATTCGTAGCCGAGGGCGAGCTGGGGGACGATTTCGAGGTTCTCGTTGATATCGAAGAGCTTGTCGCAGAGGGCGGCGAAGACGAAGCGGCCGGAATAGGTGCGCGCCTGGGTGGGGTCGAGCATGTCGGCGTCGTCGGCGAGCGCGATGCGCAGGGTGGCGTCCTGCGCGTGGGCGGCTGGCGGCACGGCGAGCAGCGCCATGGCGGCAAGGGCGAAGCGAATGGGGCGCATCGTCGGTGAGCTCCTGAACCTGTTCCTGGTGGACAGGCTAGCATGCGCCGTGCCAGCGATGGGCGGGTTTTCAGTGGTGCGGATGTTCGCCGCGGGCGAGCATGAGATGGTGCATCTGGTGGTGCATGCCGTGCGTCATCACGCCGATGAAGCCAAGACCGCGCAGCTTGGCTTGATCGGATTCCGGCACCGTGACGGTGAGGACCGCGCCTTCGGCGGTTTCGGTGGCGGCGAAGTGCCAGTCATCGACGCCGTCCATAGTGGCGGCATGGGCGGCCACCATGCGCTGGATGGAGCCGATCACGGGGCCCGTACCGCTAATGTCAAACTGCATGCCGCCGTCGACCGGCTCGGCCTCGACAGCCGCTTCCATGGTGACACTGTCCATGTCGATGAGGTGTTGGCGCAGGGCCTCGATATTGACCTTGCTCCAGTCGGTTGCCGGATCAGCCTCGAGAATGCCGACGATTTCCTGGATGGCGGCGAAGGCGCTCTGCCCGGGCTCCAGCGGCACCGCCATCGTTGACATCGCGCCATGATGATGCGGGGGCATCGGCGCGGTCTGGGCGAGGGCACAGGTTGGGGCGAGCAGAACGAGAAGCAGAAGGGCGCGCGGCATTGAGAACTCCGGGGCATGGACTGGCAGCGTATCCTACCACACCACCCCTGGTCAGTCCTTCCGCGCCATCCTATCGTCGGACATCAAATCCGCGGACCAAGACCGCACTACGGAGGAAACCATGATCCAGCCGCCGCGCAGTTTGCGCCGTTCCATGTTTGCTGCCGCTTTCGGTCTGCTGGCTGCCGCCGCCGGGCCGGCGCCGGGCGAGTACAAGATCGGCTTTATCTCCGATAATACCGGGCCGCTGGCCGCGGCCGGGCTGTCGTTCACGCGTGGCGGGCAATTGGCGGCGGAGGAGATTTCGGCGTCGGGCTACATGGGCACCGGCACCAAGCTCGTGCTGTCCGAGAAAGAGGCCGGGGGCGAGCCGGCCCGCGCGATCCAGAACGTCAACCAGTTCATCGCCGATCGGGCGATCCTCGGCGTGACCTGCTGCATCATCTCGCCAATGGCGGCCTCGCTGAAGCCGGTGGTGACCGAGAACAAGCTGCCGCTGGTGATTTATGGTGCGACGATGGCGGGGCTGCCCTCGGCGCCGTTCGTCTACAACGTCGCAGCACTGCCCGGGCCGAAGGATACGGCGAACGCCAAGACGGTGGCCGCGGCGATCAAGGCGCAGACGGCGGTGTATTTCATCGCCGCCGACAATGATGCCTTCAAGGCGCGCATGGCGGCTGGGCAGAAGGCGCTCGAGGATATGGGCGTGAAGACGCTGGGGGTGGTCAGCGTGCTCTCGGCCGATACCGATTTTACCGCAGCGGTAACCCAGGCGATGGGGATGAAGCCCGATTTGATGCTGGTCTATACGACGCAGACGCCGGCGGCCGGCATCGTCGGCACACTGCGGGCGCGCGGCTGGACCAAGACAATCGCGGGGAACGACGTGCTGGCGCCGGCGGCGATCTTCAAAAAGCTCGGGCCGGCGCTGGTCGATGTGCCATTCGCGCTCGGCTTCTCGGCTGATCTGGCACCCTCCAAGGAGGCGACGGATTTCGCCAATGCCTATCAGAAAAAATTCAGCGCGCCGGCCGATCTATACTCGGCCGAGGGCTATTCGGCGGTGTATTTCATTGCCCAGGGCATGCGCGACGCCGGCGCGGCGCCGACTCGGGAGAGCCTGGCCGCGGCACTGGCGAAGGTGTCGGAGTTGCAGCACAACGTGTTTGGCGGGCTGCCGATGGTGGCCGGCCAGGCGGAGACAAAGGACACGTTGATCGTGCATTGGAACAAGGACGGGCAGATCGTGAAGTGGGCGCCGCCGAAGTAAGGCAGGGATGCCGTTCGCCTGCGGCCATCGTTTGCTCGCAACCGATGGCCGTCGCTCCATCATGAAACCGCATTGGATTCCAGGGGCTGACCGGCCCTTGGCGGGGGGCGGGGCGAAGCCCCGCGATTGCTGATGTCGCTGTTCAAGATTGGCTCTTTGCGGATCCAACGCGTCGAGGAAATGCTCACGCCAGGCTTCGATCCCGCGTTCCTGTTCCCGTCCTATGACCCGCAGGTCCTGGCTGATCATCCCATCCTCGCGGGCGCGAATTTCTTTCACGCCGAGACCGGCCGGACGATGTCGAGCATGCAGTCATGGCTGCTGCGGATCGGCAATGAGATCATCGTGATCGACACCGGGTGCGGCAACGACAAGGTGCGCGAGTCACCGGCGTTCCGGCGGTTTCATATGCTCAACCTGCCCTACCTCGAGCGCCTCGCCGAATGTGGCGTGCGGCCCGATGAGGTGACGATGGTGATCAATACGCATCTCCATGTCGATCATGTCGGCTGGAACACGCGGCTGGTCGACGGGCGCTGGGTGCCGACGTTTCCGAACGCGCGCTACCTGATGGGCCGGCAGGAGGTGGCGCACTGGCATGACCCCGCGGGCGGGCCACGAATGCAGCCGGAGGGTGTGTCGACGATCGTGGACTCCGTTGATCCAATCATCGAAGCAGGGAAGGTGGAACTGATCGCGGCGGGCGATACGATCCTGCCGGGCCTGACGGTGGAGGCCGTGCCGGGGCATACGCCTGGGCAGCTCGCGATCCGCGCGGAGGCGGAGGGGCAGGCGGCATTGTTCACGGCGGACGTGTTTCATCAACCGATGCAGGTGTATCGCACCGACTGGAACAGTCGGTTCTGCGAGATGCCGGAGGTAGCGATCGCGACGCGTCGGCGGGTGTTCGCTGAGGCGGCCGGGCAGGGGACGGTGCTGTTTCCTTCGCACCCCGGCTTTCCCCATGCCGGGCGCATCACGACGCGGCCTGGCGGTTTCGATTTTGCTCCTGTTTTTCCGGACGCCGCATGACCTTCCTCGATTCACTTATCGCTGCCGTCGGCACAGATGCAGTGCGCGCTGATGATGCGAGCCGTACGTATTACGCCAACGATATCTTCTGGCAGCCGGGCATCGCGCCACTGGCGATTGTGACGCCGACAACGGCAGGGCAGGCTGCGGCTGCGGTGCGGGTGGCGACCGAGGCGGGGGTCGCCGTTGTGCCGCGCGGCGGCGGCATGTCCTACACGAAGGGGTATCTGCCCAATCGCCACGAGGCGATTGTGATCGACGGGCGGGGTCTCAATCGGGTGATCGAGGTCAACACTGCTGATCTCTACATCGCCGTGGAGGCAGGTTGCACTTGGGCGCAGGTGGCCGCCGCCCTCGACGGGACCGGGCTGCGCACGCCGTATTGGGGGCCGTTGTCGGGGGTGAATGCAACGGTGGGGGGCGCGCTTAGCCAGAACAGCGCTTTCTTCGGCTCGACGTTGCATGGGACAGTCGCCGAGAGTGTCATCGGTGTCAGTGTCGTGCTGGCGGATGGCAGCATCGTCACCACGGGATCTGGTGGACGGGTTGGGGCGAAGCCGTTCACGCGCGAGGGTGGGCCGGATCTGACGGGGTTGTTTCTTGGTGATAACGGGGCGCTCGGCTTCAAGCTATCGGCGACGATCCGGCTAATCCCCGTGCCGCCGGCGATCGGGTTCCTCTCGTTTGGCTTCGCCTCGATGGCGGCTATGGCGGCGGCGCAAGTGGATATGGCGCGCACTAGGCTGATCGGCGAAGGCTTTGGCATCGACCGCACGAAGGCGGACCATTCAGCGAGCGTCAACCGTATCAGCGAAGGGTTGCAGATTCTCGGCAACGTCGCCGCCACGGGGAGGACGCTGCTGGCCGGTGTGAAGGATGCGCTGTCGGTGGCGGCGGCGGGGACCGATTTTCTTCGCCGTCACGCCTTCACACTTCATCTCGTCATCGAGCGCGGCAACGACGCCGAATTGGCGACCGCGCTGGCAACGTTGCGAGCGATCGGCAATACGCATGGTGTCGAGATCGACAACGCCGTACCACGGGTGATGCGGTCTCGCCCCTTCAGCCCGGTGCGCGGGATGCTTGGGCGCGATGGCGAACGCTGGGTTCCGATCCATGCTGTGTTTCCGCTTGGTGACGCGCAGAAGGTGGTGGCCGCCAATGACGCTTTCTTCGCCGAAAAGCAGGATTTCATGGCTGAACACGGCATCGTCTATTCGGTGATGTCGATGACGACGGCGAATGAGTTCTTTCTCGAGCCCGCGTTCTACTGGCTCGATGAGATCACCCCGCTGCACGCGGCCAGTCTCGGCGAGGAGGTGGTTCGGCCCTGGCGTAATCGGCCAGCCAATCCTGCGGCGCGCGCGGCAGTGGCCGAGCTTCGCCGCGGCACACAGGAACTGTATAACAGCCATGGCGGCGTGTCCTGGCAGGTGGCGCGTGACTACCCGTTCCGCGAGGCGCTAAAGCCTGAGACCTTCGGCATGCTGGCGGCGATCAAGCGGGCGCTCGATCCGCGCGGGCTGATGAACCCCGGCGCGCTTGGCCTCTCGGACTAGGCCCCGCTTCCCGTCAGACGCCGAACCGGTCTAGCCTCTCAACAACGGAGGACAACGATCATGGCAACGGACCTGCTTTTCGGCATCAGCGGCGGCGGCGTGCTGCACACCGACGCCCATACGCCCTCGATCGACACCATCTTCCGCATGGTCAAGGAGGCCGGCGTGTTCGACTATGTCGAGCGCTCGCCGCCGCCTTTGCAGGTCGACGATTTCCGCCGCGCGATGCAGAGGCATGGCATCCCCCTGATGTCCGGCAGCTTCTTCTACGTGCTCGGGCGCGATGAGCCACTGATGGAATGGCACCTGCGCATTGCGCGGGATTTTGGCGGCAAGGCGCAGAACACGCAGATCATGGTGCATGACGCCGAGGGCAAAAGGGTGACCGACGAGCGCTTGGCCGACACCTATTGTTGGATCGCCGAGATTGGCGACAAGCTGGGCGTGACGCCGTGCTTCGAGGTGCATGTGAACATGTGGTCGGAACGTTTTACGCGCGTCGCCAAGGTCGGCGAACTCGTCGAGAAGCGCGGTATTCCGTTCAACATCACGCTCGACCACAGCCACGTGATCTTCAAGATCGGCAACCTTCACGAGCGTCATGTCGAGAACAATGGCGATGATATGGATGCGGGTTTGTTGGAACTGGATCCATTCCGACCAGGCAATGTTTGCGAGCATTGGATCACGAAGAACTGGGTGCGGCACTCTCACGCACGTCCGGCGGTTCCAGACAATCCCGTGAATCTCTGGGCCAAACATCCCGACGGCAGTTTCGGGCGGGGTATTCAGTACCCATTCTTCAAGCCGAAGGAGGGGGAGTATGTCGCGCCTTGGGACGGCAGCCGGCTTTCAGCCTGGAGGGAAGTGCTGCGACAACTCATGCGGCACCATGCGACTGATCCGAAGAGCCGATTACAGCAGATTACGGTCGAAATGATTCCCGGAATCGATTATGGTGCGGGGCACAAATATTCCATCTTCGAGCATAGCATTGCTGTTGCGAGATGGCTCCGGCAAACGTGGAGCGAGATCAAGGCAATGTGAAGCAATTGTCGCCCTCCAAATGCGCGCGGCGGCGGTTAGCGGAACAGCGCAAAGGCACTGTTCAGGGTCAGCGAGACGCCGAAGAGGATGGGGAGCCCCACAGCGCCCCAGGCCAATACGGCGGGTAGGTCAAACCGTCCCGTGTCGATACCGTCGTCTCCGTGTGCGACGACCCCGGCTGTTGATGCAGCCTGCAGCTTTTCCACCTCGCCAGGTGGTATGAACCACTTGGAAGCCAGTGGTCGGATTGCGAGATTGCAGAGCAGACCGGCTACGAGGAATCCCGCAAGCAAGTACATGGTAATATCATAGACCAACGCTGGCGGTACGCCGGCAGCAATCTGAGCTTCCCGCATGTAATTAACGACGACTGGGCCTATGATGCCCGCGGTCGACCAGGCGGTCAGAATCCGTCCATGGATGGCGCCGACAAACTGGGTTCCGAAGATATCCGCGATGTAAGCAGGGACAGTTGCGAAGCCGCCGCCATACATCGAGAGGATGATGCAGAATAGCAGAACGAAGACGGCTGTCAGTCCGAGATGCGCGCTCTCAGGAGCGCAAGCGTAGAGCGCGAGGCCAAGGGTAAAGAACACGGCATAGGTCATCTTTCGACCGATGCGATCCGAAAGAGATGCCCAGACAAAGCGGCCGGCGATATTGAACAGCGAGAGCAAACCGGTGAATCCGGCCGCGATGACTGCAATGGATTTGCGCTGGTCAGGATCGAGCGCGGCGAAGCCAACGTTGGCTTGGCCAATCAGCCGGCCGCCGAAGATTTCCTGCAACATCGGGCTGGCCATGCCGATGACGCCAATTCCGGCACTGACGTTGAGGCATAGCACGGCCCAGATTAGCCAGAACTGCGTGGTCTTGTGGGCATCGCGCACGTGGACATGGCCAGTCGTAATCATGCCCTCGTTCGATAAAGGGGGAGTATAGCCAGGTGGCATCCAGCCTGCTGGCGGCACGCGATAGCCAAACGCACCACTCAACATGAAAACGAGATACACCGCGGCCATGACCAGGAACGTCTGCCAGACGCCCACCGAGGTCGGGCTGCGGAAGATGCCCATGAGCAGTTCCGCAACTGGAGCTCCTACAAGCGCGCCGCCGCCGAAGCCCATGATGGCCATGCCGGTCGCCATGCCACGACGATCTGGAAACCACTTTATCAATGTGGAAACGGGAGAAATATAGCCAAGCCCGAGGCCGATGCCGCCGATGACGCCTGAGCCGATCCACATCATCCAGAGTTGATGGGTTATGATGCCGACCGCGGAGATGACCAGGCCACCGCACCAGCATAAGGCTGACACGACGCCGGCCTTGCGTGGTCCCTCGCGTTCCAGCCAGCCGCCCCAGATCGCGGCTGAGGATCCGAGCACTACGAAGAACAGTGTATAGATCCAGCCGAGGTCAGCAACCCGCCAGTCGCATGTTGTTGTAACGAGAGCGGCAAGCAAGGTCAGGTCGGGGCATGCGATGGACTTGCTGATACCAAGGCTGCGCGATAGCGGCAGCCAGAAGACACTGAAACCGTAGGCCATTCCGATGCAGAGATGGATTGCCAAAGCTGCAGGTGGCGCGAGCCACCGATTGAATCCTGGTTTGGCGACGATGCGATCTCGATCGAGAACTCCGGTCACACCATCCTCCCTCAAGTAGTTTACTTTGTTGCCGCGGCTGTGACGCGGGCCGCACAGAATTTGAATTCCGGGATCTTCCCAAATGGATCCAAAGAGGGATTCGTCAGAAGATTCGCGGCGGCTTCGGCGAAGCAGAACGGCATGAAAACCATGCCCTCGGGCACATCACGATCCTCGCGCAACTTAACCGCGATTCTGCCACGCCGTGTCTCGAGGTGAATCAGAGTTCCTGCGCCGAGATTGAGTTTGCGCATTTGCCGAGGACCCATCAGGGCGACAGCTTCGGGCTCCAATGCATCAAGAACCCCCGCCCGCCGGGTCATCGACCCGGTATGCCAATGTTCAAGTACCCTGCCTGTCGACAGGACAAGTGGATATTCGTCGTCCGGCACTTCATCCGGGGGAGATACGTCGGCAGGCACCAGGCGGCCCCGGCCGGTTGGAGTGGGGAATCCATTGCTGAAGATGATATCGTGCCCCGGTGACTCAAGTGTGTCGACGGGATAGGTGACAGCGCCTTCGCGTTCCAGCCGCTCCCACGTGATATGTGTCAGGGACGGCATCAGCGCCGCCATTTCCGGAAACACGTCGGCCGGGCCGGCATAATTCCAGTTCAGGCCGATCCGTCTCGCGATTTCCTGAATGATCCACCAGTCCTGCCTGGCGTCCCCGGGCGGAGGCACAACGGGGCGTGCCATCTGGACGCGCCGGTCAGTGTTGGTGAAACTACCGCCTTTTTCTGCGAAAGCTGATGCTGGTAAGATGACATCGGCATAGACAGCGGTTTCGGTCAGGAAGATGTCTTGCACGACGAGATGGTCCAGCCGGGCAAGAGCCTCGCGCGCGTGATTGAGATCCGGGTCTGACATCGCCGGGTTTTCACCTTCGATATACATGCCGCGGATCGCTCGGGCGTTGGCGGCCTTCATGATTTCGACGACGGTTAGGCCGCGTTCAGGATCTAAGATTTTACCCCAAGCTGTCTCGAATTTGCTGCGGAGGTCCGCCTCGCCGACGCCCTGGTAGTCGGGGAAGAACATCGGCACGAGGCCGGCGTCCGATGCACCCTGGACGTTGTTCTGACCTCGTAGCGGATGCAGGCCAGTGCCGGGGCGTCCGATCTGGCCGGTGATCAGTGCGAGTGAAATGAGACAGCGCGCATTGTCGGTGCCGTGCACGTGCTGGCTGATTCCCATACCCCAGAATATCATCGACGCCCTTGACTGCGCATATTTGCGCGCGACGTACCGCAGCGTGGTCGCGGGAATGCCGCAGACGGCAGCCATCTTCTCCGGCGAAAATGCGGCGACGCGGGCACGTAGTTCGGCGAAGCCCTCGGTCCAGTCGTCGATGAATTCTCTGTCGGTCAGTTCTTCTTCTATAATTGTATGCAACAAAGCATTGAGCAGCGCGACATCGCTGCCCGGCTTGAAGGCCAGGTGGTGCGCCGCATGCCGAGAGAGCGCCTGATGGCGTGGATCAATCACAATCAGCGTCGCGCCATGATTCTTCACAGCGTTCTTGATGAAGGTCGCAGCGACCGGATGGTTCACCGCGGGATTCGCCCCGATGACAATAATGACCTCGGCATCGAGCGCGGCCGAAAATGGGGCAGAGACGGCCGCGGAATGCAGACCCTCGAAGAGGGCGGCGACTGATGAGGCATGACAAAGGCGCGTGCAATGATCAACATTGTTCGAACCGAAGCCCGTCCGCACAAGTTTCTGGAACAGGTACGCTTCTTCGTTTGAGCCCTTGGCGGAGCCGAAGCCAGCCAATGCCTTCGGGCCAAATGTGTCGCGAATGCGCGTCAGCCCGCGAGCGGCGATGTCCAAAGCTTCGGCCCAACTGGCCGTGCGGAAATGAGTCCAGGGGTTTGCGGGGTCGACGACGTCGTTAGCGGCTTTGGCAATTCCCTCTTTGCGGACCAGCGGTACTGTAAGTCGATGCGGATGATGAATATAGTCGAAGCCAAATCGACCCTTGACGCACAGCCGGCTGTGGTTTGCCGGTCCGTTACGACCTTCGGCATAAACAATTTTGCCGCCCGCAATCTTATAGGAGACCTGACACCCAACGCCGCAGTAGGGGCACAATGAGTCCACCGACTGTTCAGCAACCACACTGCGCATCTGCCGATCATCGACGTAAGCAGCCGGCATAAGCGCCCCAGTTGGGCATGCCTGCACGCATTCGCCACAGGCGACGCAGGTCGAGTGCCCCATCGGGTCATCGAGGTCGAACACAATCTTTGCGCCGGCGCCGCGGTGGGCCATGCCGATCACATCGTTCACCTGCACCTCGCGACAGGCACGAACGCACAGTCCACATTGGATGCAAGCGTCCAGATTGACGCGCATCGCGGCGTGGCTGTCATCGGTGCGCCAACGCTCGGACTTCGCGAATTTGCTCGCTGAGACGCCAACTTTGTGTGCCCATGCCCACAACTTGGCTTCGGGATCCGGTGCTTCAGTTCGCTTTGGCTGATCAGCCAACAGAAGTTCGAAAATCACCCGTCGTGCGCTCACCACCCGCCTACTTGCCGTCTGCACTTGCATGCCGGCAACGGGCATCCGTATGCAGGATGCCGCGAGCACACGCTCGCCATCGATCTCGACCATGCAGGCGCGACAATTGCCATCGGCGCGATAGTCCGGTGCGGGAGAATAGCAGAGATGGGGAATGTCTGTGCCGAGCCGCTGCGCCACCTGCCAGATCGTTTCGCCAGGCGCCGCCTCCACTGATCGGCCGTCCAGTTGGAATGCGATCGTCATTACCCATTCTCCGAGAACAGGTCGGGGAAGTATCGGAATACGCTAACAAGCGGATTGGCGGCGGCCTGCCCCAGGCCGCATATCGAGGCATCCCGCATGACCGCCGCAAGCTCCTCCAGCAGCGACTGGTCCCAGACCGGATGTTCCATCAACATTCGCGCCTTGTGGGTTCCTGCCCGGCATGGCGTGCATTGCCCACAGCTTTCGTTCTCGAAAAAGCGCATCAGGTTGAGCGCGGTCGCACGGATATCATCCTGCTGCGACAATATCACAACCGCCGCGGAACCGATCAGACAGCCGTACGGCTCAAGTGTTCCGAAGTCGAGCGGGATGTCGCCCATCGCCGCGGGCAATATCCCGCCCGAGGCGCCGCCTGGAAGGTAGGCGGCGAACTCATGGCCGGACTGCATTCCGCCGCAGTACTCATCGATGAGTTCGCGAACAGTGATGCCGGCCGGCGCGCGTTTGACGCCTGGTAACGCGACGCGACCGGACACCGAGAAGCTACGCAATCCGGTTCGTCCATGCCGGCCATGCCCGCTCCACCAGGTCGCGCCCTCTTCGAGAATGTCCCGCACCCAATACAGGGTTTCAACATTATTGATCAATGTCGGGCGGCCGAAGAGGCCGACCTGAAAAGGGAAGGGGGGCTTATGCCGTGGCAATCCGCGTTTTCCTTCGATGCTTTCGAGCATCGAAGATTCCTCACCGCAGACATAGGCCCCCGCACCGCGTCGGAGATGAATGTGCGGTCCGCCGGCCGGAAGATCGGTGATCGCCCGTGAGAGGATTTCCCGTGCGGCGGGATATTCATCGCGCAGATAAATGTAGATGTCGTCGGCGCCAATGACATGGGCACCGATCAGCATACCCTCGAGGAACCGATGCGGGTCGGTCATCAGATAATGGCGGTCCTTAAACGTGCCAGGCTCCCCCTCATCGGCATTCACCGCCATCAGGCGAGGGCCCGGCTGACCGAGCACCGAGCGCCACTTCCTGCCGGTTGGAAAGCCCGCGCCGCCGAGTCCGCGCAGACCGGCATTATCCAAGCCTGCCAGCACCTCCTCTACCGTCAGCACTCCACCGCGCAGGTGACCAAGGAGATTGTATCCACCGGCGGCGACATAGGCGCCGTAGTCAATGTGTGCAGGTATAATGGCATGGGTCTGTTTGACCGCGACCGCAGCGGTCACGGTGTCGGCAGTGGCTGGTGCGATAACGTTATGGCCGACTTCGGCCGCAGGCGCGCAATCGCACATGCCGATGCAGGGCGCGCGCACGATCCGCATCTCGGCTCCGTCGGCGCTTTGCAATGCTGAGAGCAGTTTCTCTGCCCCCGCCATGGTGCAGACGATACCGTCGCAGATCCGTATGGTCAGTGCGGGCAGCGGAGCGTCGCCATCCCGTCGTACATCGAAGTGAGCATAGAATGTTGCGACTTCGTAGACCTCGGCTTGCGAGAGCCGCATCATATCAGCGAGTGCCGCTAGGTGTGTGGTTGAGATCTGCCCACATGAGTCCTGGATGATATGGAGATGTTCGATCAACAGATCGCGCCGCAAATCCCGGCCGGACAACATTTCTCGTACATCGGCGATTGCGCGGTCGTCGAGTTGGCGACCCTTGGGCACATTTCGCCCTCGCCCGCCACGTCCAGGATGGCGTTGGCCTCCATCATCCATCGCTTCGTCCCTGCGCCGTGTATCTGTCACGTTACCGTGAGGCTACCGCACAGGCGGCGGCGCTTCAATGCATTCTTGGCCGCGCCCCGGCCCAAGGCCGTGCCTGCTCGAGCAGCGCACCCATTCGCAGCACGTCAGCTTCCGCGCCCCATCGACCGATGACTTGAACGGAGGTCGGTAACCCATCGCTCCCGAAGCCGCTTGGCAGGGCGAGGGCGGGATGTCCTGTCAGGTTGAACGGGTATTGCGGCGAGGTCCAACCCTGCCGCGTGATACCGCATTTTTCGCCGTCGACTTCGACCTCATCATTTGCGGCGTCGAAGGTAATCGACAGGGCCGTGCGAGTGGCCGTGGGAGTGACGATGAAATCATAGCGGTCAAGCAGGCCCTGGATGGCACGAAACAGCCGGGTGCGTGCGAATTCGGCATTTCTGAAGTCAGCCAGGCTGAACTTCGAGCCGCGTTCCATGAACGCCAGTGTCACAGGGTCCATTTGATTTTGCCATTTCGGCAGGAATTGCGCGCAGAACACGGCGAAGTTCGCCTGATAGAGCACCCGCCCCTCATACTCGATCCAGTCGATCGCATCGGTGACCTCCTCGATTCCCGCGCCCATTGATTCCCAGGCCGCGAGCGCCATCGTTGTATTGGCCTGAACGTCAGCGGCCACGCGCGGATTGGCACATCGCACCACGTAGCCGATCCGCACGCCGGTGAGGTCGCCGCCGATCAGCTTCGCCGAAGATGGGCGCGGCGACGCCAGGATGCTCCATGGATCCGTCTCGCTCGGTCCTGCCAGGACGCCATGCATCACCGCCGCATCCCTCACCGTGCGTGCCAATGGCCCGGCATAGATGTTGCTGCCGAATGCATCGCGCGATGCCTGGTTTGGCACCGCCCCCAAAGTCGCTTTCAGCCCCACCAACCCACAACATGCCGCGGGCCCGCGAATGGAACCGGCACCATCTGTGCCTAGACCGAGCGGCCCAAGACCGGCAGCAACGGCCGCCGCTGCGCCGCCGCTGGATCCACCAGGCGTACGCTCGAGATTCCAGGGATTGCGCGTGATGCCGAAACTCGGTCCATCCGTTAGCCCCTTCACACCGAATTCCGGTGTCGCCGTCTTGCCGATGATGATGGCGCCTGCCACTCGCAGCCGCGTGACGAGAATATCGTCAGCGGCGGCAACGTTATCGGCAAAGATTGCCGAGCCGTGCCGCGTTGGAACACCGGCGACATCGACGAGATCCTTGATGTGCACAGGCACTCCATGCAGAGGTCCCAACGCCGCTCCCGCCATCACGGCATTTTCCGCCGCTGCGGCGGCCGAGCGTGCGTCGTCTTCCATGACGGTGGTAAAGCAGTTCAGCCGTCCGTTTTCCCGCGCAATTGCAGTCAGCACAGTGTCCAGATACTCGACCGGGGACAGTTTTCGCGTCCGGATGAGCGCCGCGGCCGTCACCGCCGGCATAAACAGCAGATCGTCACTCATCGCGTTTAGCTCCTTGCCACAATCCCTTACGCGCCTACGATCCCATCCCTGGCCAATCAGCGCAACGAAAACACGGGAGACACTCCATGCATCTCAGACCATGGCTCCGCCGCAGCCTCCTTGCCCTGCCATTGCTGGCCTCGCCGGCCATGGCTGGCGGCAATTTGAATGCCGTCCTGGAGTCCGAGGTCGTTTTCCTCGACCCGCATCAGACGACCGCGAATATCACACGTACGTTCAACTTCATGGTCTACGACACGCTTTTTGCCATGGACGGCAAGGGCGCGATCCAGCCGCAGATGGTGCAGGATTACAAAGTCTCCGACGACAAATTGGTCTACACCTTCACGCTGCGCGACGGCCTAGCGTGGCATGACGGTGCGCCGGTGACCGCAACCGACGTCGTCGCCTCGCTCAGGCGCTGGGGGCCGCGCGACGCGCTGGGGCGTATGATGTTCGCCGTGACCGCCACGCTCGAGGCGCCGGATGCGAAGACCTTTGTGCTCCGGTTGAAGGAGCCGTTCCCACTGGTCATCCAGACGCTCGGCAAACCCAACGCCATCGTGCCGTTCATCGTCCCCGAGCGCTTTGCCAACTTGCCCGCTGACCAAAAGATCACGGATATGACGGGCTCCGGCCCATTCATTTTCCGCAAGGAGATGTGGCGCACCGGCGACAGCATGGTGCTCGATCGCAACCCCGCCTACCGGCCGCGCGCCGAGAAGCCCGATTTCCTCTCCGGCGGCAAGGACGTGAAGATCGACCGGATAACCCTGCGCGTCATTCCCGACGTTTCGACCGCCGCCTCCGCCCTGCTCGCCGGTGAGATCGACTATCTGCAATATGTCCCGTTTGACTGGATCGACCGGCTGAAGAAGAACACGAACATCCGCCTGATGGGCCTCGGTGGTCTCGATCAGTTCCAGGGCAATTTCCGCCTGAACCACGCGAGCCCGCCCTTCAACGATCCCGCCATCCGCCGCGTCTTGTGGAAGCTCGTCGATCAGAAGGCCATCCTTGAAGCCATCGGCATCCCGCCCGAGTTCCGTCTCGACCTCTGCACCTCCTTCTGGATGTGCGGGACCCCGCTCGAGAGCAAGGCCGGCGCCGACGTTTTTCGTTTCGATATAGAGGCGGCCAAGGCCGAGTTGAAGAAAACTGCCTACAAAGGCGAACCCGTCGTCTTCATGGAACTGCCAAGCTCCCCCACTTCGATGAACCCTGCGCTCGTTCTTGTCGATGCCATGCGCAAGGCGGGCTTCACCGTGGACGAGCAGGGCATGGACTGGGGCACATTGCTGCAGCGCCGGACGAAGAAGGATACGTGGAGCATGTTCGCCGTCTATTCAAATGGCGTCGACATGTCGAACCCACTGACCCACTTCTACGTCGCCGCCAACTGCGCGGAGTTTCCTGGCTGGAGTTGCGACCCCGCGATGAAACCTCTTGTCGCCGACTTCGTCAAAGCAGAGTCCGACGCGCAGCGCAAAGCCGTCGCCGAGCGCATCCAGGCGGCCGCATATGATAACACGCCGTCGGTCATGTGGGGCCAATTCACCGTCCCCACAGGCTATCGAACAAGTATTTCGGGCCTGCTCGAATCGAGCTTCCCGATGTTCTGGCAGGTCGACAAATCCAAATAGCCAGACCCATGAGGCCTTCTCTCTCCCGATCGAGAGAGAAGGCCCAGCGTTTGCCAGTCAAAGAAATCGAAGCGGCCGCTTTCGGCCTACCGCAGAGCAAATCCCAGATTAGCCAGAGCGGCCCGGATACGGTCTCGCCCAGTCAGCGACCGCGCGTTGCGGGTGCGGCTGATGCATCGCGCCGACCATACCTCGTCCGGCATGCCCTGCTCGTCCTGGAATTCCGCCATTCTCTTGTCAAAATCGGCAATCTTCGCCGATGGTGCCGCAGGCCCATACTGCTCATGATGCACGACCACCGACGGCGGCAGCCGCGGCTTGATTGCCGTTGGCCGCGAGAGATCAGGCGTGCCGATACAGAGTCCAAACACCGGAAACACGTGCGGCGGCAGTCCAAGTTCCCGCGCGATCTCCTCGGGATGGTTGCGGATGCCGCCGATGTAAACGCTGCCGAGCCCAAGCGATTCGAGCGCCACCACCGCATTCTGCGCCGCCAGAGTCGCGTCGACGATGCCGATGAACAGCATCTCGAGGAACTCGGTCCCTTCAACCGTGGCGCCCTTATCGGCGGCGATGGCTTCCAGCCGTGCAAGATCCGCAAGCCAGACAAGAAACAGCGGCGCCTCTTCGATATGCTTCTGATTGGCACACCATCCCTTCAGGCGCTTGCGTCGCTCGGGGTCACGGACCGCAACCACGCTCCATGTCTGCAGATTGGACGACGTCGCGGCCGAGGAGGCGGCGGCGATGATGGTCTCCAGCGTCGCGTCCGAAACCGGATCCGGCAGGAACGCCCGCACCGAGCGATGCCCGATCAGTGTTTCCAGAACCGGATTCCAATGCTCAGGTGACGCCACCGAGGGATCCCGGTAGCGCAGCCGCATCAATTCGGCCGCAACACTGTCATTGCGGCCTCGCACGATACCGTCGGTCATCCGTTCAACACGCTCAACAGCGCCGCATTTGCCTCGCGCAACGCGAATGCAACCCGGTTGCGCGCGCGCTTGGCTGCGACGGCCTGGAAATGCGCCGCGTCCGAGTCTGCTACCAGCGGCACGAGCGCCCGGACCGGATCAAGCGTCGGCCACGGCGTTTGCGGCAGCGCCGGATCATGCGTGAACCGGTCGCCCTTCGAATAATCGACCGGCACCAGCGCGCGCGAGACTTTCATCAGCGCCGCGTTGATCTTCGCCGTGAGCTCCGGGTCGGCCTCGTCAGCCAACGCCGCCACCGCCTCGGCATTGTCCCGCAGCGCCAGAGCGCCGGACATCAGCCCGTCCACCGAAAACTTCCCGGCAAGCCCGTTTTCGATTTTCGACAACTCGCTCAGCATCGCCCGCGCATGCGCCGCATAGTCCAGCGGCAATACCGCATCCGACACCAGCTTCCACAGCGTATGCACGAAAACCTGTGTATCCCGCACCAGGTTCGCCTCGTCGAGCTTGTCGATCGTGTCGAACGGCGTATGCCACCACCAGCCCAGGCTGTTGCGCATCTTCACCGTCCCCGGCGCCTGCTCCGACAGCGCGCCGAACATCGACGGCACCCCCACGCCAGGCAGCGAGTCATCCGACGAGCGCGACTTCCGCTTGCCGAGATACTGATGCCCCGTCCGCTCCCGGATCGCCTCGCCCGCCAGCGTCGTCAGCTCCGATACCGCCGCCGCATTCTCCAGCACGCTCGCCCCAACGCCACCGGTGGAGTCCACATTCACATGCGCCACGCAGCGCCGATCAAGCTCATCCCAGTGCTCGTCGACATACCATACCGAGCCCGAATACCGCCCATGCGAATGGCCCGACCAGAAGCACAGCCGCAGCCCGCGCACCCACTCATGCCGCTTCTCCGCCAACACCCGCGCGGATTCCAGCATCGTCGCATTCGCCGACCCGTTGTCCATCACCCCGAAATACCAGGTGTCGTGATGCCCGGAAAACAACACGAACGGTGCGTCGAGCCCGCCATCCGGCGCATCCATATCCGCCACCAGGATCGGCGTCTTGCGCCACGACGTATCCACCTCCGCCTGCAAAACCACAGCGGGCGCCTCGCCCTTTGCCAACCGCGCCCTCAGCGCCATCCCGTCGTCATGATCGATCGAGCACACCACCGTCGTCGGCATATCGCCGATCGTCTCGCTCGTCGGGCTGCCCCACACCGGCGATATGCACATCTCATGGATATACTCATGCGGCGACACATGCAGTTGTCCCGCCGCCCCCGCCAGCGACGCCAGCCGCGCCACCGCCGGATTGGCAATCCCCTGCGCCAGCACGATGCAACCCTTCACATCCTTGCCGGCGAAATCGCTCTCCTTGCCCTCGCCGACATCGACCAGCTTGCCGCTGACCCGCCCCGCCTGGCTATGCGAATGCGTGATCGACGTCAGCGCCCGGCCATCCACCGTCACCGAGGCCTTGCCGGGCAGGCTGATATACGCATCGTGCATCACCAGCCGCGTGCGATAGCCATACTCCTCCAGCTTCGCCCGCACGTATTTCAGGCTCTCCATTTCCTCCGGCGTCCCCGACAGCTTCACCCACCGGGCGAACTCCCTGAGATGCGCCATCATGGCCTCGCCGCTGACCGCATCCACCAGCGTATTGAGCGTCATATCCGTCATGATCCGGGCCCTCCTGAAGCCTCGAGCCTACGCCCACAGTTTCGCCCCGCAAAGAGGGTGGCCATCCCCGCCGCGCTTGCCTAGGCTCGCCCCCGACACAGCCGGAGCCACCCCATGTCCGCCAACACGCCACGCCTCGACACCGCCGAAATCCTCGCCGGCATCCAGGAGTGGGTCGAGATCGAATCGCCAACCACCGATGCCGCCGCGGTCAACCGCATGGCCGACAAGGTCCAGGCCGACTACGCCGCCATCGGTGCCCGCATCGAGCGCATCCCCGGCCGCGACGGCTTCGGCGACCACCTCCTCGTCACCTCCCCCTGGGGCGACGAGAGCGCACCCGGTATCCTCGTCCTCAGCCACATCGACACCGTCCACGACGTCGGCACCATCGCCGACAAACTCCCCTTCCGCGTCGAGGGCGACAGCGCCTATGGCCCGGGGATCGTCGACATGAAAGGCGGCGCCTACATCGCCTTTGCCGCCATGCGCCACCTCGTTCGCGCCGGCCGCATCACCCGTGTCCCCATCCGCCACCTCCTGGTCTCCGAGGAAGAAGTCGGCAGCCCCACCTCGCGCGAACACATCGAGCGCGAAGCCCGCCGCGCCATCGCCGTCCTCGTCACCGAGCCCGCCCGCGAAGGCGGCCGCATCGTCGTCGCCCGCAAAGGCGTCGCCCGCTTCGACCTCCACATCACCGGCATCCCCGCCCACTCCGGCGCCCGACACCAGGACGGCCGCAGTGCCATCAAGGAAATGGCCCGCCAGATCCTCGATATCGAGGCGATGACCGACTACACCAGCGGCCTCACCGTCAACGTCGGCGTCGTCTCCGGCGGCACCCGCGCCAACGTCGTCGCCTCCGAGGCCCGTGCCGAAATCGACATGCGGGTGCCAAACCCCACCATTTCCGAAATCGCCATCGCCCGCCTGCAGGCGATCAAACCCTACGACCCCGATACCACACTCACCCTCACCGGCGGCCTGAACCGCCCCGGCTACGAAAAATCCCCGGAAATCGAAGCCCTCTTCCAGCACGCCCGCAAGATCGCCGCCGACATCGGCTTCGACCTTCAGGGCCTCACCACCGGCGGCGGCAGCGACGGCAATTTTACGGCGTCCATCGCCCCCACCCTGGATGGCCTCGGCGTCGACGGCCGCGACGCCCACACCCACAAGGAGCAGCTCTACGTCTCGTCTATCGTGCCCCGCGCAAAGCTCCTGCTCGGGCTTTACGAAACCCTCTTGGGAAACGTAGGCTCCCCATAAGGATAAAACCGCGTCACATCGACGTTACGGTACGGCAACGCGTCCAGCCGCACCGTGCCCAGGAACGGCGCGTCCGGCTCCACCACCAGGATCGTCGGCGCGAACCCGCTGTCGTCGAACCCGCGCCGGAAATGCACGCGCGACTTGATGGCGAACACGTCGAAATCCGCGGGATCGAGCCCGTAGGCCGCGATCGCCGACGGATACATGATCTGAGTCAGAAACGACGTCACCACCAGCACATTGCCATCGCCAAACCGCACCGTGAGCCAATGCGGCCCGACGCCAAGCACCGTGCCGACCACCCGCACCGGCTCCCCGGCGGACTCATCCATCAGCCCGCCCACCGCCCGATCGAACGCATCCCCTGCCATCGCCCCCTTGAGCGCCTCCAGCGCCCCCGCATCCGCCACCGTCGCGATCACCGTCCGCGCGAGCCCAGCGCCGATCACCGCCGCGAGCAGCCAAGTCGCTCCCCCCGACCGATCGGAGTGATCCGCCAACACCACCGGCCCCTTGCCGCCGGCCACCGCTTCGCGCGCCAGCCGCACCCCATCCCCAATCAAATGGATCGTCGCAGCGTTCACCAGCGACTTCCGCCACCGCCAGGCCGCATCCGCCATGTCATCGGCCGCCCGCTTCGCCAGCGCCGGATCGCCATTGCTGATCGCCTGGATCGTCATGCCGACATCCACCACGTCCGACCACGGGAACCCGAAGAACACGCTCACATACAGATCCGGCTCCCGCGCCTCCCAGGTCAGCGCCCGCTGCACCAGGTCCATCCACGGCGACGCCCCGGTCCATTGCTGCACCGTCGGCGTCAGGATCGGCACCTTCACCACCGCCTGCGCCGGCCGATATTCCCCGCGGATCGCCCGCACCATCATCCGCGCCGCCCGCTCGCCCTGCAGCCGCGTGTCGTAATGCGGAAAGTATTTGACGCAGAACGCCAGGTCCGCATGCGCGAAAAATTCCGCATCCTCATTCCCGTGCGGATCAAACGTCCCCGCCAGAATTGCTTTCTTCCCCACCACGGCCCGCACCCGCCGCGCCAATTCCGCCTCCGGCCGCGCCACCCCCTGCGCCGCCATCGCCCCATGCACCGACAGATACACCCCGTCCCACGGCCCCTGCGCCGCCAGCTCCGCGATCATCCGCCCGACGAAGTGCTCATACGCCTCCGCCGTCACCCAGCCCGACCCGCTCCCGGTCACCGGCCACAACGGCGATTCGATCCCCACCAGCTCCGCGCCATATTCCCGTGCCACCGCGACGAACCCGCCGATATAGCCGCGCGGATCATGCGCCAGCAGCGCCTCGCCCGCCGCCGGCGAGCCCGGATACGTGAATTCCGCAATGCCCGTCTCGTTCTTCAGGAACGTCACCGTCTCATGCGAGAACATCAGCACCGCGATCCGCATCACGCTTCTCCTTCGTTCACCCCGCCAGCGCGGGATAGATGCATTGCCGCATCACCTTCAGCGGCACCGTCCGCTGCTCCGGCCGATCATAGTTCCCGCAGGTGATCGCCACCACCAGCCCCAGCTTCGGCACCACCGTCAGCCGCTGCCCGCCATTGCCGATCGCGCCGATCCAGGGCGACCCGCCGGACGAGCCATTGTAGAGATACCACTGATATCCGTAGTCCACCTCTGCATCGATGGCGATCCGCGCCTTCGTGCTCTCGCTTAGCCAGGCCGCCGGAATGATCCCTTCGCCCCCATCCAGCACCGCCTGGCCGATCCGTGCGAGGTCCCGCGGCCGCAGCCGCAGCCCCGAGGCCGCCGCCGGCTTCCCGTCGAACCCGTTGGTCCACTCGACATCGTCGATCCCCAGCGGCCCGAACAACACCGCCCGCCCATACTCCAGCAGCGACTGCCCCGTCCCCCGCGCGATCAGCGCACCCAGCAGCGCCGTTGCCCCGCCGCTATAGCGCCACCGCGTCCCCGGCGCCTCCACCACATCACGCGTCAGCACATAGCGCAGCCGATCCGGCGCCATTTCCATGGCAATCTCGGAATTATTTGGATCGGTATACGGCAGATCCTCGTTCCACGCCGTCCCCATCGACATCGACAGCGCATGCCCCACGGTCAGTTTCCGCCGCGCCGGGCTCGCAAGATCGCCATAGTCCGCAAACGCGGCGTACAGCCCGGCATCCGGCCCCGGAACCTTCCCCGCCGCCAATGCGATGCCATACAGCAACGACACGATCGACTTCGACACCGACCGCAGGTCGTGCGTCACCTCCGGCCCAAACCGCACCGTCCCCAGCGCCTGCCCCCACCGCATGTCCGCGCCATCGAAGTAGCGCTCCGCCACCAGCCGCCCGTGCCGCGCGACCACCACGCCATGCAACCCCGGCAATTCCCCCGCCGCGAACGCCGCCTCGACCAGCCCGCCGGGATCACGGCCAAATCCCAACTCCGCAGGCGGCGCCTGCGTCCATCCGCCAACCACCATCGCCGCGCCCCCCAGGAACTCCCGCCGGCCGATCACGCCCACGGCAGTCTGCCCGATCTCACCACATCGGATCGATCGGCTTCACCACGCCCTCGCACGCCTCAATCACCTCGCCCGCATCCAGCGTCAGATCCTCGCGGAACCGCCCGGCGAGGATCTGCACCCCCGTCCGCAACGTCCCATGCGACCCCACTGGCACCGCCAGCCCCGGCAGCCCCAGGAACGGAGCGACAAAGCTCGGCCGGATCGAATCCAGCACCTGCCGCTGGCCCTCCAGCGTCAGGTCCTGCCCCTGCGGCGGCGGCAGATGCGCCAGCGTCGGCAGGATCACCAGCGGCACGTCCTGGAAGAAACTCTGCCAGCGATACAGCAGGAAATCCCGCGCGGCGAAGGTATCCAGGACCGCGCCAGGATCGTTCGACGGCGGGCAGAGTTCGAGCCACAGCCGCATCGACAGCTTGCCCGCCTCGTCGCCATACTGGTTCATCGCCGGCGCCAACTGACGAAACACGTCGTTGGACCCAAGGATATTCCACATGCCAGGAATATCCGCGATATCCGGCGGCAGCATCTCCTCGACCACATACCCCGCCGCGGCGAGATGCTTCCCCGCCGTCCGCACTGCCGCCGCCTGCGCCGGATGCGTCGTCCCCCCCGGCAGCTCCGGCACCAACGCCACCCGGATCGGCCGCATCGGCGCCGGCCCGTGGATCGGCGCATCGGCCCAGCGCGTATCCCGCGCATCCCCCCGCGCCATCACCTCAAGCGCCAGCCGCGCATCGCGAATGCTACGCACATGCGGCCCCTGCGTCGACATCAGCTGCCCGCTCATCGCCCGCCCCGACGTCGCCATCGGGCTGAATGCGGGAATGCGCCCATGGCCCACGCGCAAGGCAATGATGCCGTTGCAGTAAGCGGGAATCCGCACCGAGCCGCCGATGTCGTTACCATGCGCGATCGGTCCGATCCCCGCCGCCACCGCCGACCCCGCGCCGCCCGACGAGCCGCCAGGCGAAATCCCCTTGTCCCGCGGATTATAGGTCATGCCGTGCAGCTCGTTATCGGAGAACGCCCGCATCGAAAACGCCGGCGCATTGGTCCGCCCGATGAAGATCGCCCCGGCGTGGCGCAGATTCGCCACCACCGGCGCATCCTCCGGCGCGATCAGGTCCTTGAAGGCGACCACGCCGTTATCCGTCGGCTGCCCCTCCTGGTCGGTATTGATCTTCGTCGTCACCGGCACGCCATGCAGCTTGCCCAGCGCCTCGCCCCGCGCCCGCGCCGCATCCGCCGCATCCGCGCTCGCCAGCGCCTCCGCATCGAACCGCCGCACCACCGCGTTGAGCTTGCCGTTCACCGCATCCATCCGCGCCAGGCACGACTGCACCGCCTCGCGGCTCGAAACCTGTCCGGTGCGGATCAGCCGCGCGAGATCCGTCGCATCGAGTTGCCAAAGTTCCATGACGCGATCAGCCCCTTTTCACATTCCAGAACAGCGCGTAGCCATCCAGCACGCCGGTCAATTCCTTCTTATACGCCATCGGCGCGAACATCTGCCCAAGCGGAATATACGGCACCACCGAGAACGCCTCCGCCTGCAACTCCCGCGCGATCATCTTCTGCGCCTCCACCGTCGGCGCCGCCAGCCACGCATCGCGCAACCCCTCGATTTTCGCACTCTCCGGCCACCCCGGCCCGCCATTGCGCCCCAGCGCGCGGAGGCTCGCATTCACCGCGGGGTCCCACTGATCCACCCCCGACCAATACGAATGATAAACGTTCCAGCCCCCTTGGTCCGCCGCGTCGACCTTGGAGAGCCTCTGCACCATCGTGCCCCAGTCCATATACTGCGCCTCGGCATTGAGCCCCGCCCGCGTCAGCGTATCGACGCCCACCTCCGCCAGCCCCTTCAGCGCCGGCACGTCCGAGGGGATCAGCACCGCCACCTTCTCCCCCTTGTAGCCCGCGGCCATGATCGCCGCCTTCACCTTCGCCATGTCCCGCGGCGCTGTCAGCGCCGCCATCCCCGCATCGTTGGCCATCGGCGAGGACGGGCAGAAATACCCCACCCCATCCCGCCGCATCGCCGGATCCGTCCCAACGACCGCCTGCATGAAATCGTCCTGCGAAATCGCCCCGATCAGCGCCTGGCGGATCGCCGGATTGTTGAACGGCGCCGTCAGGTGATTGAGCCGCATGAACCCCAGATATCCGGTCTTGTCATGCACCGTCAGGCTGAGCTTGGAATTTCCCTTGACCAGCGGCCAAAGATCCGAAGACGGCAGCTCCCACCAGTCGATTTCACCCGCCTGCAACGCCGCCGAGGCCGTCCCCTGATCCGGAATGATATGCCATTCCACCCGATCGAAGTTCACGATCTTCGGCCCCGCCGTGAACGACGCAACCCCGCCCTGCCGCGGCACATAAGCCTCGTTGCGCCCATACACCACCCGCGCGCCCGCGATCCGCTCGGCCGCGACGAACTTATACGGCCCCGACCCCACCACCTCGGTAATCGGCTTGGCCGGATCCCCGCCCGCCAGCCGCTCCGGCATGATCGCGCACACCGACGAGCCCACCTTGCCGATCGCCGCCGCCAGCAGCGGAAACGGCCGCTTCAGCCGGATCACGATCGACTTGTCATCCGGCGCCGTCATCTCCTCGGTCACCGCCGCGATCGACTTGCCGTAATTATCCCGCAACGACCACCGCTTGATCGAGGCCACGCAATCCCGCCCCAGCACCGGCGTGCCATCGTGGAACTTCAACCCCTCCCGCAAGGTCAGCTTCCAAGTCCTGCCGTCATTCTCGACGACATGCCCCTCCAGCATCTGCGGCGACACGTTGTTGGCGCTGTCCGTGCCCCACAGCGTGTCGAACACCATCATCGCGTGGTTGCGCGTGATATACGCCGTCGTCCAGGAGGGATCGACGATCGTCAGATCCGCATGCGGCACGAATTTCAGTGTCCGCGCCCCCTGCGCCGCCCCGATCCGCGGCGCCGCCAATGCCACCGCTCCCGCCCCAGCCATGAACCCGCGCCGCGTCGTGCGTCCCATCCCAAGTCCCCATCGGTTCGATGGTCGAGAGGCTAGGAGCGCCCTCGAAACCCGTCAACGCGCCGCGCCGCCTGAACGAAGCGTAATCAACCCGACTATTGAGCGGAGAGCCCGACACAGGCACCCTGCGATGGCCATGAAAATCATCATCCATCGTCCCCTCCGCGGCGACGCAGCCGATGACACCATCGATATGGACGTCGACGGCCGCTTCATCGATCCCGCCCCCGCCCCGCTCGCCGGCCGCATCTTCCGCGGCGCCATCCTCGTCGCCATCGCCACCGCCGGGCTCGCCCTCGCCGCGCTGGCGATTTGGTTCGCGCTCATCCTCATCCCCATCGCCCTCGCCGCCGGCGCCATCGCCTGGGCCGCCTGGCGCTGGCAGCTGTGGCGTGCTCAAGGCCGCTTCTAGCCTTCCGCGGACAGGCAAACTTTTTTCAGAAAAATCGCCGCCCTGTGAATGCGTTCATATCGCCCCCGCGTCACCTTCCCCATAGTCCTCCTCACCAGATGAGCCCTAGCCAACCTGCTCAGGACTGGAACAGGTTGAACGCAAACAGGAGACGTCCAATGACCAAGACCCTTCTTCTCGCCACCGCCGCCATCGCGCTGTCCCTCTCCACCGCAGCATTCGCGCAGACCTCGACTGGCGGTTGCGCGCCGACCCTCGCCCAGGCGAGCGGCTCCGAAGCCCCCAAGCTGGCGCAGGCCTCGGGCAGCGAAGCCCCGAAGCTGGCCCAGGCGAGCGGCTCTGAGGCCCCCAAGCTGGCGCAGGCCTCGGGCAGCGAAGCCCCGAAGCTGGCCCAGGCGAGCGGCTCCGAGGCCCCCAAGCTGGCGCAGGCCTCGGGCAG
>Ga0164297_10000766_pt1 | contig 37678 bp, 30 predicted proteins | sample GEODES058metaG_FD_113539 | JGI IMG/M metagenome (GOLD analysis project Ga0164297, IMG submission 113539) | Dystrophic lake water microbial communities from Trout Bog Lake, Wisconsin, USA - GEODES058 metaG | ecosystem: Environmental > Aquatic > Freshwater > Lake | place: USA: Trout Bog Lake... | reverse complement strand
TTCAAGCTTTTTGTTAGTCGTAGCCAGTATAAAAAACGGCGACAAGCTAATGTATTTTCTAGAATAAGTGTCCAGGCAAGACATCTGCTTTTGCTTTGCTCGTGCCTTGGCGGGTGGATATACTCCCCGGAGTTGTTCAATCGTCTCGATATTCATATTTGTCTTCCCTCCGGGACCACTATCGTTTAAAACAATACGCAAATATTAAAACAACTACGTAAACACAATATGCAACCTGATCTCACCGCTCTGAATTCTTTTTGGCAAGCAGCTAACGGCGAATTAAACGTATTAAACCAGGTGTCGTTCACTGGTGAAGGAGAGCTACCCTCGGTCTTTGCTGTCACCTCATTTGCTTCCGCAGCGATTGGGGCGTGCGGTGCGGCAGTCGCAAGCCTGATGAACGCGCTTGGACTTGATGAGGGACGCGACGTACAGGTGAGCGTAGATCGCCGCCTCGCATCTTTCTGGTTTCATCACTCCATACGGCCAGTTGGCTGGCAAACACCTCCATCGCGCGACACCACTGCGGGAGACTACAAAACAATCGATGGTTGGATAAGGTTGCATACGAACACGCCCCATCACCGTAAAGCTGCGCTGGAAGTATTAGGCGCCCAGAGCAACAGGGAGTCTGTTGCTGCTGCGGTTGCAAACTGGCGAGCCGACGAATTAGAAGCGGCGATCGTCAACAACAAGGGATGCGCTGCAACGATGCGCTCTTGGGAAATGTGGCAACAACACCCTCAGGGACAAGCTGTGTTGGCTGAGCCGCTCATACATTGGCAATCTGGTGCGGGCGCAAGCGAGGCTTTGTGGTCATTCAATCGAGCTCGGCCTTTGCATGGACTGAAGGTACTGGACCTGACCAGAGTATTGGCCGGACCGGCGGCTACGCGCATGCTCTCCGCACTAGGTGCCCAAGTCTTACGAATCGATCCACCATGGTGGGTCGAAGCAGGTAACGCACCCGAGATGTCTGTCGGGAAACGCTGCGCCCGCCTGGACTTGCGCGAAGCGATTGATAGAGAAAAATTACAGACTCTCATCAGTCAAGCTGATGTAATGGTACACGGCTATCGCAGTGATGCCCTTGAATCTATGGGTCTTGGCGCGGACGCACGTCAGAAACTACGCCCCGGATTGGTTGACATTTCATTGGACGCGTATGGTCATACGGGACCTTGGCGTCATAGACGCGGCTTCGACAGTCTGGTGCAAATGAGCATGGGTATCGCAGAAATGGGTCAAAGGATTCTAAAAAAAGACAAACCCACACCACTTCCTGTACAAGCGCTAGATTTTGCAACAGGCTATCTACTCGCAACTGCAGCGCTACGCGGCTTAGAAATCCGTATACGAGAGCAACGCGGCACTATCGCTCGAACGTCTCTGGCACGTACAGGCATCGAGTTGATGAAGCTTCAACATCCTCAGAATCATATCTGTACACCGCTAAAACCAGAGTCTGCGGATGATCTTGACCCCCGACCAGAGCATACCAGTTGGGGCCTAGCTCATCGAATTAAATCCCCTCTTAATATCACCCGAGTAGAACAATATTGGACCCTACCGGCAGGCCCGCTGGGAAGTAGCGAAGCGCACTGGTAGTGCCGCAAGTTAACACCCCTTATCTAGCAACAATGTGCTTGGCACTGAAGTTAATTGGTTGTATTCTGGATCAAACTACTAAAACTGCTTTAGGAGACTGACCATGGTCAACGACAACTCTCTGTCTACGCGAAGAAGAAGACTATTGGCGTTTGGTCTTGCGAGCAGCGCATTTTCTATGCTGCCCACTCTGACCAAAGCTGCCGAGACATCGTTAACTCTACCCTTTGATTTCGGGGAAAGAGCGCTGGAGGCTTTTCCAGAAAAAAAGCCAATGATTGTGTTGACTTCGCGTCCTCCGCAGCTCGAAACTCCATTTTCATATTTCGACAATAAGATCATTACTCCTAACGATGAATTCTTCGTTAGATACCACTGGGCAGGTATTCCGACAACGATCGATCCCCTGACCTATCGCCTAAAAGTCGGCGGCAACGTATCCAAGCCGCTCGATCTCTCGCTTGAGGACTTGAAAACAAAATTTACTGCCAAAAAAATCGTCGCTGTAAATCAATGCTCAGGAAATAGCCGAGGATTTTTTGAGCCGCGCGTCAACGGCGGTCAATCTGGCAATGGCAATATGGGGAACGCGACATGGGTCGGTGTTCCACTGAAAGACATTTTAAATGCAGCTAATCCTGGCACCGATGCTAAACAAGTGACGTTCGACGGACTAGATAAACCGCCATTAGGAGACGGCCCGGATTTTGTTAAAGCACTCAATATTGATCATGCACTAGACGGAGAAGTACTCGTTGCCTATCAAATGAATGGCACCGACATACCCTTATTAAACGGGTATCCGCTGAAATTGATTGTTCCTGGCTACTACGGAACCTACTGGGTCAAACACTTAAGCAACATTAATGTAATTAATGATGTTTTCAACGGCTTCTGGATGAATCCAGCTTATCGCATACCGGATAACGACTGTCACTGCGTAGAACCTGGCAAAGCGCCAGATAAAACCATACCTATTAATAAGTTCGCCATTCGTTCGTTTATTACAAACCTGACTAATGCGAGCATTGTCAACGTCGGTAAGCCAACACTGGCTCGAGGTATTGCTTTCGACGCAGGCCTTGGGATCACGCGTGTCATGTTCTCTCAGGATGGAGGTCTGAGTTGGCAAGAGACTAAATTGGGCGAAGACCTAGGACGTTACTCTTTCCGTCCATGGAGCATTCAATTCAATCCTTCGCACAAGGGCAAATTAGATCTACGTGTTCAAGCATTTAATCGAGCAGGGGAAACCCAGCCAATGAAGGCCACATGGAACCCCGCAGGCTATATGCGCAACGTAGTTGAATCGGTTGTTGTCAATGCGGTTTAAGGAGCAGATCATGAAAAAAATAGCGATTTATCTTGCTCTCGCAGTGCTTCCTACTATAGGTGTAGCTAAAGAAGTCACATTACCTCAAGATACTGTTTTTTGGCGACCATCCTCACTACCTGGTTATCAACTCACGCTTCAAAATTGTTCAACCTGTCATTCGGCTCACTACGCCGAGTATCAGCCACCCAATAGCGGCAAAGCATACTGGCAAGGCGCGGTGCTTAAAATGAAAAACATCTTTAAAGCGCCGATTAACGAAAACGACATCCCAGCAATTGTTGAGTATCTAACGCAAACGTATGGCGACCATCGCAAATAATAGCCATACACGCGCTTTAGGAAGCGAGTTGCACTCATTTTGAGAACCCGCCTCCCGAGCGCACCGTTTTTGTGCCAGAAGCGAGTACAAGTCGAAATTTAGACGCAGCACACCTTTCAGCTCAGTGCCTAACAATAAAATAGAGCTAGGTGGCACGACTCTTGCATAAGACAGCCAATAAGGCATCTTCGCATTGAGATCGGTCATGTCCGCAAGAACCATTAAAAAGCACGAGTATCTACAAGTCAAACTTTGGCACGCGTTTCGCTGCGGAGTTTAGTGATGACTTGCACGCTCACTGACACTCTTTACACAGAGATCCAAGCGCACAACCAACGGGCATTTGGTCGACTCATATCAGCTCAACCTCACTGGACAGAGGTAACGACTGCAAGGGAGGCCGTTGGCTTACCCGACTTCATACTTTTGCACGCTGGACCACCCTACCGCGACCCCAGTGACCCGCCGCCAGCAGTAATGTCCGCTGCGGTAATGGCATGCCTTTACGAGGGCTGGGCTCTGTCTGAAAGCGAAGCGGAAATGCTCATTCGCCGCGGCAAGGTGCAATTGCACTCGGCACAAGAATGCAATGCCTCAATGCCCCTTGCTGCAGTGGCCTCCCCGAGCGCAAACCTGGTCGGGATCACGGACAAAAAATCTCATTGTCAAAGCTGGTCGCTACTCGACACAGGCGCAGAATCTCTAATCAACTACGGGATCCGCGAGTACGGAATCATTGAAAAAATGATATGGAGGGACACCGTCCTCGCACCTACTTTGAAAAAGGTAATTCAAGCTCATCCCATAGACTTAGTATCGATCGCCAGACAAGGCCTAATCGCAGGAGACGATTTGCACGCGAGTACAAGTCACGCACAAAATGCACTTGCCTCGACATTAAGCCCATTCTTGAAAAGTTTATCGGCGCACTCTTCGGTTCTAACGATGCTAAACGCCAGTCCACTATTCTTTCAGACACTATGGATGGCTGCCTGCGATGCGATGTTGAGCGCTGCAACAGCTAAAGGGAAAGATGCAAAAAGTGTCCTGATCGTAGCGATTGCGAGTAACGGCAAAGAACTCGGTGTTCGCGTAGCTGGTCAACCGAATAGGTGGTTTACAAGCGCGGCACCTTTACCTGCGGGGCCTCTCAACAGCGCTGGATTTGATGCAAATATATCGCCAGCAATTGGAGATAGTGGCGTCATTGAAGCGGCAGGATTTGGTTTAAATGCGTGTCACCTGGCCCCTGATCTTGCATTCAAACTTAACGACTGGTTACCCATCGGATGGCGTTCACAAACAAGCAGGCTGATGCTTGCAGAAAATCCATTGATGCCAGGGCTAAAAATACGAATGGGTATGGATGCAACATCGAATGCGTGCCTGATGAGCTTGGCCGGCATGCTGGCATCAGATGGCAAAACTGGCTACCTCGGACAAGGCGTCATAAAAATAGGTACAGAAGTTTTTGAGCAAATCATCGAATCAGTCAAACAATCTAACAATTTCGATTATCGCTTAGCAACTGCCGAGTGAACTGTCGTTATGCTTCACACCCTATTTAACTTATCAACTCTTGCTCGCATTTTTAGACGCTAATTTACTCTTTAGCGCTGTGCCCCAATCCACTACAAGAACTTGCAGCGCAGGTGCGACGATCAAAAGCATAATCGGTCCAATCAACATACCACCTACAACTACTGTCGCCAGTGGTTTCTGCACTTCGCTGCCGATACCATTAGACAAGGCCGCAGGTAACAAGCCAATACAAGCGGACAGTGCTGTCATCAGCATGGGTCGCATACGCTGCTCAGCTGCTTGATACATTGCTTCGAGACTCGACTTTCCGGCCGTCACTAGTTCATTAAAGTAACTGATCACCAGTATGCCGTTCATGACAGAAACACCAAATAGTGATACGAAGCCAATCGCAGCCGAGATACTCAGATTCAATCCGGAAATCCAAAGTGCAATAATTCCTCCGCCGATAGCAAATGGAATAGCCGCTAAGGTTAATAAACTATCACGCAAGGAATTAAATAGCACATAGAGGAGGATCAGTATCATGCCGATAGCGATGGGCAACACTATCTCCAAACGATCTTTAGCCTGTTGTAATTCTTCAAACTCGCCCGCCCAATCTATACGGTAGCCTTTGGGTAATTGGACGCTTTTTGCTATTCTTGCCTGAGCCTCAGCGACGGTACTACCTAGATCGCGACCACGCACGCTGAATTTGACAGGAATATAACGCTCATTCTTCTCGTGATAAATATATGAAGCGCCCGTATCCAGAGTGATCGTGGCCAGTTCTCGCAAAGGTATGTAAGCATTATTTCCATTTGCGGCTGTATAAGCAACTTTAATATTAGCAATATCATTGACGCTATCGCGATACTCTGGCGCAAGGCGAACAGTAAGCGCAAATTGCTTGTCTCCCTCAAGTACCGTACTAGCCTGAGCTCCTCCGGCCGCGGCCTGTATCACCGAATTGATATCGCCAGTATTCAAGCCGTATCGCGCAGCCTTATCGCGATCTATCTTAATGTTCAAGTTAGGTTGCCCTAAAACACGGAATACACCTAGGTCTTCAACGCCTTTGACTTGGTCCATTTCATGTAAGACCTGATCGGCTAATTTCTCCAAAGTCTTTAAATCTGGTCCGATAATTTTTACCGAATTGGCGCCTTTTACGCCTGACAAACCTTCCTCAATATTGTCCTGTATGTATTGAGAAAAGTTAAATTCGACACCTGGGAATAAGTTTCTGAACTCAGCCTGAACATCTTCGATAAGCTGTGCCTTCACATAACCTTTGCGCCATTGCTCAAACGGTTGCAAAGTGACAAACAGTTCTACGTTATAAAAGCCAGCCGCGTCACTGCCGTCATCTGGCCGACCATGCTGGGATACGACAGTAATCACTTCTGGATGAGATTTAAGAATTTCTCGCATCCGGTCCACTTTGCCCATTCCCGCATCAAGCGAAATCGTCGCCGGCATAGTTGCCCGAATCCACAAATTGCCTTCTTCCAGAGCCGGTAAAAACTCAGTGCCTATGTGAGGCAAGAGCAAACCAGATAATGCTAGGAAAGCAAAACCTAATGCCACGGTCGTTTTTCTTTTGGTCAGTGCCCAACGCAGCACTGGCGAATAAACCTTACGAATAGCCCGCACAAAAAGCGTCTCGGTTTCCTCTACGTGCTTTGGCAGCAAAAACGAAGATAAAACAGGCGTAAGCGAAAAAGTAGCCAACAACGCGCCAGATAACGCATAAGCGTAGGTACGAGCCATTGGATTAAAAATTTGCCCTTCAACACCTTGCATCGTAAACAGTGGAATGAAGGCTGCGACGGTGATCGCAGAGGAGAACAGTACTGCCCGATCCACTTGCGAAGCACTAATAAGAATGATGCTTAAGCGATCAGTCCAGCTAGGACGTTTGGTAATGCCGTCCATCGCGTTATCGGTTTGAGCGTATTCTTCAATTAAATCGCGTTGTTGCTGGTGCGTTTTTTGGAAATTTCTGAAAACGTTTTCTACTAGAATCACAGCGGAGTCAACGATGATTCCAAAATCGACCGCGCCAACCGATAGCAAGTTAGCCGAGTCTCCGAGCGCCACGAGAATCATGATGCTAAAAAACAGCGCTACCGGGATATTTGCACTAACGATAATCGCGCTTCGTAAATCGCCAAGAAATATCCATTGAATTAAGAAAACGAGTAAGCAGCCAAAGATCAAATTATGAATAACTGTGTGAGTCGTCACCGCAACAAGTGTCGACCGATCATAATAAGGAATCATTTGCACACCAGCAGGTAGTGCGCCGTCGGTGTTGATCTTGTCGACTTCAGCCTTAATGCGGCCAATCACTTCATTTGTTTGCTGAGTCCGATTCATCACAACAACGCCGGTTACCACGTCATCTTGATCGTTCAAGCCAGCCTTACCTAATCTAGGCGCGACACCAATCTGCACTTTCGCCACGTCTTTTACTAGAACAGGTGTCGCCCCGGTCTGACTAAGCACGACGTTACCAATATCCTGCACATCCGAAACTAATCCAACGCCTCTTATGTTGACGGATTGTTGCCCGATATTGACAGTGCGACCACCCACGTTGGTGTTTGCATTACCGACCGCAGTCACCAACTGAGGAATGGTAACGTTGTAGCCCTCTAACTTTCTAAGATCTGCTTCTACTTGGTATTCACGAGTCGTGCCTCCCCAAGTTACGATCTGAGCAACCCCCGGAACCGACAATAGCCGACGAGTAATGACCCAATCCTGCAAAGTTCTTAAATTGCTCAAGCCATAATGGTCGGGACCAGCCACTTGGTAGCGCAAAATTTCACCAACCAAGCTAGAGGCTTGAATCTGTGGCTGGATATTATTGGGCAAATTAACGCGCTGCTGCAGGTTGATCGCTGCTTGTGTATAGGCAAAGTAATAATCAACACCGTATTTAAACGTCACTCGTACAAACGACAACCCATAGAAGGATGTCGAGCGGATGATGTCCACTCCCGGCGTCGTTGCCAAACCGATTTCCATTGGTCTGGTGTAGTAGAGCTCCATCTCCTCGGCAGATAAACCGGGGGCTTGAGCTGTAATCTCAAGAATCACTGGCGCGGGATTCGGATACGCCTCGATATTGAGCTTGAAAAACGCTGCAATACCGCCCACCATAAATACCAACAGCGCCAGCAACACGATGGGGCGGCGAGATAACGCAAACGAGATCAGACCTCTAAACACGGTGAGCCTTTGAACTATGTAATGAAGGTTTCTGCCGACAAGGCAAAATCAACGAGCCTGCAATGCAAGCGCGTTACTCAGAAAGATTGCACCATCGGTTGCAACCTTCTCGTCTACCGCCAAGCCTTCCAGAATTTGTGTCATTTGATCTTGTTCGAGACCCACTTTTACGCCTCGGCGCTCGAACTTGAGGCCATCTTGAGTGACGAACACTGTCATTGTCCCATCACCCTCGCGCACAAGCCCATTCATGGGGATAGCGACCGACTTAACGGGTTCGCCCGTCTGGATAACATATGTGGCGAGCATTTGCTGCCTGAGTTGATGCTTGGGATCAGCAATCTCCGTTCGAACAGCAATACGTCTAGTGTTCGGATCAACAGACTCGCCCAAGTGAACAATCTGGCCGCTGAATTTCTGCTTGGGTAGTGCATTAATAGATATATCTACTTTTTGACCGATTTTCATCGCTGGTATGTCGTATTCCGGAGCATTCGCGATGAGCCACATACTTGAAATATCTGCAACGGTTACAGGTGCTGGTGTCGCCCCAACCTGCACCAAAGAGCCCTCCGAGGCATTTCTCGCCACGACTCGGCCAGTAATGGGACTGTTGATGACAAATTCGCCATTTACTTTTTTACTCGCGATGATTTTGTCCATCTCAGCATCGGTCTTACCAAAAATTCTTAATGCGTCCCGCGCAGCTTGATAAGCCGCCTCTGCCGCTTGCTGATCAGACAACGCCTGATCAAGATCTTTTTGTGAAATCGCAGAAATCTCGTTCATCTTGCGCGCTCTTTCTAAAGCGCGCGTGGCCAAGTTGCGCACACCTGCGGTAGATATAAGCGCTGAGATGGCCTGCACTTGGTCAGGGCTATCAATTGAATAAAGCGGCTGGCCTTTTTTTACGTCTTGCCCGTTTTTTACAAATACATGACTGATCCGACCCGCATAAGGAGAGAGTACTTGAACAGTTGTGTCTTGATTGAAATCCACATAACCAACAGCATCGCGCTGAACCACAAACTCGTACAAATGCGCAGGCTCTACTTTCACGCCCTTGGCTTGATCAGGCGTAACGACCAAAACATCACGGGAGTTCGACGTTTCAGTTCGTCCTGGCTTGTTGTTATCGGATTTCTTTTCACCACTAAACAGCCATAAACAACCAATCGCTATGACCACGGCGACCACGACTAACAACAGTTTTTTACGATTTACCATCGGTATTCTCACATCAGGCTAACGAGAACCTCTTTTTTGCCGCCGAATTGTACAAACATGTTCGTGTCAATTCGACTAAAAGAGAATTACCGTTTGGTAATAATTGTTAACGTCCACATCGCTCTAAAGAACGCGCATTGGATTACCTGCCATGAAGGCAAGAAGGTTCTCAACGGTATCGAGATAAAAGGGCTCAAGCAATTCAGATACTGTATAGCCTAAATGAGGCGTCAAAATCACCTCCTCAATCGATCGAAGCACACTATCTTCAGGTAAAGGCTCAACGTCAAAAGTATCCAACGCTGCGCCGGCTATTGTTTTTTGCTGCAGCGCAGCAATTAACGCTTCCGTATCAACTAACGGTCCGCGTGACGTATTGACCAAATATGCAGACGGCTTCATCAAAGCTAGTTCTCGAGCACCAACCAAATGTCGGGTTCGCTCACTCAACACTACATGCAAGCTCACAAAATCACTTTGGCTAAACAAAGTATCTTTATCAACCATGACCGCTCCAGCCGCAGTTGCTTTCTCAGCAGTCATATTTTGACTCCAAGCGATGACTCTCATACCAAATGCTTTTGCAATAGGCACCATATAGCTGCCTAACCGGCCCAAACCAACTAAGCCTAAGGTTCGACCACCAATCGCAATACCACTGGAAGTCTGCCATCCGCCTATTTTCATACGGTGCGCTTCCTGAGTCAGATTACGGGCTAGAGCAATAATCATCCCCCAAGCCAATTCCGCAGTGGCGTATTGGCCACTACCACGCCGAGCGGTATGGGAAACAACGATGCCGCGCCGTCTTGCCGCTACCATGTCCAGGGTTCTATGTTGCACACCGGTGATCGCGATGAACTTAAGCTTAGGTAGTCGCTGAATAAGGCTAGCTGGAATAGCCATTCGCTCACGTAAACAACAAATTGCATCGAAGTCCTGCAACTCGATCGCTGCCTCTTCTTCGCTTAAATGACGATTAAAAACCTTAACCTCTGCCTTGTTCTGAACGAGCGTCCAGTCTGCTAGCGACAACGAATAATTCTGATAATCGTCAAGAACTGCAATTTTTTTGAGTGTGAAATCCATGTCTATCTCAAAGGCGGGTTTAGACAACTGTTGTCTTTAGTGATGTTTAACCCTAAAGTTAGGATCAACAAAAATACATCAGTCAATTAATGCAAAGGCTGATGGGAGGAGCTGCAGTGAAACCTTGCATCTATAAGTACGCTGACATTCCGTGCCGTATCGCTCTTACGCTATGTTGCCTGCTGGCGACCTTGTCGGCAAGTGCACAGGATTTCCCGAGCCGTCCGATAAAAATTATTGCGCCATATGTAGCGGGAGCCAGCACAGATACCCTTGCAAGGACTGTGGCACAAGGTATGACTCAGATCCTTGGACAACCTGTCGTAGTAGAGAATAAACCCGGTGCCGGTGGAGTTGTCGCCGCAGACGCTGTGGCTAAAGCTGCGCCTGACGGCTACACCATTATGCTGACTTCGGAGGGGATTCTGACAATGAATCCCATTCTTTATAAAAAAATCTCCTACGACTCGGTCAAAGATTTTGATCCGCTTACCATCGCGGTCAGAATGCCGTTACTCATCGTAGCCAATCCTGCCCAACCCTTTAACTCTTTACCGCAACTACTTGAACTCGCGAAACGACAACCAGGCTCACTATCCTACGGGTCGGCTGGAGTCGGATCATCCCAACACATGGCGGGCGAGTTATTCAAGATGATGGGGGGCGTCGATATCCTACACGTCCCGTATAAGGGTGGAGCGCCTGCCATGAATGATTTACTGGGCAATCAAGTGTCAATGATGTTCGTACAGCTACCCTCAGCCTTGTCGCAAGTGCGTTCAAATCGAATCAAAGTCATCGCGATTGGCAGTCCCACACGAAACCCTCAGCTACCCGAAGTGCCGACTGTCAATGAATCAGGTATCCCTGGTTACAACTCTGACACGTGGTACGGTTTCAACATGCCCCACGGCGTACCGGAACCGATCGCCAAAAAGCTTCATAGCGCAATTGTTCAGTCGCTTGAAATGAATAAAGATCGTTTAGCAGTAGATGGTTTTTACGTCGATGGCGGTTCGAGACAAGAAATGGCGCAAACAGTACAACGCGATTTGATCAAGTGGGCCGACGTCGTCAAACAAGCCGGCATCGCTGCACAGTAAGACTCGACAATACTTACAAGGCAATACACTACTCAAGGGAGACTTCAATGAACAAAATACGCAGGCGTCTTCTGCAAAGCAGCATCGGCTTAGCGCTACCCGCATCAGCTTTTCAAAATAGCGCCTTTGCTCAGCAAGGACTTGCAGCACCTGGCGGTTACGATCTCGTCATTTTTGGTGGACGAGTTATTGATCCGTCTCAAAACATTGACAAAATTGCCGACATCGCCATCAAAAATGGTCGGATCGCCGTGATTCAAACTGGCATCGACCCAACTAAAGCAGCGCAAAAAATAGATGCGAATGGCAAAATCGTAACGCCAGGTCTAGTTGATCTGCACGCCCACGTTTACCCACAAGCATCTGCCATTGGCCTACCGGCTGACGAGCTAGCTCAGTTCACTGCAACCACAACTTTTGTTAGCGCGGGCGACGCCGGTGCGAATAACTTTTCGGCTTTCAAACATTACATTCAGGCACAAGCACGCAGTCGAATGTATGCGTTTATCCACATCTCTTCGATTGGCCTGGCCGGCTTCCCCGTGGGCGAGATGAAGAACATGGAATATGCCAACGTCGATCTGGCAGCGCGCGTACTCAACGAAAATGCTGACATTGCCCTGGGTATGAAAGTAAGGGAATCGCTGGACGTCGTAGGCGAAAATGGTATCGAGCCATTACGTAAGGCGCGTGAAGCTGCGGAAAGATCTGGAGTGAAAGGTGCTCGTGTGATGTGTCATATCGGCAATGCGCCGGGTGAGCTCAGTAAGTTACTTGACCTCCTGCGCCCTGGAGACATCTTGACCCACGCCTATAGCGGCGCTGGGAACAACACGGTTCAAAACGGCAGGCTCATTGCAGCAGCCCTTGAGGCGAAGAAACGAGGTGTCATTATCGACGTCGGGCACGGCGGAGGCAGCTTTGATTTCACCGTCGCAGAGCCCGCCATGCAACAAGGGCTAATGCCAGACACGATTTCGAGTGACTTGCACGCCTACAGCGGCAACTCACCAAGTATTCCTTACTTGCCGAACGTGATGAGCAAATTTTTGACGTTGGGATTCAATCTGAATCAGGTCATAGCCATGGCGACCAATCGTCCGGCTGAAATCATTAATCGCGATCCATTGCTGGGCACACTAAAACCTCAAGCGTCAGCAGACGTTGCTATTTTTAACTACGTTGAAAAACCGGTAACGTGGTTGGATACTCGAGGCAATACCCGCGCCGGACTGTATAGTCTGGAGCCTGTACAAACTATTCGGGCAGGTCGTCCGTTTGGACGACCTTTTCCGTCACCATTTAGCTATTAAGATAACGTTTTATGCTCACCGATCATTAACAGGAGATACATATGGGTAAGGTTGTTCAACTTAAAGCCGCCGACGGACATGAGTTCGATGCATACGTGGCAGAGCCGGCCGGCAAACCTCGCGGACTCGTGGTCGTTGCCCCAGAAATTTTCGGCATCAACAGTCATATCAAATCCGTAGCTGATGGATACGCGGCAGACGGGTATCTCGCCGTCGCAGCTGCTTACTTTGATCGCGTTCAGCGTAAATATGACACGGGCTACTCGCAGGCTGAAATCGCAGCAGGCGTCGAAGTTATGAAAAAAATGAATTTCGATGATGTGCTGCGCGATGTTGCTGCCGTTCTTGAATATGGCAAATCCGCCGGTAAAGCCGGCATCGTTGGCTATTGTTGGGGTGGCGTCGTGGCCTTTTTGGCAGCAGCTCGCGTACCAGGAATCGCAGCGGCATCATCCTACTATGGCGGTGCACTGCCAAATTTCATGACTGAAAAACTGATGTGCCCAGTTGAATTCCATTTTGGAGAAACAGATCACTCAATTACCTTGGAAAAGGCCAAAGAAGTAGCTGCGGCATACCCAGGCAATCAGGCTTTCTACTACCCTGCAGGCCATGGTTTCAATTGTGATCAGCGCGGTTCCTACGACGCTGCATCGGCTAAGCTCGCCAAAGAGCGCACGTTAGCCTTGTTCCAAAAATACGTAGGTTAAGCGTTACTTGAAAATACTCCCCGAATAAAAACAATAACGGGGAGCCAAAGGGAAGGAGACAGTATGGAATTCAGTATCCAGCACGCTAAAGACGGCGCTTTCAAACACGATGGTTTGCGTGAGTATTTTGACTATCGCGATCTGGGCATCCACAGCGCCACTAAAGGCAAAGCAGTTCTGAATGTCATTCGTGCGGTCAAGGGTACCAATGCTCACGGTGAATGGCACAAACACGAGGTCGACCTACAGTTAGTTTATGTTTTAAAAGGCTGGGCTATTTTCGAATATGAAGGCCATGGTCAACACAAGCTAGAGGCGGGCACCTGCGTACACCAGCCCCCCGGTATCAGACACCGCGAAATCGCTCATTCAGAAGATCTTGAGCTCATTGAATTAGTAATGCCCGGCGACTTTAAAACGGTTGCGCTCGACTAGCTGTCGGTAGAGGTTTGCAGTTAGAGTCTGACCACAATCTTGCCAAAATGCTTGTTAGCTCGCATATGTGCATATGCTTGCGCCGATTGATCAAAAGAAAACACTTGATCAATCGGCAACGCTAACTTGCCTGATTGCAGGTGTGGCCAAAGATCCGCTACTGCAAGTCTGGTGATTTCTCGAATCTCCTGCGCACTGCGAGTTCTAAACGTCACGCCAATATATTTAATACGCTTGAGTGCATGCAAATCAAAGTTGAAATCACCTTGACTACCTGCTAGCCGACCTACGTTCACGATTCGACCTAAGACTGCCATCGCCTCCAGATTTTGATTAGCGACTGCCCCGGATAATTGATCGATAATCAAATCGATACCATTGCCATCGTTAGCCTGCTTGGCCAACTCCGGCCATGCAGGATCACTGCTATCGAGCGCCACGTCCGCACCAAACTTTGCCAGTTGATCGCGTCGCCACGCGGTGGTCGAGGTACCAATAACGCGCTTTGCTCCTAAGAGCTTCGCGATTTGCAACGCCATCAAACCAACTCCAGTTGATGCTCCTTGAACAAGTACAGTATCGGTCGCTTTTAACTGACCATTTGTTACGATCGCATCATGCATCGTCTGAATGGCGATAGGCAGAGTGACTGCTTGTTCGTAAGACATTGATTGGGCGGGAATTGGCATGGCGCGTCCGTAATCGGTAACCGCGTATTCAGCAAAAGCCGCAGCGCCTGAACACATCACTTTGTCGCCAGGCTTAAAAGACTTAACGTTTGCGCCAACGCCCACTACATCACCACTAAACTCCAAGCCCGGTACGGTCCCCGGTCCGCCTTGACTGCCATATTTGCCACCTGAAACCACCGCAAGATCTGCTCTGTTCAAGCCACAGGCTTTGACTTTGACAAGTACTTGATCAGGACCGACTTCAGGCATAGCTACGTCCTGAATCATCAATCCGCTTTCAGTCACAACTACTGCTTTCATGGTTTTCATCCCTTACAAGAAATTCACTTGATTATTTTTGCTCGACGCCCGCTTGTTTGACTAAATCGCCCCATGTCTTGTAGTTGTCGACTATAAGCTTCCCAAATTCAGCCGGACTCGCGCTCGTCACAACTTCGGCGCCAAGGGCTTCAAGCTTCTCGTTAACTTCGGGATCTTTTAGCGCAATATTGATTTGTGTAAAAAGCTTTTGAATAATCGCTGGATCAGTTCCTTTCGGTGCGACAAACCCAAGCCAAGCACCCATATTGAAATCAGCAATGCCCTGCTCCTCGAAAGTGGGAATTGTCGGATCAAGCCTCGCTCGATTATGCGTACTCACAGCTATTGCATTTAAACGTCCCGACTTAACTTGAGGCAAAGCAGTCAGCATTGAGTCGATGGTCATATCGACATCTCCTGCCATCACACCCGCTTGAGATTGACTGCTCCCCGTGTAAGGAATATGAAGCATCTTGATATCTGCCTTGTACATCAGCATCGCCATGAGCAGATGACTAGTAGAGCCCATGCCAATAGATGAATAATTTAATTTATCAGGATTCGCCTTTGCGTAAGCAATCAGCTTGGCCAAACTGTCTAAGCCTTTTGTCTTGTTGGTCACGAGCAAAAAGGGTAGCCAAGACGTTTGAGCAATTGGGGCAAAGTCATTCAAAGCGTCATAGTTTGTGACTTTGTAAATATGTGGATTGATACCCAAAGGCCCTGATGCAGTCAGTGCCAAGGTGTAACCATCAGGCTTTGTTTTAGCAAGCTCGGCTAACGCCAACCCACCGCCTGCGCCAGGCTTATTTTTGACGATAATGGGTTGACCCATATCCTTGCTGAGCTTATCGCCGATAAGTCGCACGATCGAATCAGTCGCAGTGCCTGGCGGGAACCCAATGAGGATTGAAATGGGCTTGTCGGGATAATCCAGAGCGAGGGCCGAACGAAATCCAATCGATAGCAAAATAATCGTAAGGATTAAACTAATTTTTTTTATCGTGTGCACAGCATGCCTCCCCTTGCCAACACAAACTTTCAGTTGGCACCTAATTTACTTAAAGTTTTTCATGAGCTGCTCAGTATTATTTTGCTCATTTGCCTCTTGATCGCTATCTGCCTCCTGATCCGGCACTTCGATCTTTACAGAGTTGACATCTACTGTCTGCTGCTTCTCAACAAAGACCGTCACAGTTTGAGGGAAGAAAATCACGATTACCACGAGGATTAACTGCAGCAATACAAAGGGGATCGATCCCAGATAGATATCTTTTGAAAGTACTTTCTGCGGCAGAGAGCCCGCCTTGTATATCGAATCGGCGGCGCCTCTCAGATAAAACAGCGCAAAACCAAAAGGTGGGTGCATAAAGCTTGTCTGCATATTGACGCACAACAGAACACCAAACCAGATCATATCAATGCCAAGCTTGTTGGCAACCGGCGCGAGCATCGGCAAAATAATGAAGGCAATTTCAAAGAAGTCTAGGAAAAATGCCAAGAAGAACACAAAGATGTTAACAACGATCAAAAAGCCAATTTGACCGCCGGGTAAATTGGACAGCATGTGCTCAATCCATATCGCACCGTCGACGCCTTGGAAAACCAGCGAGAATACGCGCGACCCAATCAATATGAAAACCACCATTGCGGTGATTCTCATTGTCCCCGTTACACCGTTTTTGATAATGTCCCAATTCAACCGACGATGAAAAGCCGCCAGTAAAATCGCGCCTACCGCTCCCATTGCACCTGCCTCGGTAGGTGTCGCGATGGCAGTATCCATTCCAGGTAAACCGCCCATGCTGCCAAGCACTGCAACGATCAATATCGCTGAAGGAATAATCCCGCGTAAACACTTTTTCCAGAGCGCCCAGCCATTCAAAGTGCGCTCTTCTTTCGGAATACCGGGCAAATAAGCTGGCTTTACACGGCTCAAGATGAAGGTGTAAAGCACGAAAATCAACACCTGCAAAATCGAGGGGCCCCAAGCACCTTTGTACATATCACCAACTGAACGCCCCAACTGATCAGCCATCACAACTAGCACCAACGAAGGGGGAACAAGTTGTGTAATCGTGCCAGAGGCAGCCAATACACCCGTGGCATAACGCATGTTGTAGCCGTAACGCATCATCACAGGCAGCGAAATCATCGCCATCGCAATCACCTGGCCTGCGACGGTTCCGGTAATTGCTCCCAAAATGAAGCCAACAAGAATTACCGAATATCCCAATCCGCCTCGTATAGGGCCAAACAATTGCCCCATCGAATCGAGCATGTCCTCAGCCAGCCCGCACTTCTCGAGTACCGCACCCATCAAGGTGAAAAACGGGATTGCTAAAAGCAGATCGTTAGACAGGATGCTAAAGATATTCAACGGCAAGTTATACATGAAGCTGACTGGAAACCAGCCCATGAATATTGCGATAGCCGCCGATATCAAACCTAGTGCCGATAACGAAAACGCGACCGGAAAACCGATCAGCATGATCACGATCAAGCCAAGGAACATTAACGGAGCGAAAGTCTGCATGCTCATTGCAGTGGCCTCTCGTAAGTCAAGTCCATTTCATAATTACCGGTTAGCCAACCGATACGCTTTATGAGCTCGGCCACACCCTGTAAGACAACAAGGGCAAACCCAAGAGGCAACATCAGTACAACCGGCCATCTGATCAGGCCGCCGGTATTGCCGGAGATTTCACCTGACTCGTACATCCCCCAGAACATTGGCCAGGCGAGGTAGGCAAAAAACGACATCGCTGGGAGTAAGAAAAAGACCAATCCAAATATATCAATCCAAATACGTTTTTTACTGGACAACGTGCCGTAGATGACATCGACGCGAACATGCTCGTTGACTCTGAGCACCTGCGCGGCACCCAACATGACACAAGCAGCAAACAGGTACCACTGAATCTCTATCCACGCGTTTGAACTGTAGCTGAGGGTATATCTGATGACAGCATTGATCGCACTGATAAAAACGCAGAGCATGACTGACCATTTTGCGAGTACCGCAAAAAAATCAGAAATAGCGTCAATGACATGCGCAAGGGTCAAAAATGGTTTCATTTCGATTTATTAAGAAGACTGCCAACGGTGCACGTGGCACTCAGCCAAAGTAGTAAGACCGCCATAATACCCAAAACTGGCCAAGAATCCCTGATTTTGGCCAGTCAGAACCGCTTTCTAGACTTCAGGCGGCCAGCCAGCGTTCCACCAACCGTACAAAGTAGCTGGCACCAATAGGGATGATCGAGTCGTTGAAGTCGTAAGAACGGCCATGCAGAATGCAAGCCCCCTCACCGTGTCCTTCCAAACGGTGCTTGCCGTCGCCATTACCTATGAAAGCATAGCAACCTGGTTTAGCCAACAACATATGAGCGAAGTCTTCAGCAGTTAACACGCCCGGGAACTGATCATTGACCATCTCAGTACCCACGACGTCTCTCATGACGCGAGCGGCAAAACGAGCCTCATTCACGTGATTAATGACCGGCGGCGAGGCACGGCGAAAAAAGATCTCAGCTTCGCACTCGTGGGATTCAGCAATATGCGTCGCCAGTCGGCGCAGCCTAGCCTCTATTTTATCCAGCGCGTCGACTGAGAAGGTGCGCACGGTCCCTCCTAGCCAGGCTTCATCAGGAATCACATTAGGTGCAGGTGAACCTTGTAACTGTGTGACCGCAAGAAGGGCGCGCTCTGTGCTGGGAATAGTCTTGGCAATCAGGCCTTGCAACGCTGCAGCCAACGCCAGAATTGGTGCCACTGGGTCAATGCCAGTATGCGGCATGGAGGCATGCGTGCCCTTGCCTTTAATCGTAACTTTGAAGGTATTGCTTGACGCCATGAAGGCACCTTCATTTAAGGCAAAACCTCCGACATTACCGATAGAGAAATTATGCAAGCCAAAAATAGCCTCACTCGGAAAGCGATCAAACAGACCATCTTCGATCATTTTCTTAGCACCTGCTTTGCCCATCTCCTCAGCGGGTTGAAAAACAAAATTTACTGTTCCATTGAATTGCCTAGTTTGAGACAAATGCCACGCAGCGGCGAGCAACATCGTGGTGTGACCATCATGGCCGCAGGCGTGCATCTGACCATCATGAGTGGATCGGTGCGCGAACTCATTTTGCTCCTGCAAGGGCAGCGCATCCATATCGGCTCGTAGTGCGATGCTTTTTGAGCTATCGCCCTGCCGTAATACACCGACTACGCCAGTGCCTGCGATATTACGATGGACCTCGATACCCCATTGCTCAAGCAAGTTAGCTACGATCTCGGAGGTGCGATGCTCTTCAAAGCCAAGTTCTGGGTGAGCATGAATATCTCGTCGTATGGTGACAAACCGACTGTAATCCAAAAATGCCTCTACTAACTTCATCGCAATTCGCTCTCTATAAATCTAGGGGATCAATCAGTCTGCTAGCTGCACACCTGCTTTTTTTACCATCTCTGCAACTTGTGCATCTGACTGCTTGAGCACTTCCGCGAACTGCTCGTTTGTCAAAATACTAACCTCCACGCCCTGCTTGGCTAGCCGCTCAACAACGGTTGGCTGCTGAAGTGCTTTCGTCGTTGCAGCCTGAATTTTGTCCAGAACAGGTTTGGGCGTACCTGCCGGAGCCAACATGCCAAACCAGGAACTGACGGCATAACCAGGCAAGGCAGCCTCAGAGATAGTTGGCAGGTTGGGTAAAAACTTAGATCGTTCTGCTCCAGTTACCGCAAGCAACTTAACTCGCTTGTCGTCTTTGAAACCCAACGCCACAATATTGGCAGAAATCGTTGCGAGCGAGCGACCGGTCACCACTTCCATAACCGCTTCACCGGTTGACTTCATGGGAATGTGCTCCATTTGGAGACCTGCCAGTCCAGCAAAATATGCCATCGATAAATGGGTGATGCTACCGGTACCTGCCGAGGAATAATTATATTTTCCCGGGTTTTCTTTGACGACTTTGATGAGATCCGCCACAGAATTAATGGGCGAATCACCTGGCACCATGAGTACGTAACCTACCAGTCCGGTGTAGCCTGCGGGCACCAAGGCCGTAAGAGGATCGTAGGGCAAATTCTTATAGACATACTTGGCTATCAAATGGCCCGCCGCGGCCATATCAAGCGTATGTCCGTCTGGCGCCGCGCGAGCAACGAGCGTCGTACCAATCACACCGCCTGCGCCAGCCTTATTTTCAACGATGACAGTTTGCCCTAGCGCTGCGCCCAACTCATTGCTAATGCTGCGCGCCATTAAATCTTGGGCAGCGCCCGCGGCGAAGGGGACAATCAGACGCGTAACATTATCTTGGGCTTGCGCAGCAACGACCCCGAAGACGGTCGCAAAAACTGCAATCAAGCTACGAAGCAAACTAAAACGAGCAAACATACGAAATCCCTGCCATCTGGTTATTAAGTGTATTTAACCGCAACAATAACAAACAGCAGGGTAGCGTGGCTAGAAGGCGACGTTGTTTCCGCCTTTCAGAGCCAGGATATTACGTGCTTCATCTGGGGTAGCGACTTCAAAATTCAGTGCTTCCAAAATGGTTCGGATTCGAGTGACTTGCTCTGCGCTAGAGGTTGCTAATTGGCCTGGCCCCATCCACAGAGAATCTTCCAGACCAACACGCACATGTGAGCCCATCGCAGCACCAATCGTTGCCAAAGGGATCTGGTTGCGTCCAGCCCCCAAAATCGACCACTGATAGCTGTCTCCAAACAAACGGTCGGCTGTACGACGCATGTGCATCAGATCCTCTGGATGAGGGCCGATACCACCCAGAATTCCGTACACTGTTTGCACAAAAATAGGCCCGGTTACCAAGCCCCTCTCCGCAAAATGAGCCAAGTTATACAAGTGGCTTACGTCATAGCACTCGAACTCGAAGCGTGTGCCGTTATCTGAACCACGGCGCAAAATAGTTTCGATATCCTTATACGTATTTTTGAAAACTAGATCGCGACTATTTTCTAAATGTTGACGCTCCCACTCGTGCTTGAATTCTTTGAAGCGATTCAGCATGGGGAACAACCCAAAATTCATCGACCCCATGTTCAACGAAGCCACCTCAGGCATAAACTCCATCGCTGGCCGCATCCGCTCCTCAACCGTCATGTGCGGGCTACCGCCAGTGGTCAAGTTGATCACAGCATTCGTCGCCGCTTTGATTTGCTTCAAGAAGGGGCGAAACAGTTCAGGATCTTGTGACGGCTTCCCATCTTTGGGATCACGGGCATGTAAATGCAAGATTGCAGCACCGGCCTTGGCAGCCTCAATCGCAGCAGTGGCGATTTCATCTGCCGTACAAGGCAAGTAGGGTGACATACTTGGAGTATGAATAGCACCAGTTGGTGCGCAGGTAATAATAACTTTGCGTGAAGAAGCCATTTCTATCTCTTTATTTAAGGTTGTTTGATGAATACTTAGACGTTATTTACCGATATCTTTCTCAGCAGCCTTCTTATGTGCGGCCAAACCCATCAACCTACGATCGCGCCACGTACGGCGCTCAAGCAATTTATCTGCTGACAAATACTGACGTCTTTCAGCCTCAAGCTGCCCAATAACTTTATCGGACCATGGCTCAGTAGATGTTTGCTCTTTAGATATCGACTCGTACATTGGTCCGTATCGCTTTGCGTAATCCGCAATACCGCCTGGCGCATTTAAATCAATGGTCTCAAAGGGCCCCATAAATGACCACCGCAAACCAAGACCTTCACGCACCGTTACGTCTAATCCTTCGGCGTCCACATATCCTTGCTCCACCAAGCGAAACGCCTCACGCAACAACGCACCTTGTAAGCGGTTAAGAATGAAGCCTTCAAGCTCCTTGTTGATCTTGACCGGCTTCTGACCCGTGCTTTGCTGAACATCCCAAGTTTTTTGCACAGTTTTAGCGTCAGTCCATGGCGCTCCGCAAATCTCTACCACCGGCACCAAACAGGGCGGATTCACGGGATGTGCGATCACGCATCGCGCACGACCCGGCAGCACCTCGGTAAAAGCCGACGCTGGGATGCTTGAAGTTGAGCTGGCCAGCACGGTATCAGGACCAACGATTTTGTCCATACGAGCGAAGATTTCTTTTTTTACATCCACAAGTTCTGGGAGACTTTCCTGCACATACTCGACGCCAGCCAGCGCCTCCTCAAGCGTCTGGTAACCTTTGATTCTGGCCAGCAGTGTCGCAGCAGGTTCGTCTATCAACCCAGCCTGCTTCAAATCATCTAGCTGTTCAGCAATAAGCGGTATCGCCTTGGTGATCGCATCAGGATGACCGTCCCACATCCTCACCTCATGTCCGCCACGAGCAAACACAATGGCCCACGCTTGACCGATTAATCCGGTACCTACAACAGCAATTTTCATACTACCCTCAGCTCAATTTTTGTGTGTAACCGTCGACAACTAATTCCTGACCATTAATATGCCTGGCGCAATCGGTAGTGGCAAACAAAGCCATATTGGCGATATCAACGACCGTAACCATCGAACCCATCGCAGCCTGGGTCTCATATATCTTCGCCACTTCCTCGACAGGTGCACCGAGCGTCTTAGCTTTAGCCTCAATCACGGCACGTATGCGAGGACCATCAACCGCACCCGGCAAAATTGTATTGACGCGAATGCCGTAAGGTCCTAACTCAAGCGCCAATGATTTCGTAAATCCGACTACACCCCACTTAGACGCCGCATACGCGGATCTGCCAGGAAAGCCAAGATGACCTGCGGCCGATGATAGATTTATCATACTGGCGCGCTGGGCCTTTTTTAAGCGCGGAACCGCGAGCCGGGCACAGAGGAACTGGCCAGTTATGTTGATGGCTAAGGTTTTATTCCAATCGGCTAGATTTAAATCTTCAACCATGCCAGTAGGCCCAGCAATGCCTGCGTTATTAATCATCACGTCGAGTCCGCCTAACTTGGCGTCTAGATCTTGAAACAACGCTGCGACACTTTGCTCGCTTGAGACGTCAGCGACTTTTGTATGTACTTTGGGAAGCTCTTGCTTGACCCTGGCTAAAGCGGCTTCGTCGACATCACAGATCATCACGTTGGCGCCGTTCTCGACAAAACCACGCGTTATCGCTAAACCGATACCGCTTGCCCCTGCGGTCACCAGCACTCTTTTACCCGTCAGGGATGCGTCTTTGAGAAACATGTCTGCTCCAGAATTTTTATTATTGAATAATCAATGACTGATCATACCAATAACTGACATCAAAATTACAGCCTGTAATCATCATGCGCGAGTAGAATAAACACAACCCTACCGGGTCGCAACGCTACGTTATCGCGTCAGCAACAACATACAGAACCCCATGACCATGATCGCACCTGACCGTGAAGAAATCCGACTCCTAGGCCGAATGCTCGGAGACGTCATCCGGGAAACAGAAGGAAAGAAAACATTCGAAGCCATCGAAACACTGCGACGAGTTGCTGTTAGGCTAAGACGAGAGGGACGCGATGAAGACGGTCGCATGCTCGGACAGCAAATAAAAAAACTGAAAGGCGAGCAAATTAATCTGGTTGCACGGGCTTTTAGTTATTTTCTTCACTTAGCAAATATCGCCGAAGACTTCCGACAAAAACAAGCTCAGCGCACAGCCGCTCTACGCGATGAGATCCCTGCCGTTGGCACGCTCGCTCGCTCGATTGAAGTATTGCGTAAAAAGGGAGTCAGCCGAAACCGTATACAGAATCTGCTGGATCAGGCTTGCATTGTGCCAGTCTTAACAGCGCATCCAACTGAAGTACAACGTAAAAGTACATTGGATCTGCATCATAAAATCGCACAGGCGCTAGACCAACGTGATGGTCGGATCACCGATAGCGAGCAAGAGGACATCGACCTGGAGCTAATTGGTTTAATTTCTACGCTTTGGCAAACACGTATGCTGCGCTTGACCAGGTTAACCGTTGTCGATGAAATTGAAAACGCGCTTTCTTACTATCGAAGCACGTTTCTTACAGCTATTCCAAAACTGTACTCGGACCTCTCGAGACAATTGCATGCCGAAATCACGTCGGCCTTTAGTCCCGCACCTCAACCCTTAAAGCCATTCTTAAGGATGGGCAGTTGGATTGGTGGCGACCGCGACGGCAATCCGAACGTGGACGCCCAAACCCTCGAGCATGCTTTGACACGCGGCGCGAATGTAATTTTTGAGTTTTATCTCAACGAAGTGGAGGCGTTAGCTGCAGAGCTATCTCAAAGCACTCTGCTAACCGAAGTCACACCCGCACTGCTTGCCTTAGCCCAGAGTGGCCCAGATCGCTCAAGCCATCGCGAAGACGAACCCTACAGGCGAGCACTAATCGGAATTTATGCTCGCCTGGCGGCAACGGCACAGGCGCGAGTCGACATTGACCTTGCCAGGCGAGGCACCGCCAAGCTCGAGCCTTACAAATTACCGCAGAATTTTTTTGATGATCTTCAGATTGTTATCGACTCACTTGAAAAAAATCTTGCGGCACCGGTAGTGCGCTTAAGACTGCAATCACTACGGCAATCCATATTAGTGTTTGGATTTCATTTAGCCACCCTTGACTTGCGACAAAGCTCGGACGTTCACGAGAGAACGCTCAGCGAGTTGTTCAGATCGGCTGGCACGGAACTTGAAGAGAATGCAGCTGAATACTCGCAATTAAGCGAGGCCGCAAAAGTGCGATTACTGCGCAAAGAGCTTAGGCAAGCCCGGCCATTAGCCTCACCGTGGTTACAGTACTCTGAAGAGACAACTCGTGAACTCGGCATAATGAGAGCCACAGCGAAAGGCCGGACACATTTTGGTAGCGCCGCAATTCGTCAGTACATCGTTTCTCACACAGAAACGCTCAGCGACCTGCTCGAAGCACTAGTGCTACAAAAAGAAGCTGGATTACTTGGCACCGCCATTGTTAATCCAAATGAATCATCTACTGATAACAAAGTAGTCACTGACGACGGTCTCATGATCGTGCCGCTCTTCGAAACGATTCCCGATCTTGAAAACGGCGCTCGAATCATGGGCGAATTTCTAGATCTACCTGAAATCAGTGAACGCATTCACTCAATGCAGGGGTCGGTTCAAGAAGTCATGTTGGGTTACTCGGACAGCAATAAGGACGGCGGCTATCTCACATCAAACTGGTCACTCTATCAAGCTGAGCGCGCTTTAGTGGATGTTTTTCAATCCAGAGGTATTCGGCTGCGTTTATTCCACGGTCGGGGCGGCAGCGTTGGGCGAGGCGGTGGCTCGACGTTTGATGCGATTCTTGCCCAACCACCCGGTACGGTCGCGGGACAATTCAGACTCACAGAACAAGGTGAGGTCATTCAAAGCAAATACAAAGACGCAAATGTTGGGCGCTGGCATTTAGAAAACTTGGTGTCAGCATGTCTGCAGGCAAGTCTGACGCAAAATGAGAGCGCCAATACCGAAGACGCCTATGTCGCCAGATATGGCGAGACTATGTCATTTCTATCAAATACGGCACAAAGCACTTATCGTGATCTTGTATATGGAACACCTGACTTTGCGAAATATTTCTTTGCCTCGACCCCAATTGCTGAAATCGCCGGGCTAAACATTGGATCGAGACCTGCTTCTCGCAAAGGCGGTCAGCGCATCGAAGACTTAAGAGCAATACCTTGGGGCTTTTCTTGGGCGCAGTGTCGCTTGATGCTGCCTGGCTGGTACGGCGTCGGTACCGCCTTGACGAAATTTGTTGACGAAGGTTGTGCACAAGCACCAAAAAGTAAAAAAGCCAGAGTCCAACTATTGCAATATATGGCACAAGAATGGCCTTTCTTTAGATCGCTGATGTCCAATATGGAAATGGTTCTAGCCAAAACCGACCTAAAGATTGCGGCGCGCTACGCAGATTTGGTCCCCGGAAAAGCGTTGCGCGACAAGATATTCAATCGCATCACGCAAGAACACACGCTGACTATTTCTACTTTAAAAATGGTGAATCGACGGGAACTTCTGTCTGACAACCCCGGACTGGCAATGTCACTTAGAGAGCGTTTTGCTTACGTAGACCCTCTGAATTACCTTCAAATCGATTTATTGAAACAACATCGCACACTCCTCAAAAGAGAGGACTCTGCGGGTATAGAGGATCGCTTCGTCAGGGCAATTTACCTGACCATTAATGGTGTTGCTGCAGGCTTACGAAACTCAGGATAGCAACACTAAGGGGCGAGAACCAAAAGCTTGTCAGCTAAAAGGGGATGTTCAATCACGCTCATGTCCAAACCATAAGCGTGATGAAGATTTTCTTGAGTGAGAACCTCTCGAGGCGAACCTTGACAAAAAACTGTGCGATCAACCATCAAAGCAACTTCATCGCACCACTGTGCAGCGAGATTGATATCGTGCATCACAATCAAGATACCTACTGCACTCTCACGACTAAATCGTTGTAAAGCCATTAACACGTGACGCTGATGACGCGGATCAAGACTGGCCAAGGGCTCATCGAGTAACAAATATGCGCTCGACCGAGCTGCTACCGTTGCACGACATTGTGTCAAAACACGAGCAAGTTGCACTCGTTGCTGCTCTCCACCAGATAGCTCAGGATACTTGCGATCCTTTAGGTCTGCGACATCTGCTTCAACCATGGATTGCTCTATCCAAGCGTCCAATTCGCTTGGTTTAACAGCATCGAAAGGATAGCCTCCTATAGCAACGACTTCGTTGACATCAAAGTCAAAACTCAAGCTTGAGCCTTGAGGCAAAACAGCACGGGACTGAGCCTGAGCAAGTGCGGTCAATTCCTGAATGGACTGACCATCAAGCTCTACACTGCCTCCCTGAAAATCAATCTCGCCAGCCAGCACGCTAATTAAGGTTGATTTACCGACACCATTAGGGCCAAGTAATGCGCATATCTTGCCTGGCTCGAGCTTTAATGTTGCGTTCGTCAGAACAATTCTGCTCTGACGTGCCACGTTCACTTTTATTGCGTTAAACGACATAAGATCTTAAAGAAGATTGGCTATATCGACGCAAAACGTTGCGCCATTCGGATAACTCTGACTGTCCTGGCTTGCGTGCACCAAAGAACTGCACAATTAATTGCTCATTGCAATCATATAACTCCAAGGAGGTTACCCAGCCATCCACGGTTGGTTTCGTCACAATCCACGCAGACTCGATCGCATCCGTATTGAGGTGGAGATTAAAGCTTGGATCAATGATGTTATACCAAGCACCTCTACGATAAAGCGTATGCACTAAGCCTGTATATATTTGAATCGATGCCCCATTGGCCACAAAACACATTATAGGCACTGACCCCGCAGCTACTTCGGTCAATACATGCTCAACAGTCTCGATACTGACGGCTTGCGCCAAGTCATTGCCTGCGGCTTTGAATGCCGCTACTCGTGTCACATTGAAGCGTTGAATCATCGCAAAGAAGTCGTGCGTATCTTGCAAACTCAACCACGCTTGCCGAAGTACCTCGGATTGATCAACAACTTTTGATAATGATGCCGTTACGGGTGTGACTGTTGTAGGCCAACTGAGAATCGGTGCGGCAAAATCTTTCACTAACTCATGGTACGCGGTCATATTGCTTAATTGGGTGCAGTAGACCTTGTGAATGGCACATCCAGACTGATCAAAAAATTGAAGGCTAAATCGACCCAACTCTGAAACAGCCCAGACACTTTTGATTTTAGATATGAACAGCCTCAAATCTATCGTTGCGCTTTGAACCAAAAATACCGATTGATCAATAGAGAAGCTATCGTAATTCCCTGTAAGCTCGTGAACGCACGCATCGTTTCGAGTCAATGCCAATACCTCGCCCAGCGCGGTCAATCGGGTCAAAATGCTGGCGGGCTGACATAGCAGGGGTCGACTAAAAATGCGATCTTGCGATGCCGCCACCCACTGCACCTCGGAAACGCCGAGGGCTGCAGCGATCGCCCGAGCGCGCCCCGATCGCTGCTCGGTGCTTAGTCGAGATAAGTTACTTTTTAGGGTGGCAACACGCGCAGGATATTCCGGATCGCATTCGGGTTTATCGGCAAGATAGAAAATTGTGTTCATCGATTCGCTCTCAGACATCAATATTGATAAGTAACGGTTAAGCGATAATTGCGGCCCGGTTCGCTATACCAATCTAGCGGCCTTTGCGTTAGTTGCGCCAACGCAGCAGGTTTGGCTCCTGCGGATGGCATGTTCAAGGCGTTCCAATAGCGCTTATCAAAAACGTTGTAAACACCCAGCTGTAATTGCAGACCGCTGATAAACGTCGGACGCCAATAAACCGACATATCAACTAGTCCATATCCGGGTACCTGGTAATCGGCGATAGGAATCAATGCTGTCGCCGCTGGCACCTTGACATTAGTCCGTGCGGCTACCGCAGTAAGCATCGCTTGTGCTCCCCATTGCTCGTGGCGATAAGCAAGTCCAAATATCGCTGTTAGCGGTGCAACAGAATTCAAGTACTGCTGCGTTTGTTGATCCCGACCAACTGCCCATGCGAGAGAGCTCCAGATACGCCATCCATGATCGAGATGCATTTGACCTCGTGCCTCAAGTCCATAAATTCGTGCCTGTTCAATATTGGCCGACGTTGTTACACCCAGTGGGTATAGGGTGGTGAGATTAGCTAAGCTCGTGGCAGACGCTGTGCCAAGTGGCACATTATTTTCGATAAGGTTTTGATAATAGTTATCGAAATACGTCAGAATTAGATCTCGCTTATCGTTACCTAAGCGTGTACCAAACTCGTAACCTCGACTTATCTCTGGCTTGAGTGCTGGATTACCGACATTTAAATAGCTGCCGTAGCTACCGTAACGACTATAAAGCTGCGTAGCGCTCGGTGCGTTAAACCCGGTGGCGTACTGCGCGTAAAGTGTCGCCTGCTCATGCACCGCCAAGCTCGCCAGCAATTTGGGCGACAGTTGTCCACTTTTTGAGACAACAACATTCGGTGCAACGCTCTGCCCCCAAATATTGTTCACGGCATTCTGCGGTTGCTGTTCGTAATGGTCATAGCGTAGCGCAGGGGTCAACGTAAAACCCGTTTGACCAAATGACACGATATCTTGCGCCCACAAGGCCCATTGCTCGCCATTGACTGGCGGCACATCTGAGCGATTGGTATGCAACACGTCGCATGCTCGTGGACCAAATGGTCGTCTGAATTGGCCAACAACAGTAGGGCAATTATCGCTTCCCGAGGAATACTGAGTAACTCGAGTACCAAACCATTCACCACCAACAGTCAGGTGATGACCAATCATTCCGGTCAATTGCTTTGAAATCTCGCCATCTATTCCATACATCGATTCGCTCATCGAGTTGGTTCGGCTAAAGCCACCAAATGGATAGGCGTAGTGAAAGGGATCACCACGGATAATTTTTGCTCTTTGATCTGGCTTGCGCATCGCCTGCATTTCATTGCCAAGCGAGACTCGCTGCCAATACAGTTGCGCTTTTGCACTATCAAAGAAGCTGTTAACCCAAGGCGACTGATAACCGTACTCTAACGATAAGCGTTCCCGCTTGTTCAATTCGTGAGTTTGATTTCTATTTTTTAGATAAGGCGTACCAACGCCTTGGGATGACAAATTATTTATGTCGCCGTCACGCTCGAAATACTCACCCGTAACACCAACACGATGTCCGTCGCTAAGTTGCTGCTGTAGTTTCACCAGATAGGATTGCTGCTGATAACTTGCCGGATCTGTCGCAGTACGATTCGCTCCGTACCCCTGCCAGTCACCCATGTTGCGCTGCTCAGCTCCTTGTCGCACTCCCGCCTGTATAAGCCAGTCAGTACTGTGGTAACGCCCGGCCAATGCGACGTTCGTCCCAGCACTCTGGTCGACAGAACTTAAATCCGTTTTGAATAATGTCGCAAAATTGCGGTCTTGGGCAAACAAATCTGCTGGATTTAGTGTCTGCATTTTCACTTGCGCGCCCAGTGCGCCTGACCCCGCCATGCTTGAGTCGGCCCCTCTGACAATATCCAGCGCCCACAAGGAATTGAAATCAAACGCGGTCAGACCGCCTCGTAAGCCTCGGGCACCATCATTGAGCCACGGTTGACGAATACCATCGATACGCGTTGTCACTCGGGTCTCGTCCAGGCCACGAATATTGATACTTTGTGTTCGTCTGTTGAAATTTACGCCCGGCTCGGCGCGTCGCCCAAGATCTTCCCAATCCTGTATTTGCAGCGCATCAAGTTCTTTTCTGTCTGTATGTGTCGTCCAAGGTGTCGTTGTGGCGACAGCAGAGCTTTGAACGGTGACGGGCTCCAGTTGGCTGATATCTGTTGGGACATTTGCCTCGGCAATATTAATAAACGGCAGGCTTATCAGTGCAGTTCGGATAACGGTGTGTGGCGGCATGGCGCTCCCCAAATTATTCAATAGGAGAAGCACCTTGCTTCTCTAAATGCAAATGAGAATTATATGCATTTAGAATTTTCAACTGACCTTCATACAGTCACTTTTTAGTTACCAATTGCAACCAAATGTATCTCTAGTGCCAACCTCATCTATCCCGCTACACTCCGATCTATTAAGCCAACGCTTGGCTAACGCAAGCCAATACGCGACTAAGTACGAGTCATTGATCAGTGAAACGAGAACAAAGTGTTACGACAAATACAAATTCCAGCTTTTTATATGCGTGGCGGTACCAGTAAAGGCGTATTTTTTTTACCTGAGGATTTGCCAAGTGATCCCGCTCAACGCGATGCAATACTGATGCGCGTCATGGGCAGTCCGGATCCTTACGGGCAACAAATCGACGGGATGGGGGCCGCAACAAGCAGCACGAGCAAAGTTGTTTTAGTGAGCAAAAGTTCCAGGCCCGATTGTGATGTTGATTACCGCTTTGGCCAAGTTTCCATTAACAAACCAAATGTCGACTGGCACGGAAACTGCGGCAATTTAACCGCCGCCGTAGGCCCATTCGCAATACATCGCAAATTGGTGACACCAACACAAAATGGCATTGCGATAATAAGGATATGGCAAGCTAATATTTCAAAAAAAATTATCGCTTATGTACCTGTCGAAAATGGTGAGGTGGTTGAAACGGGGGATTTCGAACTAGATGGCGTAACGTTCGCATCGGCAGAGATTGGCGTTGAGTTTCTTGATCCCGGTTCGGATGATGGCGAAGATGCGACCGGTGCGCTCTTCCCCACTGGCAACACAATAGATATCTTGAAGATCCCATCGCTCGGGGAAATAGAGGCAACGATGATCAATGCTGGTAACCCAGCGATCATGATTCACGCAAAACATCTCGGTTTGATTGGTACCGAGCTACAGGGCGATGTCAACTCAAACAAGGAATTACTCGCCAAATGCGAGACGATACGAGCTCATGGCACGGTGGCAATGGGTATGGCTAAAACAGTCGAGGAAGCGACAGAATTTCATCAACATGTGCCTAAACTGGCATTTTTCTCAACACCTGCACCTTATCGATCTTCTGGTGGGCGCGACGTAACAATTAATGACATTGACGTGTTGGCTCGCATCATTTCAATGGGCAAACTGCATCATGCGATGACAGGCACGGGTGCAGTGGGCATCGCCGCTGCCGCCGCTGTTAAGAACACCGTACTGAGCAATCTTTTAGGCGGTCCAGTCAAAGAATTACGTTTTGGGCATCCGTCAGGCACTCTAAGAGTCGGGGCAGATGCTCAACAAACATCGAGCGGTTGGGCAGTCACTAAAGTAAAAATGAGTCGCAGCGCTCGGCGCATGATGATAGGACACGTACTCGTACCCGAACCCCGCTCAGTCTAATTTTAAACCGTGGTTCTGCACGAGCGTTTGCCATTTGGCTATCTCCGCACGTCTAAATTTCTCGAGCGTCTCGGGAGATGATCCAATCGCTTCTGCACCAATCTGATTTAGGCGATCGATAACCTCTTGCTTTGCCAGCGCCTGTCGCACAGCATCATTTAACTTATCAATCACGGCCTGAGGCGTGCCTGTTGGAACGAATAATCCATTCCATTCGTAACTTGAATATCCTGGTACACCCGATTCTGCAATGGTCGGTACGTTAGGTATATTCGGAGACCTAACTTCCCCGCCTGAAGCAATGATTTTTACTCGATCACCCTTGGCTTGCTGCAAAGCGAGATTCAAGGTACTAAACATAACGGGGACTTGACCAGAAACAACGTCAAGGATGCCTGGGCTACCACCTTTGTAATGAACGCTCTGAAGATGCGTTCCGGCCAGCGCATTAAACAACTCTCCCGCCAAGTGCTGAGCACTACCCACGCCCGAAGTCGCGTAATTGACTGGCGGCTCTGTCTGCTTACCTAATTTAATGAGGTCGGCAACACTATTGACTGGAAACTGAGGGTTCACCACTAGCACGTTGGGCACGCGCATGATGAGCGACACAGATGCAAAATCTTTGAGCGTATCGAACTGCATCTTGGGTTGAAGCGCCGGGTTCTGGCCGTGATTGGCCGCATCAAGCATCAGGGTATATCCGTCCGGCGCAGCCTTGGCCGCTGCCGCCCCCCCGATCATACCTCCTGCGCCTCCACGATTTTCTACAACAACCGTTTGACCCAGTGTCTTGGACATTTCGCCAGCAAGTAAACGTCCTACCAAGTCGGCTGTGCCGCCTGCGGGGTATGTGACGATTAGCGTGATAGGTTTTTCTGGATAAGCAGCGAAAACCTGCCCGGATACACCGCTGAGCAAGGCAGTCATTAGCCCCAGTAACTTCAACGTCAATTTAATCATCTATTTCCTCAGTTACACCGAGTTCGCGTACTTTTGAAATACTCAAACTGGGATTGAATAAAGTAAGATTCGCCTTGTCTTCAGGATGGTAGGTCAAGGCATTCCCCCATGCAACCCGTTAATCAACATGCTGCTTATCGCCCCGAGATCGACGGATTAAGAGCGCTCGCAATCTTACTGGTCATCTGCTACCACTACTTCGGTGTTGCCGGGGGTTATATCGGTGTAGATATCTTTTTTGTGATTTCTGGTTACTTGATATCGCAACAGATTTTTCAAGACCTGAACCACAACCGATTCAGCTTAATCGAATTCTACGCCAAGCGGGTCAGAAGAATTTTGCCGCCCCTACTTTTCATGATTGCCTGCTTCATTACAGTAGGCTGGTTTTTATTACTACCGCCAGACTTCAAGGCATTGAGCAAGCATGGCCTATCAGGGGTCGCAAATATCTCTAATCTCTTGCTGTGGACGGAATCGGGTTATTTCGATGCGCCCGCCGCAACAAAGCCTTTTTTGCACCTGTGGTCGCTTGGTGTTGAAGAACAATTTTATTTAGTTTGGCCAGTTGCGATGATCGGCGTCAGTTACCTTCGCAAATATTCCTCGCTTGGAATTATCGCCATTATCGTCATCTCGTTCATCTGCAACATTGTTCTTTGTGGGATAGATAGCAGCGCAGCGTTCTATCTGCCGGCATCGCGAATTTGGGAATTGGCTGCAGGCGGTATGCTTGCTTATTATTCAATTCAAACCAAAATCAATGGGCTAAACGCGGCCACAAAAATGCTGTCGCAAGGACTGCTGGCCGCAATTAGTACGTTTGCGTTAGGGATGATCGGTTTTGCTGTTATCACACTAGATAAACAATCTATGTACCCGGGCTACTGGGCTTTAATCCCTGTTCTCGCCAGTTTGCTACTACTGCTTGACTCACCTAACGACACGTTTAAAAGAAAAATATTCGCCAATCAAGCTTCTGTCTTTATTGGGCGCATCAGTTTCGGCCTGTATTTATGGCACTGGCCAATATTGGTCTTTACCCATCTCGCAGATATGCACAGCCAAGCGGCTAAATTAGCCGCATTTTTCAGTAGCTTTTTTTGGGCATGGGTGAGTTACCAATTCGTTGAAAGACCCATTCGAAAACTAAGGATAACCAGAAGCAATGCATTGCGCTTTGTCGCCTCAGGGCTTCTCGCTTCAGTTGCACTGGGCTTCATTTGCTTTTTGTTTGCTCGTGGCGAAATCGAAAGAAGCTGGGATCACGAGCTCATTAGCAGCGAATATCAACAATCAAAAACCGCTTGTATGGTCTCCGCTGAAAATGGGCGAGCCAATAGCATTAATGATCTCAAAGCTTGCTTAAATATAAAATTTCCTGGACAACCCGTTGTAGTTCTAGTTGGAGATTCACATGCTTTTGGGTTATCGCTCGGTTTACAAACTTACTTGGGTCAACACCAAATAAATTTGGTTTCAATGCCTGTAATGTACTGCACGCCGCTTTCAAAACTAGATCATCGACCGGCCTGCGCTCGTTTTAATGACTGGATTGACAGACAAATTAAAAGTGTTGCCCCTGATCTTGTCATCGTCTTCGCGCATCATCTCATGTGGGGCGACGACGATAATTATGGTGAACCGCATCATTACTCTGATTACGTTTTTGAACGTGCTGAAACACTAAAAAATGATGGCGCAAAACACGTCTTAATCCTAGGACAGATACCTACCTGGATCGACTCTTTGCCACATAATCTGAATTTCAATTTCTTAAGGAAACAGCTACCCGTACCAGAAAAAACTTCTATCGGATTAAATCAAGAATCAATTGATATGGATCAGAAACTACGTATGCGAGCCGAGAAATCCACAATTCAATATTTGTCGCTGCAACAAAGTCTCTGTGACAGCCAAGGTTGCCTTACGAGTGTTGGGAAACATTACCCGGACGATTTACTTGTTCACGACTATGGCCACCTGACCGAGCATGGTGCTCGCTATATTGCAGACCAAATCCTCGGCCCTGTTATTTTGTCCACGATATCAAAATCACGCTGACAAAAAAAACTAAACGTCTCCGCATATAAAAGAGTAATTGACAGCTAGATGACACCCTCTTGCTTCAAAGTCTCTAGTTGCGAGGCTTCAAAGCCAAACCATTGCGAATAGACCTCTGCATTATGCTGTCCAAGGCTGGGACTCGCGACCGTTTCAACCCTATCAGTACCGTGAATCAGCAGCGGCGTGTGTGGAATCACAACTTCGCCCAGGTCCGGATCAGTGAATCGCTCCAGAGTACGTCGTTCATGCATATGCGGATCGTTCATCACCTCGATTAGATCGCGCACCGGTGCAGCCGGAAAACCATGTTTTTTACTTAAATCAAACAGTGCTTGTCGCGGCAGAGTCTTGGTCCAAGCTTGAACTACTGAGTCAGTGTGCTGAATATTCTCAACTCGCGCCTTGTTCGTTGACAAGCGCTCGTCATCTTGCAGATCAGGCCGATTCATCGCTGCTAACAAGTTTTGCCAATGCGGCTCCGTTACGCAGACGAAAGCAATGTGACCATCGGCGGCTTCGTAGACGTTGTAAGGAGCAAGCGCTAGGCCACCGTGTCGATTACCGACCCGCGGCGGGACAGTGCCTTTTGCTCGATAAGCAAAACCAAGATTAGATGCAAGGGTTGGATACGCCGTCTCTTGCATTGACACCTCAACGAGTCGACCTATTCCTGTTCGTGAACGCTCGACAAGTGCGGTCATAATGCCAGCATACAAGTGCACGCCACTTAAGAAATCGACAACCGAAGCACCCGAGCGCATTGGCGGTCCATCTGGCATACCCGTCACGCTCATCATCCCCGATGCGGCTTGAATAGTGACATCCATCGCCAGATTATCGCGATCGGGGCCTGACAACCCATACCCAGTTCCAGTGCCGTAAATTAACGCGGGGTTGATCTCGTGCAAGATCGACCAACCAACACCCAAGCGATCCATTACACCAGGTGCGAAGTTTTCCACCAAAATATCAACCCGCTTGATCATCTCTTTGAACAGATCGATCCCTTTGGGCGACTTGAGATTGAGGGTGATACCTTTTTTATTAGTATTGAGCATCGCCATAGGCAAAGACGCTCCACCTCCCACTTTTGCACGAATGCGGGAAGGCTCGCCATTAACCGGTTCGATTTTAATGACAGATGCACCTGCCTTTGCCATTAAAAAAGTCGCATACGGCCCCTGATATATCTGCGTCAGGTCAAGGACCGTAATACCAGCCAGGGGAGTGTTAGGCAATGCAGTTGTCATCTGCATGCTCACTTAGTGTCTTTAAGGATTTTCTTGGCCATTGACATACGATGCACTTCAGACGGGCCTTCGTATACACGCATCACTCTGACACGCTGGGCCATCAAATGTAAGGGCAGTTCTTTCGTCACGCCCATGGCTCCGAACGTCTGCATAGCGTGATCAATAACTTCGCCCGCCATCTCAGTCGCGTAGACTTTAATCATAGAAGCTTCGAAGCGCACATCGAGACCTGCGTCTTGCTTACGAGCGGCATCCAATACCATCAAGCGACATGCATGGATTTTTGTGGCCGCATCGGCAATCCACCACTGAATCGCCTGTCGATTCGCCAGAGGTTCGCCGAACGTGACTCGTTGCTTGGCATGCGAACACATCATCGCGAGAGCCCGCTTTGCCATGCCCACACACCAGGCCCCCATTTGTAAACGACGAACAATCAAACGCAATTGCATCGGACCGAAACCGCCACCTTCTGACCCTAATAAATTACCGGCAGGGATTCGACAGTTTTCAAAAGCGATTTCATAGGTTCTATGTCCCGAGAGCATTGGAATCTCTCGCAACACCTCAAAGCCTGGCGTACCTTTGTCCACCAAGAATGCCGTGACGCCCTCGTGGCGTTTTCCACTACCAGTGCGTGCCATGACAATAGTGAAATCTGCGTAAGAAACACGGCTCACCCATATTTTTCTGCCATTGATGACCCACTCGTCACCATCGCGCTCCGCTCTCGTCAGCATCCCCGAGGGATCACCGCCCGCACCGGGCTCAGATATGGCGATAGCGCCTTTCAGTTTTCCTTCCGCATAAGGAATCAAATACTTCTTTCGCTGCTCCTCATTTGCAACGGCCAGCAACATATGCATGTTGGGTGAATCGGGAGGAAAGACAAACGGCACAACCGTACGACCCAACTCTTCGTTGATTTCAACCAAAGAGACAGCCGATAAGTTCATGCCCCCCAATTCTTCAGGAGCATCAAGTGCCCAAAGCCCCAACTCTTTACACTTTGCCAGCAGCGGAGCCTCTTCTTCAGGCAGCAACTTACAGGCTTCTCCCTTTATCTCTCGAGCAAGAATCGCTGGTTCTAGCGGCATTAACTCCTGGTCAACAAATTTCGTGACCAGCTCTTTGATCATACGAAGTTCGTCACTTTGGTCAGTATCTACATTGCTCATGCCCGTGGCACTCCCTTAAAGACTTAGTTTTGCTATTCTCACGCAATATTACCCGCTGTTACGACCTACCGTGCTAAGCAAAAAACAAACACTAGATTCCACAATTTAAAAGCCATAAGTTCAGGAGATACCCATGCGCTGGATCAGATATTCAATTGCCAACCAAGTCCATTACGGCATTCTCGATGGCGATCGAATTCAACAGGTGAAAGGCGATCCTTTCGATGGCTATGAAACGCAGCAGGTATCTCATGCTTTAAGCGATGTCACAATAGAAATCCCTGTCATCCCTAAAACTTTCTACTGCGCGGGCCTCAATTACGCCGAGCATGTCATGGAGGCAGCTAAAAAGCTTGGTACATCGCCCAACCTGCCCACGCAGGCAGATATTGGCTACCGCGCCAACAATGCATTGATCGCTCACAACGAGACGGTCATCATCCCCAAAGATGCCACCGAGAAAATTCACTATGAAGGTGAACTCGTCGTTGTGATTGGAAAAAAAGCCAAACA
>Ga0164297_10000765_pt1 | contig 37690 bp, 30 predicted proteins | sample GEODES058metaG_FD_113539 | JGI IMG/M metagenome (GOLD analysis project Ga0164297, IMG submission 113539) | Dystrophic lake water microbial communities from Trout Bog Lake, Wisconsin, USA - GEODES058 metaG | ecosystem: Environmental > Aquatic > Freshwater > Lake | place: USA: Trout Bog Lake... | reverse complement strand
CCGGAACCCCGCCGACAAAGTGTACAATCAGGGCCTCCTGGACCCCCGTCTCAAGCCGACTTCGGCGACGAGCTGATTTCATGCGACATATCAAAACCTTATGGGCTTAGCTATGTCAGCCCCCTTTGGTATTCAATTTTCGGACCCTGATTTTTAGTCGGCCTGATCAGTTCAGACGATAGGGTGGCTATATTCATGAGGCGCGGAATTGACCCGGATCGATTTCATCGCTGGTCGGACGCGGGCGGCGGTTGATGAGCGCCGGAGCCCTGCGAGCCTGATCCGGTTATCCCCATGGACCCCGCGGCGTCCGACGCGTATCATTCGGGCCATTCTGACCGGTGCGTAACGTGTTTTTTCCGTTCGGCGCCTGTCCAGTGCCGAGGTTCTGCGCATGACGATTTCCTCGCCTCCCGTCCCCGCCGGGGTTTCCACGGCGATCGGGCATCGCCTGTGGGCATGGCGCTGGCGTGTGATCGTTGGGGGTGCGCTGGTGGGGGCCGCAGTCTGGTGGGGCCCGGGCTGGGTGCTCGGTCCGGTGGTGGCCGCCGATCCGGTCAGGCGCGTCGACCTGGTCGAGACCGTTGTTGCCACCGGCTCGGTGCAGACCCCCTATCGTGTGTCCATCAGCAGCCAGATCACCGGCACCGTGCGCGAGGTCGACGTTGCTGAAGGCCAGCGCGTCACGGCCGGGCAACGGTTGGTTTCCCTCGACTCCAGCGAGCTGCAGGCGGCCCTGATCCAGGCGGAGGGCGCGGTCGCCCAGGCCCAGGCCCGTCTGCGCCAGCTCGAGGAACTCACGCTCCCCACCGCCCTGGCGAACCGCAAGCAGGCTCAGGCCACATTGCTGAACGCGCAGCAGACCCTGGCCCGCGCCACCACGCTGATGCGCTCGGGCGATGAGACCCGCGTGGTGCTCGAGACGGCGCAGAAGGACGTCGACATCGCCCAGGCCCAGCTGCGCGCAGCCGAGCTGCAGGTCTACACCGCGAGCCCCGGCGGCAGCGACTATGTGACGGCGCAGACCCAGCTCAACCAGGCCATCGCCAACCGCGATACCGCCAAATCCCGTCTCGGCTACGCCACCATCACGGCTCCGCGCGGCGGCGTGCTGATCTCCCGCAACGTCGAGCGCGGCATGGTGGTGCAGCCGGGGGTTGCGCTGCTCGGCCTCGCCCCCGATGGCGACACGCAGCTGCAGATCGCCGTCGATGAGCGCAATCTGGGGAAGATCGCGCTGGGCCAGAAGGCCATCGCATCGGCCGACGCCTACCCCGACAAACACTTCGCCGCCGTGGTTTCCTACATCAATCCGGCCGTCGATATCGCCCGCGCCTCCGTCGAGGTGAAGCTCACCGTGGCCGCGCCGCCCGCCTATCTGCGCCAGGACATGACTGTATCCGTCGACATCGACGTCGCCCACAGCGACGACGCGCTCACCCTGCCCGCCCACGCGGTGCACGACGCCCTGTCCGCAACGCCCTGGGTGATGGCGATCCGCAACGGCCGCGCCGTCCATGTCCCGGTCAAGCTTGGCATCCAGGGCACCGCGCAGATCGAGATCCGCGACGGTCTCGCCGACACCGACCTGGTCCTGGCCGCGACCTCGGACGTGCAGGCCGGCCAGCGTGTGCGGCCGCTGGGGCCATGAACCCCTGGCTGCCCTTCGAGTGGATCGCCGCCGTCCGCTTCCTGCGGGAGGGGCGGATGCAGACGATGTTCATCATCACCGGCATCGCCATCGGCGTCGCCGTCATCGTCTTCATGTCCGGCCTGCTGGTCAGCCTGCAGGCGAACCTGATCAAGCGCGTGCTGACCTCGCAGCCGCAGATCCAGCTGCTGCCGCCCGAGCAGGTGGCGCGGCCATTGCGGAACGGGGCGACGGCCACCGAGATCGCGCGGACCCAACGGCCCAGCCAGCGGGTGGTCTCGATCGACCAATGGCCGAAGATCCGCGACCGCATGCTGGCCATTCCCGAGGTGACGAATGTTTCGCCCACCATGGCCGGATCGGCGCTGGCGCTCCGCGGCGCGGCGAGCCGGGCGATCTCCCTGTCGGGCATCGAGCCGAGCACCTATTTCCGTATCGTCCGTGTGCCCGACTACATCGTTGCCGGCGAGGCCCGGCTGTCCAGCGACGACATCATCATTGGCACCGAGCTTGCCAAGGACCTCGGCGTCACCGTCGGCGACCGGCTGACCGTCCAGGCCGCCTCGGCGGCGCCGGTCGTGCTGACCATCACCGGCCTGGTCGATCTCGGCAACAAAGGGGCGAACGAGCGCATCGCCTATGTCGCCCTGCGCACCGCGCAATCGCTGCTCGGCGTCATCGGCGGCGTCACCACGATCGACATGACTGTGCGCGACATCTACGCCGCTGACGTCCTGGCGCATCAGATCCAGGCCTCCAACAACGTGCAGGCCGACAGCTGGATTTCCACCAACGCGCAGTTCTTCACCGCCGTGCAGGCGCAGAGCATGTCGAACACGCTGATCCGGATCTTTGTCGGCCTCTCGGTCGCCTTCGGTATCGCCGCGGTGCTCGTCGTCTCGGTGATCCAGCGCTCGAAAGATATCGGCATCCTGCGCGCGACCGGCACGACCAGCGGACAGATCCTGCGGGTGTTCCTGCTGCAGGGCGGGCTGCTCGGCTTCGTCGGCTCGCTGGTCGGCGCGGCGATCGGCGCCGGCGGGCTCACCTACTGGCATGCGACCGTGCGGGCGGCCGACGGCAGCGAGCTGTTCCCGCTCATCCTCGAGCGCAGCTTGTTCATCGAGACCGCCGTCCTGGCGACGCTGACCGGATTGCTCGCGGCCATGGCGCCGGCGCTGCGGGCCGCCCGGCTCGATCCGGTGGTGGCGATCCGTGGCTGAGGAAATCCTGCGGCTGGAGCAGGTGCGCAAGGCGTATAATGTCGGCCTGGCCTCGCAGACCGAGGTGCTGCACGGCATCGACCTCAGGCTCGAACGCGGCCAGTTCCTGGCGCTGACCGGGCCATCCGGTTCGGGCAAGAGCACCCTGCTGAATATCATCGGCCTGCTGGATCGGCCGACATCGGGCCGGTTGTTCATCAAGGGCGTCGAGACCGGGCAACTCGGCGACGCCGCGGTTACCCATTTGCGGGCGCACACGATCGGCTTCGTCTTTCAGAGCCACATGCTGATCTCGGCTTTCACCGCGCTTGAGAACGTGATGCTGCCCATGCTCGCCGATCGCGGCTTTCCCAGCCCCGAGATCGCCGCCCGCGCATTGGAGCTGATGAAGCGCGTCGGCCTTGAGAGCGTGGCCGGCAACCTGGCGATGAATATGTCCGGCGGCCAGCAGCAGCGGGTCGCCATCGCCCGCGCCCTGGCCATGAGCCCCGACATCGTGCTGGCCGACGAGCCGACCGGAAACCTTGACACCAAGTCGGCCGACACCGTGTTCGAGCTGATGCGGAGCGTGAACAGGGAAAGCGGCACCACATTCCTGATGGTGACGCATAACGCCGACCTCGCACGCCGATGCGATGCCATCATCGAAGTGATCGACGGAATGATCAGCAGCCGCTGATGCGGCGGGCAGCAGCGCGCGGCGGTGTTTGAGCCGGCGTTGGCCATGGCTGGTCGGGTCGGGATCGGTCCTTTACCCTGGGCGAGCACCGGCCCGCCAACGCGCGCTTTTGGGGCGGAGTTTGCAGAGCAGGAGAGTACGCCATGACCCGGATCGACAATATGCGGACCATCCGCGCCGCGCGGGGGAGCGAGTTGTCGGCAAAGTCATGGCTGACCGAGGCGCCGTTGCGGATGCTGATGAACAACCTCGATCCCGACGTGGCGGAGCGGCCGGGGGAGCTGGTGGTGTATGGCGGCATCGGGCGGGCGGCGCGGGATTGGGAGAGCTATGACCGCATCGTGCATGCGCTGCGGCGGCTGGAGGAGGACCAGACTCTGCTGGTGCAGTCCGGCAAGCCGGTGGGGGTGTTCCGCACCCATGGCGACGCGCCGCGGGTGTTGATTGCCAATTCGAACCTGGTGCCGCACTGGGCGACGCTGGCGCATTTCAACGAGCTCGATCGCAAGGGGCTGATGATGTACGGCCAGATGACGGCGGGGTCGTGGATCTATATCGGCGCGCAGGGGATCGTGCAGGGGACGTACGAGACCTTCGTCGAGGCGGGGCGCCAGCATTATGGCGGGGATCTTTCGGGACGGTGGATCCTGACGGCGGGCCTAGGTGGCATGGGCGGGGCGCAGCCGTTGGCCGCGGTGATGGCGGGCGCGTCGTGCCTGGCGATCGAGTGTCAGCCGAGCCGGATCGAGATGCGGATGCGCACAGGGTATCTCGATCATCACACAGCGGATCTCGACGAGGCATTGCGGATGATCGAGGCGTCGTGCCGGGAGCGGCGGGCGATATCGGTGGGGCTGCTGGGCAATGCGGCGGAGATATTGCCCGAGCTGCTCCGGCGCGGCGTAAGGCCGGACATCCTGACGGACCAGACCTCGGCGCATGATCCGGTGAACGGGTATCTGCCCAAGGGCTGGACGGTGGCGGAGTGGATGGAGAAGCGGGAGCGCGATCCGAAGGCGGTGGAGGCGGCGGCGCGGCGGTCGATGGCGGGGCATGTGGAGGCGATGCTGCAATACCATCGGATGGGGGTGCCGACGGTCGACTATGGCAACAACATCCGGCAGTTCGCGCGCGAGGAGGGGGTGGCGGACGCGTTCGATTTTCCGGGGTTCGTGCCGGCCTATATCCGGCCGCTGTTCTGCCGCGGGGTGGGGCCGTTCCGCTGGGCGGCATTGTCGGGCGATCCGGAGGATATCTATCGGACGGACGCCAAGGTGAAGGAACTGCTGCCGGACAATACCCATCTGCACACCTGGCTCGACATGGCGCGCCAGCGGATCCGCTTCCAGGGGCTGCCAGCGCGGATCTGCTGGGTGGGGCTCGGGGATCGGCATCGGCTGGGGCTGGCGTTCAACGCCATGGTGGCCTCGGGCGAGTTGAAGGCGCCGATCGTGATCGGGCGGGATCATCTCGATTCTGGTTCGGTGGCGTCGCCGAACCGTGAGACCGAGGCGATGCGCGATGGGTCGGACGCGGTTTCGGACTGGCCATTGCTGAATGCGCTGCTGAACTGTGCCTCGGGCGCGACCTGGGTGTCGCTGCACCATGGCGGCGGCGTGGGGATCGGGTTTTCGCAGCATGCGGGCATGGTGATCGTCTGCGACGGCACGGAGGCGGCGGCGCGGCGGATCGGGCGGGTGCTGTGGAACGATCCGGCGACCGGGGTGATGCGGCATGCCGACGCGGGGTATCCGGAGGCGGTGGAGTGTGCGCGGGCGAACGGGCTGGATCTGCCGGGGATCCTGGTGTGAGGTCGGGGTTTCGCTCGGCGCGCGAGTTTATTGCGATATAGAGATAATGCGGCAGGCGAAGGCAAGACACCGCCCCGTCAAGTCGATCGCCTCGGCGAGATCGGCCCGCGCGAAGGGGAAACGCCTGTGTTGGCCGGGCTATTACTCGGTCTTCTTGCGATATCCAAACGAACGTTGAATCCGGCCGAGGATGTGCTCGCCGGCTGAGGTCGCTTCGTAGTGGCATTCGGCGTCGGGGATGCCGAGCATGCGGGGGTCGACGGTGGCGGTATAGTCGGGGTCGTAGAAGGTGGCGATGGAGAAGCGCTCGCGGCCGGAGGTGTTGCGCACGCGGTGGGGTGTGGAGGCGTAGCGGTCGTTGGTCCAGCGGCCCAGGAGGTCGCCGACGTTGATGACGAGGGTGCCGGGGATGGGGGGCGCCGGGATCCAGGTGTCGGCAGCGCGGTCGTGCACTTCGAGGCCGCCGTTATCGTCCTGCCAGAGGAGGGTGATGCAGCCGAAGTCGGTGTGCGCGGCGAGGCCGAACTGGTTGTCGCCGAGGGTGGGGGGCTGGGGGGGGTAGTAGATGATCTGGGTGCGCTGGAGGCGCTTACGGTATTTGTCGACGAAGAAGTCGGGGGCGACGCCGAGGGAGAGGGCGACGCAGCGCAGGAGGACGGAGCCGCAGGTGCCGAGAGCGTCGTAATAGGCGCTGAGGGCGGCGCGGAAATCGGGCTTGCCGGGGGGCCAGTTGTTGGGGCCGCGGAGCGCCTGGCCGGCGAGGACGTCAGGGTCGTCTTCGGGAAGCTCCAGGCCGATGCTGAAGAATTCCTTGTAGTCGGGCTTTTCAGCGCCATACATGAGAGCGTCGCCGAGGGCGTTGAAGCCGCGGTGGCGCATGTTCACCTTGGCCTTGAGCTTTTCTTCGATAGGTTGGCGGAAGAACAATTTGGCCTGCTCGACGGTGCGGTCGATGATGGCGTCGGGGACGCCGTGGTTGCGGATATAGAAGAAACCATGCGTGAGGCAGGCGGCATTGATTTCGCGCGCGACGGCGGCGGTGGCGGTGGAGTCCCCGGCGAGGGGGGCGGAGAGGTCGATGATCGGGAGCATACGCACCTCGCGGGGGGATGAAACGGTTTGATCAGCTGTTTTGCCAGGGTGGCGGGGCACGTCAAGACGGATTGCCCATTGAGCGGCGGGCGCGGGTGACATATGCGTGGGGCGGGATGTGACCCATGAATGTCATTGTTTGGAGGTTGCTATGAAGACACTTGGACGGCGGCAGGTTCTGGCTGCCGGTGGCGTGGCGGCGGCGGGCCTGGCGACTTCGGCGCGGGCGGCGGACGATGTTCTCGCCAAGGCGAAGGCGGCGGGCGAGTTGAAGATCGGCACCGAGACGGAATTCGCGCCGTTCGATTTCATCGAGAACGGCAAGGCGGTCGGGTTCAACTATGACCTGCTGGCCGAGGTCTCCAAGGAAATGGGCGTGAAGTTCACCTTCGTCGCTCTGCCATGGGAGAGCGTCATTCCCGGGCTGGATGCCGGCAAGTTCGATATGGTGTCGGGCCCGGCGACGATCACCAAGGCGCGGTCGGCGCGCTACAGCTTTACGCTGCCGGTGGGCGATGCGACCTGCGCGCTGTTGAAGAAGGCGGGCGACAAGAGCATCACCAAGCCGGCGGACATCGCGGGCAAGGCGGTTGGCTCGGGCAAGGCGACGGCGCAGCTGGAGCAGCTGAAGAAATATGGCGCGAAGCTGCCGAAGGCGGTGAGCGTGCGCGAGTATCCGGATTTCTCGGGTGCCTATGCCGACCTGGCCGCCGGGCGGATCGCGGCGGTGGCGAACTCGATGACCAATATCGCGGTGGTCGCCGGCGCGCGGTCTGATACGTTCGAGGTGGTGAAACCGCCGTTTGGTGACAAGAGCTATTTCGGGTTCTTCGTGCGCAAGGAGCCGGCGTCGGAATCGTTGATCAAGGCGATCAATGCCGCGATCCTGAAGATCAAGAAGGATGGCCGGATGGCGAAGATCCAGCAGACCTGGTTCAAGACGACCATGGAACTGCCGGACAGCGTGCCTGAGCCGACCGTCTGATCAGCTGAGCGACGCCGCGCCCGCATGACCTGGATCCATGTCTATCTCCTGGCGGTGGGCGCGGCGGTGACGGCCGGGCTCTCGGCGGTGTCGATCACCGTTGGGCTCGGTATCGGCATTCTGGTGTGCGCGGCGTCGCTGGCCAAGGCGGCACCGCTCAGGATCGCAGCCAGGATCTACGTGAGTTTCTTCCGCGGCGTACCGCTGCTGGTGTTGCTGCTGCTGATCTATCACCTGTTGCCGCAGATCGGCATCGATGTGCCGGGCGTGGTGGCGGCGCTGGTGGGGCTGACGCTGTGCACCTCGGCGTATCAGGCGGAGACGCTGCGCGGCGGGTTTGTGAATATCGCGCCGGGGCTGATCGAGGCGGGGCGGATGATCGGGCTGAGCCCGGCGCGGCTGCTGATCCGGATCCGCGCGCCGATCGCGCTGAGGCTGACGCTGCCGGCGCTGGTGAATGAGGCGATCATGATCCTGAAGGCCTCGTCGCTGGTCTCGGTGGTGGGGGTGGGGGACATTACGCGGACGGCGCAGAACCTGTCGTCGAGCACGTTCCGGCCGATCGAGATGTTCGCGATGGCGGGGCTGTTCTATCTGGTGCTGAATGTGGTGGTGGCGCGGGGGGGCAGCGGGTTCGGGCGGTTGCTGGGGCTGCGGACATGATCGAGCTCGATGCGCTGCGCGAGGCGTTGCCGGAGATTCTCGATGGTCTGTGGCTGACGATTTTCATGTGGCTCGCCGGCAGCGCGCTGGCGCCAGCCGTCGGGCTGGCGGTGGCGCTGGGGCGCCGTTTCGGTCCCATTTGGGTCGAGCGGCCGCTGTGGGCGATGGTGGAGGTGATCCGGGGAACGCCGTTCCTGGTGCAGATGTTCCTGCTCTACTACGGGGGGCCGTTCATCGGGCTCGATCTGGAGCCGACGACGGCGGGGCTGCTGGGGCTGACGATCTATGGCAGCGCGTATTTCTCCGAGATCCTGCGCGGCGGACTCATCGCGGTGCCCAAGGGGCACGTGGAGGCCGCGCTGTGCGTCGGGCTCGACCGCGGGCAGATCATCCGGCGCATCCTGATTCCCGAAATGACGCTGCTGGTGCTGCCGGCGAGCGTGAACATGTTCGTGGTGCTGCTGAAGGAAACGGCGGTGCTGTCGATCATCACAGTGCCGGAATTGACGATGGCGGTGACAGGGTTCGGCTCGGCGAATTTCGCCTTTACCCAGTCGGCCTTCGTGCTGGCGCTGGGCTATTGGAGCTTGACGGAAATCACCGGCTGGGTGGGGCGGCAGCTGGAGCGCCGGCTTGACCGGTTTCGCATCGCTTGAAGGGAATCTCTGCATGAGTGGCGAGGCGGCTGCGGGAGAGCTGGCGATCACGCTGCGGGGCGTGGGCAAGCGGTTCGGCGCGCATGAGGTGTTGCAGGGGATCGACCTCGATGTGCGGCATGGCGAGGTGACATGCCTGATCGGGCCGTCGGGCTCGGGGAAAAGCACGCTGCTGCGCTGCGTGGCGTTTCTCGAGGAGCATGATGCGGGGATCATTCGCGTCAGCGGCGCGCCGCTCGGCTTCGACATGGGGGTGGATGGGGCGCGGGTGCGGCTATCGCCGGGGGAGATATCGCGGGTGCGGCGGAACATCGGCATGGTGTTCCAGCAGTTCAACCTGTGGCCACATATGACGGCGCTTGGCAATGTCGCGGAGGGGCTACGCCAGGTGCTGCGGCTGCCGCGGCGGGAGGCGCATGATCGGGCGATGGCCCATCTCACGCGGGTCGGGCTGGCCGACCGGGCAGGATATTATCCGAGCCAGCTCTCGGGCGGCCAGCAGCAGCGGGTGGCGATCGCGCGGGCGCTGGCGATGGATCCGAAGATCATGCTGTTTGACGAACCGACATCCTCGCTCGACCCGGAACTGACCGGGGAAGTGCTGACGGTCATGCGCGATCTCGCGACCGAAGGAATGACGATGCTGGTGGTGACGCACGAAATCGGGTTTGCCGCCCACGTGGCGCAGCACGTGGTGTTCCTCGATCAGGCACGAATCGCTTTGCACGGACGGGCGGGTGAGGTGTTCGGTAAGCCATGGCACCCCCGTCTGTCGCAGTTCCTCGAAACCTATCTGGACCGCGGCGCCTCCGTTCTGCTGAAGGGATAGGGGGGCGGCCTGTGGGCAAGGCCCGTGGCCTGATCTGGCTGTCGATCCACTCCGCAGCGGTGCAGATCGTGATTGGTTTACGTAATACCAATCACGATCTAGCAACCTATTGAAGAAGAGCGCGATTCACGCTGTCTGACCGGTCGGCCTCAAGCGATCGCGCTCTAGAGGTAGCCGGCGCCGGCTTCTTCGGCGAAGCGGGCGGGGTCACCTTCCCAGACGATGCGGCTGTGTTCGATGACGTAGACGCGGTCGGCGTGGGGGAGAGCGAAGGTGACGTTCTGCTCGCCGAGCAGGACGGTGATTTCGGTGGTCTGTCGTAATGTTTCGAGAGCCTTTGATAGTTGCTCGAGGATGACGGGGGCGAGGCCGAGGGTCGGTTCGTCGAGGATGAGCAGCTTGGGGTGCATCATCAGGGCGCGCGCGATGGCGAGCATTTGCTGTTCACCGCCGGAAAGGGTACGGGCGTTTTGCGACTGGCGGGATTTGAGGATTGGGAACAGGCCGAAGAGCCAGTCTAGCTGCTTGGCGCTTTCCTCTTCGGTCATGTGCTGCCCGCCGAGGTCGAGGTTTTCGCGCACGCTCATGTCGCCGAAGAGCTCGCGGGTTTCCGGGCATTGCACGATGCCGGTGCGGGCGATGGCGCCGGCGGTTTTGCCGGCGAGGGGTTCGCCGCGCCAGGCGACGGCGCCGCTGTAGGGGACGAGGCCGGAGATGGCGTTGAAGAGAGTGGTTTTGCCGGCGCCGTTGAGGCCGACGACGGAGACGAATTCGCCTTCGCCGACGTGGATGGAGACGTCGTCGAGCGCCGTGGCTTTGCCATAGAGGACGCCGAGGTTGCGGACGTCGAGCAGAGGGGTATGGCCTTTGCCCTCGCGCTCGGGGCGGGCAGCGGTTTCAATCCTGCCGCCGAGATAGACGCGGCGGACGGTTTCGTTGGCCATGACCTCTTCGGCGGTGCCTTCGGCGACGTGCTCGCCGAGATACATTGCGAGGACGCGGTCGACGAGGGCTGCGACGCCTTTGACGTTGTGGTCGACGAGCAGAACGGCGTGGCCTTCGGCGCGGAAGCTGGCAATGAGGTTGGAAAAGTCGGTCACCTCGGCCGCGGTGAGGCCGGCGAAGGGTTCGTCGACGAGGACGACCTTGGGGTTGCGGGCGACGGCCTTGGCGAGTTCGAGGCGCCGGAGGTCGGCGAAGGGGAGGGTCCGCGGCAGGCGATGCATGACGCCGGCGAGGCCGACGCGGGTGGCGATGGCTTCGGCGCGTTCGCGGACCTTGGGGTCGGTGCGCAGCATCAGCAGGTTGTCGGGCAGCAAGGCCAGGATGATGTGCTCCAGGATGGTCTGGCGCTGCAGCGGGCGGGCGTGCTGGAAGACGATGCCGACGCCCTGGCGGGCGATGCGGTGGGTCGGCCAGCCGGCGACGTCGATGCCGGAGAGTTTGACGGTGCCGGCGTTGGGTCTCTCGATGCCCATGATGCATTTCATCACGGTGGACTTGCCCGAGCCGTTGGGGCCGATCAGGCCGAGGATTTCGCCGCCGGCGATCTTGAAGCTGATGTCCTTGACGGCGACCAGGCCGCCGAAGCGCTTGGTGAGACCTTCGACTTCGAGGAGGGCACCGCTGGTGGAGGGGGTAAGGAGCGCGGTCATTCGCGGCCTCCGGTCTGCAGGTAGTTGCCGAGGAAGCCGCCGGGGAAGAAGAGGATGACGACGAGGGCGACGGCTGAGACGACAAAGGTGGCGAGCTGGCCGAGGGGACGCAGGACCTCGTTGGCGCCGATGAGGAAGATCGAGCCGACGGCGGCGCCGAGGATGGTGCGGCGGCCGCCGAGGACGGCGGCGATGATGACGTTCACGCCGACAGCGATGTCGACCACGGTGCCGACGGAGGCGGTGCCCATGTAGAAGATGAGCATGCCGCCCGCGAGGCCGGAGAAGAAGGCGCTGATGCAGAAGGCGGTGAGTTTGTGCTTGGCGACGTTGAAGCCGAGCGCCGCGGCCTCGATCGCGTCCTGACCGCTGGCCTGCAGGATGAGGCCAACGGGGGAGCGGGAAAGGCCGAAGAGGATGCCACCACTGACCACCATGAAGGCGAAGGCGTAGTAGTAGTTGGTGGCTTCGTCGATGGAGAGGACGTCGGGGATGTCGATGCCGATTTCGCCGCCGGTGATGCCGGCGTTGAGGACGATGACGTTCTGCAGCATCAGCACGGCAACGAGGGTGATCAGGCCGAAATAGGGGCCGCTGAGGCGCAAAGCGGGGACGGCGAGGACGGCGCCGCCGATCACCGCGCCGATCGCGCCGCAGGCGAGGCAGGCGGGGATCGGCCAGCCCCAGTAGTGGTTGAGCAGGGCGGCGATGTAGGCGCCGACGCCGATCAGGAAACTGGGGCCGAAATTGACCTCGCCGGCGAAGCCGAAGAGCAGGTCCCAGGACATGGCGAAGACGGCGGTGTAGTAGGCCACCGTGAGCAGGCCGAGGATGTAGCCGCCGACGCCGAGCGGCAGCAGGGCCATAACCACCAGGGCGGGGGCGACGAGGAGGAAGGTGCGGTTGTGGGCCATGATCACCTCCGCCCCAGCAGGCCTTGTGGTCTGACATAGACCACTGCGACGAGCAGGAGGAGCACGGGGATGGTGCGGATGGAGGGGGAGACCAGGTAGGCGGTCATGGTTTCGAGATAGCCGACGACGTAGGCGGCGATGAGGGAGCCGGAGACGCTGCCGAGGCCGCCGAGGACGACGATGGAGAAGGCGGAGGCGGTGAGGGTGCCGGCATTGTCGGAGCTGACGCCGAGGAAGGCTCCGAGGAGGACGCCGGCGATGCCGGCCAGGGCGCCGTAGATCAGCCAGACCAGCAGGTAGATACTGGACATTTCGAAACCGAGCAGGGTGAGGCCGCGAGGGTTCATCGAGGCAGCCAGCAGGCGCTTGCCCATGCGGGTGCGGTTCACCAGGGCCCAGAGCAGGCCGATGACGGCCCAGGAGAGGGCCGCGGTGAGGATCTCGTTCCAGGGCGTGCGGACACCGGCGATCATTACCACACCTTCGACGAGAGGGCGCACGGTCTTGGGGTTGTTGGTGAAGAAGTAGGCGACAGCCTCCTGCAGCATGATGCCCCAGAGCAGGGTTCCGGTGAGGACGAAGATTTCCTTTTCCTCGCGCGGGATGGAGCGCGAATCCTGGATTGGGCGGACGATCAGCCGATAGGTGATGAAGGCGCAGAGCAGGCTGGCGGCGACGCCGGCGAGGGCGCCGATATAGGGGCCGGTGCCGAGGCTGCCGGCGACCGCCCAGGCGATCACCGCGGCGACAACCATGATCGCGCCGTGCGAGAGGTTCAGTACGCCGGAGACGCCGAAGATCAGGGTGAAGCCGGTGGCGCCGAGGGCGTAGAGCGAGCTGATCGCGAAGCCGTCGATCAGGATCTGCAAAGCGAGCATCACATTCGGTCCGTGATCGGGGTTAAAGTGAGGGTGTAGGATGACCCACCCACTCATTCCGATGGCACGCTGAATGAGTGGGGTCCAGGAGACGGTCCCCTGGTGGGGGTCGCGGGGGTAAAGCCCCCCGCCTTGCCTTACTGCGGCAGTTTAATGAAGCCGGGGAACGTCATCTTGCCGGTGGCGGCGGCGGACGGCCAGACGGTGACCGGGTTGCCCTTTTGCCACTGCACCATCAGGCCGGTGATGTAGCCTTCGCCGATCTTCATGCCGTGGGCGAAGGTGTCGCCCTTGGGGAGGAAGGCGATGCGGCCGATAGTGCCGACATAGTCGGTCTTCTCCATCGCCTCGACCATCTTGTCGGGGTCGGTGCTGCCGGCCTTCTTGATGGCTTCGGACCACATGTAGACGTCGTCATAAGAAGTATAGGCGGCATAGCCTGGCAGGTTGCCGTATTTGGCCTGATATTTCTTGGCGAAGGGGATGGTCTTGGGGGTCACCGCGACGTCAGGGGCGGAGACCATGTTGAAGATCACGCCTTCGGTGGCGCCGTTGGTGTCTTTCCAGAAGGTGCTGTTGGTGGCCTGGCTGGAGACGCCGTACATGGGGATCGGCACCTGCTGCTGCTGCCACTGCACGGTGGGCTGCACGCCGACATGGCTGATGCCGGTGATGATGACGTCGGGCTTGATACCTTCGATCTTGTTGAAGATCGGCGTGAAGTCCGTGGTGTCGGGGGACAGGCGGATGTGATCGAGCACCTTGATGCCGATGGCCGGCAGGCACTTGAGGTATTCCTCGTCGAGCGGGATGGTCCAGGCGGCATCCTCGCTCATGACCACGGCGGTCTTCATGTGGAGATCGTGCACGAGGAGCTGCTTGGCGCCTTCGCAGACGGCATCGGCGATCTGGGTCGAGGCGAGATAGCCGTGGAAGACGTATTTCATGTGGTCGTAGTCGTCGTGCACGCGCTTGGTGATGTCGTTGCTGGCGGCGCCGGGGGTGATCATCGGCATCTTGAGGCGGCCGGCCCAGGGCTCGAGCGCGAGGACGACTTCGCTGACGTAGCTGGCGATGACGGCGTGGACCTTGTCCTGCTGGGCGGCCCGCTGGAAGGCGCGGACGCCATCGGCGGCGGAGTTATGATCGTCGTATTCGACGATCTCGATCATGCGGCCGTTGACGCCGCCGGCGGCGTTGATCTCCTCGGCGGCGAGCTTGGCGCCGTTGGGAATGCCGACGCCGCTGATGGCCGAGGTCTCGGCGATAGTGGCGATCTTGATCGGATCGGCAGCCTGGGCGGCCGTGGCGGCGATAATGCTGAAGGCGCCGCCGAGCAGGGCATTCCTCAGTGAAAGACGCATGGTCGATAATCCTCCAAATTCGCAGGTGCAGCTTCGGTTGGTCCGCTTTGCTGTGGGGGGAAGATGCGACATCGTCGGCGGTTCCGCAACCGGAGGGCGGGCGGAGCGATGCGATGTATCATCGTTCGGCGGGCTGCCGGAGGTTGGCTGACGGGGGGCGGCTTGCAACATCGGGCGGGACAGGCTTGGCTGACGCTCTGTCGCTGAACCCGCTCGCCAGGAGAGAGGTATGTCCGAGGCCACGCGCATTCCGCCGGCCCGCCATGTCTGGCGGACGATCATCGCCGCCAGCATCGGTGCCGTGTTCGAATGGTACGATCTCCTCATCTACGCGATGTTCGTTCCAACCATCTCGAAGCTGTTCTTTCCGACCAGCGATCCGGCGGTGGGGGTGCTGCTCGGGCTCAGCACTTTTGCCAGCGCGTGGCTGGTGCGGCCGTTGGGGGCGATCTTCATCGGCGCCTATGCAGACAAGGTGGGGCGCAAACCGGCGATGGTGCTGTCGGCCGTGCTTATGATGGTGGGCACCGGGCTGACCGGAATATTGCCCGGCTATGCCACCATCGGCGTGGCGGCGCCGGCGCTGCTGGTGCTGGCGCGCCTGCTCCAGGGGTTTTCAGCGGGCGGCGAGTTTGGCAGTGCGACCGCCCTGCTGGTGGAGCAGGACCCCTCGCGCGCCGGATTCTATGCGTCAATCCAATGGGCTTGTTCCGGCTTCGCGGTCTTCATCGCCTCGCTGGTGGCCTATGCGGTCAACACGACACTGGCGCCGGCGGACGTGCTGGCCTGGGGATGGCGGGTGCCGTTCCTGGTGGGCGTCCTGATCGGGCCGGTGGCCTGGTATATTCGTACGCGCGCCGACGAGAGCCCGCTGTTCGCTGCCGCGACCCATGCCGCGCAGCCGCTGCGCGAGGTCGCGGCGAACGACAAATGGCGGGTGCTGCTGGGCGCCGGAGTGGTGGCGGCCGGGGCGGCGGGCAGCTTCATGAACCAGTACATGCCGACTTTCGCCAATACGACGCTGCATCTTTCGTCGTCGCAGGCGCTGGTGGGCACGCTGGTGGCGGGCCTGATCAATTCCGTGCTGCCGATGGTCTCCGGCCATCTGTCGGACCGGTTTGGGCGGATTCCGCTGATGCTGGGCCTGGGCGTGGTCGGGTTGGTGATGACCTATCCGCTGTTCCTGTGGATCGTCGCTAGTCCGAGCATGGTGAACCTGGTGATCATCCAGGCGTTGCTGGCGATCGTCATGTACAGCGGGTATTTCGCTATTGCGCCGGCGCTGCTGTCCGACCTGTTCCAGGTGCGGCGGCGGACGACGGGGATCTCGATCGCCTATGTGCTGGGGCAGTTGCTGTTCGGCGGTGTGACGCCGCTGGTGGCCGGGCTGCTGGTGGCGCAGACCGGGAGCGCGGCGAGCCCGGGGCTGTATCTGACCGCGATCATAGCGCTGAGTCTGGTCAGCCTGTTGGCCTGCCGGCGGCTGGGGATGCGCTGAGGATCGTCGCGCGGGCGGGACACGGGTCGGGTCTTGCGGGGCGGCGCGGTTGCGCGCAAGAGGACCTGGAAGGCCATCCGCAGAGGTGAGGGCCGCCAACCGCCGGGAGGTAAGCGTGCAGGAACTCGAGTCCAGAACCATTCGGAAGGTATCGGCGCGGCTGATACCGTTCCTGATCGTTTGTTATTTCATAGCCTATCTTGACCGGGTGAACGTTGGCTTTGCCGCGTTGACCATGAACAAGGCGCTTGGCCTGACGGCGACCATGTTCGGCTTCGGCTCGGGCATCTTCTTCTTTGCCTATTTCATCTTCGAGGTGCCGTCGAACCTGTTTCTTGACCGCTTCGGCGCACGCAAGTGGATCGCCCGGATCATGGTCAGCTGGGGCATCCTGTCCGGTCTGATGGCGTTCATTCCGGCCCTTGGCGTCTGGACCGGGCTCGGCAACGAGAACACGTTCTATGGTGTACGCATCCTGCTTGGCATTGCCGAGGCGGGGTTTTTCCCGGGCATCATCTTCTATCTCACCCTGTGGTTCCCCTCGGTTTATCGCGGCCGCATCATCGGCTCGTTCATGGCGGCGATCCCGCTGTCGTCGGCGATCGGCTCGCCGGTGTCAGGCATGCTGCTCGGGCTCGACGGCGTGGCGGGGATGCAGGGCTGGCAGTGGCTGTTCATCCTGGAGGCGGCGCCGGCGATCGTGCTGGCATTCGTGACCTTCTTCTATCTCACCGACCGGCCGGCCGATGCGACCTGGCTTGAGGCTGACGAGCGGGAATGGCTCAGCAGCCGACTGGCGGCGGAGCAGAAGCAGCGCGAGGCGGCGCATAACCTCTCGGTTGCGCAGGTTATCTTCAATGGCCGGGTGTGGGCGCTGTCGATCGTGTATTTCGGCGTGGTGGCTTGCAACTACGGCGTCGGCTTCTGGCTGCCGCAGATCATCAAGGCCTTCGGGCTGACCAATGCGGCGACCGGCTGGGTGACGGCCATTCCATATACGATCGGTGCGGCCTGCATGGTATGGTACGGTAAGCGCTCGGATGCCAAGGTGGAGCGCAAGTGGCATACGTCAGTGGCCTTGCTGGTGGCGGCAGCCGGCATTGCGGCTTCGACCCTGACCGCCGATCCGACGCTGACCGTGATCGCCTTCACCATCGGGGCCTGCGGCGTGTTCGCAGCCCTGCCGTTGATCTGGACATTGCCGACCGCGGTGTTGTCCGGCACGGCGGCGGCGGCGGGCATCGCGGTGATCAATTCGGTCGGCAACCTCTCCGGGTTTGTCGGGCCGTTCGCGATGGGCTGGGTCAAGGATGCGACCGGGAGCTTTGCCGGCGGACTGCTGCTGATCGCCGGCTTCGCGGTGATCTCGATGGTGATCGTGCTGGTGCTCGGCCATGACCACAGCCTGGAGCGGGTGCCCGACAGCCACAAGTGACCGCCGCGGCCGGGCGGGGGCGAAATGCGCCTGCCCGGAGGCGCCGGTGGATGACACCCCGGGGGTGATATCATGACCGAGGTTCGATCAGCCGGGCGGGTTCTGGACCTGCTGGACTACCTCCAGGCCCAGGCGGAGGCCCGGTCGCTGAGCCAGATCGCCCGCGACCTGGTGTTGCCCAAGAGCAGCACATTGTTGCTACTGCGCACCCTCGTCGAGCGCGGCTACGCGCAGCGCGACGCGAAGGACCACTACGCGATTGTCCTTTTGCGGGCGATGCCACCGGCCATCGATGACAGGCTGATCGAAGCCGCTCTGCCGGAGATGCGTGCATGGAGCGGCCAGACGCGCGAGACCGTGCTGCTCGGCGTCATGGTCGAGGGTGGGAATATGCGCGTGCTGGCCAAGCAGGTGAGCACGCAGGAGCTGCGTTACGATGCAGATTTGACATCGCTGCGGCCATCCTACTGCACCGCGATGGGACGGGTCGTGCTGGCGTCCTTGCCACGGGCGCAGCGGCTGCGGGTGCTGACGGCGCGGAAGCTGCGGCCCTTTACGCCGCTGACGGTCACCGATCCCGCGGCGATAGAGCGGATTCTGCAACAGGCCGAAGCAGACGGCTACGCCAGTGTGGAGGAGCAGTACGTGCTGGGTGCGTCGGGCGTGGCGGCGCCGATCCGTGACGCGGGAGGGCGGGTAGTTGCGGCGCTCGATATCGCCTCGGTCAGTTCGCGCTTCGACGCGACCCGCGGGGACCTGATCGCCGCCGCGATTGCCTGCGCGGAGGCGATCGGGAAGCATCTCCGGCAGATATCGAGCGCATTCTAGACAGTCATCGCTTCAGCCGCGGGTTCAGCACATCGCGCAGGCGGTCGCCCACCAGGTTGATCGCGACGATGATGGCCAGCAGGGCAAAGCCGGGAAACAGCGAGATCCAGTAGACGCCGCTCATCAGGTAGGCGAAGCCGTTGGCAATGAGGCGGCCGAGCGAGGGCTGGGTCGCCGGCAGGCCGATGCCGAGGAAGGAGAGGGTGGCTTCCAGCGTGATGGCGCCGCCAACCGCGACGGTGGCGATGACGATCAGTGGAGGGGCGCAGTTCGGCAGCACATGGCGGAACATGATGCGCAGGCGGGAAATGCCGAGGCCGAGGGCGGCGGCGACGTAGTCCTTCTGCCGCTCGACCAGAACCACACTGCGCACGGTGCGGGCATAGACCGCCCATTGCACCAAGATCAGCGCGATGATGACGTTGAACAGGCCAGGGCCGATCAGGCTGATCAGGATCAGCGCCACGAGGATGGCGGGCAGCGAGAGCTGCAGGTCGGCGATGCGCATGATCAGCGCCTCGACCCAGCCGCCGGCCCAGCCAGCGACGAGGCCGAGGGTGGTGCCGATGGCCATGGCGACGAGCGTACTGAGAGTGCCGACCATGAGGCTGATGCGCATGCCGTAGAGGATGGCGCTGTACAGGTCGCGCCCAAGCGTATCGCTGCCGAGGATGAACACCATGCCGGTCATCGCGGTCCCGCCGGGCGGCTGCTGGGCGTCCATAATGTCGAGACCCTTGAGGTCGTAGGGGTTCTGCGGCGCGATCCAGTGTCCGATGAGAGCCAGCACGACGAAGGCGATCAGGATGACAAGGCCGAACACCGCCAGCGGCGAGCGGGCAAAGTCGAGGGCCGCGAGGGCGCCGGGCGAGAGGTTGCGCTCTGTCATCTGCCTTGCCCGCCGATGCGGGGATCGAGCAGACGATACAGCAGGTCTACGACGAGGTTGATGATGACGAAGAGGAATACAATCGCCATGAGGTAGGCGACGATCACCGGGCGGTCGAGCACGTAGATGGAGTCGACGATGAGTTTGCCCATGCCCGGCCAAGCGTAGATCCGCTCGGTCACGACCGAGAAGGCGACCAGCGAGCCGAATTCCAGGCCGATGATGGTCACCAGCGGGATCAGCACGCTGCGCAGCACATGCACGACCAGGATGCGCGCTGGCGCGATGCCCTTGGCGCGGGCGTAGCGCACGAAATCGGCCTGCAGCGCCTCGACCGCGCCGGTGCGCGTCAGGCGGACGATGAAGGCGGTGTTGCCGAGCGCCAGCGTGCTGGCGGGCAGGATCAAATGGGCAAGGCCATCGCGGGTGAACAGGCTCGATTCCATGCCGAGGAACACGCCGATTTCGCCGCGGCCGATCGCCGGCAACCAGCCGAGCCAGAGCGAGAAGATCAGAACCATCAGGATGCCGACCCAGAAGGTCGGCAGGCTGAAGCCGAGGATCGAGGTGGCCATGATCGAGCGGCCGATCCAGTGCTCGGCACGGAGAGCTGCGAGCAGGCCAAGGCTGATGCCAAAGAGCACCGAAATCAGCAAGGCCGAGACCGCCAGCTCCAGCGTGGCGCCGATGCGGGAAAACACCAGGCGCAGCGCGGGTTCGTGAAAGATGAAGCTGCGGCCGAGATCGCCGTGCAGCGCATTGATCGCGAACAGCAGATATTGGCGCCACAACGGCTGGTCGAGCCCGAAGGCCGCGCGGGTGGCGGCGATCTCCACCTGGGTGGCGTCGGGACTGACCAGCAGCTCGACCGGATCGCCGATAGCGTTGATGCCGGCGAAGACGATCAGGCTCATGGCGATGAGCAGCAGGATGCTCTGGCCGAGCCGGCGAACGATATAGCTGGTCAAAGGCCCGGCCGGCCGACGTTAGGCCGGGTCGGCCAGCATCGCCCAGGCCCAGCCGATCGGCACGGCGTTGTATTTCACCGCCTCCTTGCGCGCGGCGTAGGTAATAACCGAGGTGGCGATCGGGATCACCGCGCCATCGTCCATCGCCGTCTTCATCGCCTGGCCCACCAGCTTGTTGCGCGCGACGGGATCGTTGGTGGCCTGGGCCTGGAACACCAGGTCATCGACCGCCTTGTTGGAATAGAGGTGGCGGTTGAACGGGCCGTCGCCGGTCTCGGCACTCTTCGTCACCATCAGGGCCTTGAGGCCGTTGATGGCGGTGGTGGCCTGATAGCTGGTCATGAAGACGCTGTATTCTCGCGCTGTTGCCTTGCCGAAATAGACGGCGGGCGAAATCGACTGCACCGCGGTGTCGATGCCGATGCGCGAGAAGAAGCCGCCGATGGCCGGCAGGATCTTGTCGTCGTTGGCGATGAAGCCGACGGGGCCGAAGATGGTGAGCTTGAAGCCGTCGGGATAGCCGGCTTCGGCAAGCAGCTTCTTGGCGCCGGCGGGATCATAAGGCACTGGCGCGATGTCGGCGTTGTAACCCTCCTCGCTGGTGGCGGCGAGCTGATAGGCGGGCGCGCCGGCCTTCTGCATGACCCGCTCGACGATGGCCTTGCGGTCGATCGCCATCGACATTGCGCGGCGCACGCGGACATCGCGCAGCGGATTCTTGGCCATCGGCTTGCCGGCATTGTCGGTGACGGTTGGCGTGCTGTCGCGCGTAGAATCCGGGAAAAGGTAGATCACCTCCTGCGAGGGGGTCAGGGTCAGGGCGAGCTTGGGGTCGGCCTGGACGGCGGGGATATCGGCGGTGCCGACGCCGGCGATGACGTCGAGGTCGCCGGCCTTGAGCGCGATGAGGCGGGTGGCGGGCTCGGCGATGGCACGCAGCTGCACCGTATCCCAGGCCTGCTTGCGACCCCAGTAGCGCTCATTGCGGACCAGTTCGACGGAATCACCCGGGGTGTATTTGACGATCTTGTAGGGGCCGGTGCCGATGGTGGCCTTCATGCTGTTGAAGTCATCGGTGGTGACGCCGGTGTGCAACTTGCGGCTGAGAATCTGCACCCAGCAGACATCGCGCGGCAGGAAGGGGTAGGGCTTCTCGGTCTTCATCCGCACCGTCAGCGCATCCGGCGTCTCGAAGGATTTCACCAATTTGACGTAGGGCGTGAACAGGCCAGGGCTGTTGGGCACGGTGGGCACGCGGCCGAAGGTGAAGACGATATCGTCAGAGGTGAGCGGCGTCCCGTCGGAGAACACCACGCCAGGGCGCAGCTTGAACTCCCACGTGGTGTCGTCGATCAACTTCCAGGACTCCGCGAGGTTCGGCTGCAGGTCGGCCTCGCCGAGTTCGTTGATCAGCGTATCGAACACATGGCGCAGTGCGGAATTGTTCTGCCCGGTATTGTGGTAGTGCGGATCAAGCGAGTTCGGCGTGAGGCCGACGCCAATGCGCAGGCGCTTGGCGGCCTGGGCCATGGCGGGGAGCGGCAAAGCGGAGGCGGCGAGGAGGCCGATGCTGGAGCGGCGCGTGATCATGGCTGTTTCCTAAATCGGAAGGGACGGGCGGCGACGGGGAGAGACGGCGGCTTCGAGCGCGTGGCAGGCGGCGAGCACGCCGATATCGTCATGCATGGGGCCGACGACCTGCAGGCCGACCGGCAGGCCGGCTGCGGTGAAGCCGCAGGGCAGGCTGGCCGCGGGCTGGCCGGTGAGGTTGAAATTGTAGCAGAACGGGCTCCAGTCATGCCGGACCGTGCCGTCAGGATCGCGCGGGCCGTTGGCGCCGACGGCAAAGGCGGTGCTGCGCATGACGGGCAGGACGAGCAGGTCCCATTGGGTGTGAAAGGCGCGCATTTTGGCGCCAAGCGCGGCGCGGGCGTCCATGGCGGCGAGATAGTCGGCCAGTGGGGTGCGCGCCCCACGTTCGGCGGCCTCGCGCAGGCCGGGTTCGAGCTGAGCCTTCTGTGCCTCGCTCATGCCCATCTGCCCCTTGGCGCAGCCGACCGGCCACAGCGCGCCAATGGTGGCGCTCTGGTCGCCAATACCGGGATCAACCTCCTCGACGATGGCGCCCAACTCCGCCATCGCCTCGACGGCCTTGCGCACCAGGGCGGCGCATTCCGGATCGACCCCGCCGAGGCCCAGATCGGGGCTGTAGGCGACCCGCTTGCCGCGCAGGCTGGCGGTGGCGACCGACGCCCAGGGGAGATCGGCATAGGGCAACGAGGTCCAGTCGCGTGCATCCCAGCCGGAAATGACAGACATCGTCAGCGCCGCATCGAGGACGCTGCGCGTCATCGGGCCGGCATGGGCGAGGGTGCCGACCTGGCTCGCCGGCCAGGCGGGGACGCGGCCATAGCTCGGCTTGAAGCCGAAGACGCCGGTGAAGCTCGAGGGGATGCGGATCGAGCCGCCGCCATCAGTGCCGATGCCGATCGGCCCCATGCCGCTGGCTACCTGCACGGCCGCGCCACCGCTGGAACCGCCGGGGGTCATCGCGGGGTTCCAGGGATTACGGGTGATGCCGGTGAGCGGTGAGTCGGTGACACCCTTCCAGCCGAATTCGGGTGTGGTGGTCTTGCCGATGAGGATGGCACCGCCCTCGCGCAGGCGGGCGGTGAGCGGTGCATCTTCGTCCCATGGGCCGTCGGGGCTGGTGGTGAGCGAGCCACGGCGGGTCGGCATGCCGCGCGTGAGGATAAGATCCTTGATGCCGACAGGGATGCCGTCGAGTGGGCCAAGCGGGGTGCCGGCGGTGAAGCGGGCCTCGGCCGACCGGGCGGCGGCGAGGGTGCCGGCTGCGTCGACATGACAAAATGCGTTCAGTGCATTGAACGAATTGATCCGCTGGAGTGTCGCTGTGGCGACCTCGACCGGAGAGACCGCTCGGGACCGGTAGAGCTTGGCGAGCTCGTGCGCCATGGCATTACACAGATCGTTTCCGGATGGAGCGTGTGACATGCTGCAGTCCCCTCATCGTCCGCCATGATACGCATGACGCGTGCTTCGATGGCAAGTCCTGGCAGGTGCTGCGGGCGGCGTAAGATGGCGTGCGAAGTGGGGGGATTGGGGTATTGTTTGTTCAACATTTTGAACAAAAACCTTCCAACGACGACTTGAGGAGTGTGATGACATCGGCGAAGGCCGGCGGATGCGCGCTAAGGCCCGCTGCTCGCACTGAGTGTTCTCGCCGCTGGAGCCGGGACGAACTGGTGGCCGTATTCGCGCCGTCGGGCCCAAATGCTGGGGCCAGTGGCTACATATGGAGTTTATCCAGTTGTGTAGGAGAAGCTCTGGCAACAGGTTGTCAGCGACATCCGCGCCGGCGCCGACCGCCGAGGGAAGAGCAGCGTGGGCATTGATCGCAGATCGCATGCATGTCGCCCTGCTCGCCAAGATGGCGGCCAGGACAACAACGGCTCAGGGCATGATCGATGTCGTCGACAAATCGCATCACCATTTGGCATGGAACGTCGACATAGTATCGATCCGGGTCGAGAGGACATTCCTGCATTTGAAACACAGGCCGTAATGCGCGCGTTGACGGAGCCAATGAGCGGCTTACGCTATGATACCGGCCTCAAGTCGGCCAGCCACAGGAGAAGCCAGATGAAGCGTCGCCATCTGCTCACCACTGCCGCCACAATCAGCCTTGCCCGCCCCGCCCTGGCACAGTCGGGCTTGCGCACCTTGCGCTTCATACCCGAGGGCAACCTGCAGAACCCCGATCCGATCTGGACGAGCACGACCGTCGCCCGCAACTTCGGTTATATGGTGTGGGACACGCTTTATGGCGTCGACGCCGCCATGGCCCCGCAGCCGCAGATGGTCGAGGGTCACGATGTCAGCGCCGACGGCCTCACCTGGCGCATGAAGCTGCGCGATGGCCTGAAGTTTCACGACGGCTCACCGGTCCGCTCCGCTGATTGCATCGCCTCGGTGGCGCGCTGGATGAAACGCGACGGCTTTGGCCAACGGATCGAGGCGGCGCTGAACGCGATGCGCGCCATCGACGACCGCAGTTTCGAATTCCGCCTCAAGCGTCCGTTCCCGCTCCTCGCCCACGCGCTCGGCAAACCCACGGCCAATGTCTGCTTCATCATGCCCGAGCGCGTGGCGCTGACCGACGCCAACAAGCAGATCGACGACTACACGGGCTCCGGCCCCTGCGTCTTCCTGCGCGACCAGTGGGTCCCTGGTGCCTCCGCCGCTTTCGCCCGCAACGCCGCCTATGTCCCGCGCGGGGAAGCCCCGAGCTTCGTCGCCGGCGGAAAGGTGCTGAGCTTCGATCGCATCGAATGGAAGGTCATTCCCGATGCCTCTACCGCGGCCGCCGCGATGCAGAACGGCGAAGCCGACTGGTGGCAGACACCCACGCCTGACCTGCTTGCCTTACTGCGCAAGGCCCGCGGCGTCTCGGTCGACAATCTTGACACCGTCGGGACCGTGGCCGTCATGCGCTTCAACATGCTGCAGCCACCCTTCGACAATGTGAAGTTGCGCCGCGCCATCCTGCCGGCCATCAACCAAGCCGACTTCATGGCCGCCGCCATGGGCAGCGAGACCGACCTCTACGCCCTCAACGTGGGCGTCTTCACTCCCGGCTCGCCGCTGGCCAACACCGCCGGGCTCGACGTGCTGAGCGGTCCGCGCGATATCGAGAAGGCCAAACGCCTGGTCGCCGAAAGCGGCTACAGGGGTGAGCGCGTTGTCTTCGTCGCCCCCACCGACTACCCGGTCCTCTTCGCCTATTGCCAGGTCGGCGCCGACCTGTTGCGCAGAATTGGCCTCCACGTTGACTTCCAGGCCTCCGACTGGGGCACTATGGTCACCCGCCGCAACAACCGCGGTCCGGTCGATGCCGGCGGCTGGAGTGCCTTCTGCACCTCCTGGGAAGGGCTCAACCTCGCCGACCCCGGTGCGCACGCTCCCATCGGTGGTCAGGGCGACAAGGGCTGGTTCGGCTGGTATGCGAGCCAGAAGATGGAAGACCTGCGCAGCGCCTGGTTCGATGCCCCGGACCTCGCCACCCAGAAGAAGGTCGCCGAGCAGATACAGCTGCTGGTCTGGGAAGAGGCGCCCTACTACCCCCTCGGCCAAGGCTTCCAGCCCATCGCTCGCCGCACCACCATCACCGGCATCCTCAAGTCGCCCTTCCCGCTGTTCTGGAATGTCCAGAAGTCAGGGTAGAGCGTGCATGAGCGCCGAAACCGTGCTCTTGGCGGTCCGCCGGGTAGCATGCGCGGGCTGACCCCAACCGCTGCGATTCACACCCGATCCTCCTGGCGGATCGGGTGCGCAGCCTTCTCGCTCGCGCTCGCGCTCGCGTCGCCCAGCCACGCGCAACCCGCCGCACCAGCGGCCGACATCGCCACCGGTGCCGACCGTTTCGCCTTGCGGGAGGTCCGTCTCAGCGGCCAGACCGTGCTGAGCGACGCGGATTTGCAGTCCATGATCGCGCCCCTGCTCGGCCACGTCATCGGCATCGACGAGGTTGAGACGATCCGGCGGGCCATCACCGACTGGTATGTGCAGCGCGGCTACATCAATTCCGGCGCCACCGTGCCGCCGCAGACGATCGCTGATGGCGTGTTGCGCATCGATGTCATCGAAGGCAGCGTCACCGCCGTCGACATCACTGGCACTCACCACTTTGCCCCCGGTTTTTTCGTCGCCCGTCTGCAGCGCGGCATCGCCAGCCCGTTCAACGTCAACGACCTCGCGCTCCAGCAGAAGCTGCTGCTGCAGAACCCCTATGTCCGTCGGCTCGACCTCGACATTCAGCCGGGAATGGCGCCGGGTGAGGCGCATCTCGCCGGCCGTGTTACGGAAGCCTCGCCATACGGACTTTCACTGCAAGTCAGCAACGACCAATCGCCGAGCGTGGGCGACGTTCACGGCCTGCTCGCCGGCAGCATCGGCAACCTCCTTGGCTATGGCGACGTCTTTTCATTCAGCTACGGCCGAACCTCCGGCCTCGACGAAGGCTCGGTGAGCTATTCGGTGCCGATCGCCGACGACGATACCCGCCTGACCCTGCGTTATGACATTGGCCACAACCTCGTCATCAACCAGGATCTCCGCCCGCTCGACATCACCAGCCGCGACCAGACCATCGGGCTCGCCATCAGCCGGCCCTTCCTGCGCACCGCAGAGCAGACGCTGCTGCTCGGTGCCGCGATCGAGCAGCGCCAGAGCCGCACCTACCTGCTGGGTCAGCCCTTTTCCTTCGTGGCTGGTGCCGACAACGGAAAAACCAACGTCTCCGTTATCCGCCTCACCCAGGACTGGCTCGACCAGACTGACGCGCGCGTTATCGCAGCGCGCTCGACGATGAGCGTCGGCATCGACGCTCTCGGCGCCACCGTCACTCATGCCGTGCCGAGCGGAACATTTGTCGCCTGGCTTGGCCAGGCCCAGTATGTCCGCCGCCTGTCGGTGCCCGCACTGCTGGCCGACGTGATCGCACCGGGCGCCGAACTGGTTCTCCGAGGCCAGGTGCAACTCAGCGGCAATGCCCTTTTCCCACTCGAACAACTCTCCCTCGGCGGCATCGACTCGGTGCGCGGCTATCGCCAGTATTTGGCCCGTGCGGACAACGGTACCGTTGGCACCGCGGAACTGCGCTTGCCGGTCGCGCGCTGGACGCTGCCCACTCTCGCCGACAGCGACGAGTCCGGCACGCTGCAATTCGTGCCCTTCTACGACCAGGGTGTTGGCTGGAACACCGGGCGCGCGGCTCCGCCGCTCGGCAACATCGCAAGCATCGGCGCCGGCCTGCGCTGGCTGGCCGGTTCCGGCATTAGCGCCGAGATCTATGTCGGGCATGGCCTGCGCTCGGTGCATGTCGGCACCAGCCTGCAGGATCGTGGCATCTTCTTCCGGATCAGTTCGCGGGTCTTCTGAGAATCCATCAACCGCCGGCGGCGTCGAGCCCTTCCTGCCGCAACAAGGCCGCGCGCGAAGAGCCTTCCGCGGCGGCCACCGCGTCATACCAGAACCCGGCTTCCGCGAGTTGGGCCGGAGTCGCCGCGCGCAGCCGCACCTCGTCCTGCGCCCCGGTTCGCCGCACGCGCAGCAGCGCACTGGCGACCAGGTCGTTGGACGGTGAGTCAGGATCCCTGATGGCCGATATCGACCACACATACACCAGCTCTGGCACCAGCCGCAGGCCCAGCGCTGCCGTTGGGACCGCCTGGAGGCCTCCCGTGCGCGGCGCCGCGATCGGCACATCGATCACCGGCAGGGCTTGGCCGCGCAGGCTGACGGTGAAGCGCATGGGCAAGGCGATCGCATCTGAGCAACGATAGAACAGGGTCGGCGCCGGCGAGGCGGTCTCTCCGACCGAGCGGGCGGGAGCGAGAACCTCAAGCACGATCACCGGATCGCCTTTGCGCGGCCCGCGCGAGGCCCCACCGATGCGCCCCTTTGGTGCACCCTTGATTGGCAGATCCTCGTCGAGGTCCTGATCCTGTGCGCGGGCGCGGTGCCCGGCAGCTGCGGCAAGCAGACCGGCCAGCATCAGGCGACGGGTCGGGGATGAGGGAGCACGCATCTAGAGCCAGTTGCCGATGAGCAGGAAGGGGGCCCAATAGGCGGGATGGCCAAGCAACGGATCGGCGATCATTGCCCGTTGCGCGGCCTGCAGCGCCTTGGCCTTGGATAGCCGGCCAGAGGCGAGCGCCCGGTAGAAGTCCATCACCAGCGCCCCGGAGGCCTGGTCGTTGATAAACCAAAGCGAGGCGACGGCGCTGCGCGCGCCAGCCTTAAGCGCCAACCCGGCGAGTCCGAGGGCGGCGCGGTCATCGCCGGTCGCTGTCTGGCAGGCGCTGAGTGTCAGGAGTTCCAATGCCTGCTCTCGGAACTTCGAGAATTAGATGATGTCCTCCAGCTCATCCATACGGATTTCCCCATCATAGGCGAGCACGAAACTCAGGCTGGGGTCCGCGCCGAAGCTGCCATGCGAGGCGATGTGCAGCACGCTGGTGCCATCGTCCTCCAGCGCGTGGGCCAGGTTCGCGCGGAGGAAAGCGCCGTTGAGCAGGGTGCGGCCGTGCCGAAGATCCTGGAGTGCGTTGAGTTCAACAGCAACATTGGGCAGTGGTGCATAGCCGTCCCTACTTACCGAGAGACCAGCGGCAAGGGTCTTGCGTGCAACCTTCGACAGCGGCTGGGGATCGACCAGCCGCAGACCGGGGACAACCGCGATTGCGAAGCGTTCGATCAGGAACTTGGTTCCGTCGTGCAACGCCGCCGGCGGAATCGTGCGCAGCACGCCATCGGGGACAAAGACGAGTGTGTTCACGTGACTGGCGGTGAGAAGTGATTGCATCGGTGCGACCAGCAGATCGTGCAGACGGCGAGCGGGAACGAGGAACGCGTTGGTTGTCCGCCGTTCCAGCGCAATACGCAGGGCGCGTACGTCCGCGCGCAGCCGCGCCTCGCCGACAGGTACCGTGAACTGCGTAAAGCGCGTACCGATCGAGACCAGAAGCTCCATCCGGTCGGGCAGTATGACTGGGTAGATCACCGCGGTATCGGCGGCGACGGTTTCGATAGCGTGGTTCTTGGCTTCGAAACTGGTTACTCATGAATCGCGAAAGTAGTCCTGCAACTCGCTTTCCTTCAACCCTTCGAGGGTCTCGCGCACCTCGCGGATCAGCGCCTGTGCCGCCGTCGGGTCGCGCGTGGCGCGGCGCAGCAGCAGGTCGGCGAATTCCGTGTAGAGCGGGCCGAAGGTCTGGCGGAACGAGCTCTGCCCGTCGCGATATTCGACTGGGATGTCCTGGCGCACCGCCTGAAGCGCGCCGATGGCGCGGCGGTAGCCGGCGATCGCCCTATCCTCTTGCCCCTGAGCGCGATCAATCCGCGCCAACTGCCAGTCCCATCGGAACGATAGGTCTACGGCGCCGGCCAGCTGCGCCTTGAACAAGGCGGCCCGCGTCAGTGCCGCCGCCTCGGGCCAATGGCGGTCGGCCTCGGCGAGGCGACCTTGGCCGCCGAGGGCAACGGATTCGAGCGCCGGTCGTCCGAGGTGGGCGCCAATGGCGGCTGCATCGCGGAAGGCGGCACGGGCGGTCGCGTTTAATGCGTCGGCCGCGCGATTGGTTCCCGCGAAGGCAACCGCCCCGGCGGAGACCAGAGCGAGCCCAACGTTGTGGCGCGTCGGCAAATGTTCGAGCCGACCAACAGCGCGTGCAAGCAGCACGGACGCTGAGGGGTCACCAGACTGCACGGCCAAGCGCGCGGCGTTGATTTCGCCGGTTGCGGCCAACGCGTCATCGCCCGCCGTCTCGGCCTGCCGCACCGCTTCGGCATAGGCAGCCGCAGCCTCCCCGGCCCGTCCGGTGGCGGCCAGCAGGTTGCCGAGATCATTGGCGCTGGCGGCCGCGATCCCGGGATCATGCAAATGGATCGCGAGGTCGTTCGATCGCCGCAGCATCGGCTCCGCGACGGCTGTCCGGCGGGTCATGAAAGCAAGGTTGCCGAGCGCGCCGCTGCTGGCGGCGATCATCGTCTCGTCGCCCGCTTGTTCGGCGCGGGCCAGGGCCATGGTCAGGTCGGCGCTCGCCTCGCGGAACAGGCCCTCGACGCGATAGGCCTCGCCACGGCGCGCCAGTGCCTCGGCCTCGAGCGCGGGCGCAGTGGCAATGCGGCAGAGCGTGATCGCGTCCGACCAGTGTCGCGTCGCCGCAATGATATCACCCACCTCGAAGGCGGCTGCGCCTCGCCCGATCAGGTCGCGCGCCGCCTGCGCATCCTCGCCCGGCGTCGCCCGCGCCGATCCTGCGCAGGGGAGGATGAGCAGAAGGATGGCAATCAACAGCCGGAGCATATGTCGGCTCATTTCTTTTCCATCACGAAATGGACTCCGGCCTCGCCGGCTGCAATGCGTCGAGCATGGAAGGCGGTTGCGGCATTGCCGGGCCAGTCATGGGCTAGCCGATCGAACAGGGCAGGCGCCTCCGCGTCGCCTACGCGCAGCGCGGCGTAGGCGGCTTCGTAGCGTGCGATGAGTTCGGCCTCGTCGCCAGCCGCGAGAGGGGCATGCACGGTGATCGCGCCGCTGCGCCCTTTGACGACAAACTCGCCGACGATCTGAAAACGGTGCCGGTCGCACTTCGCCACCGTGGCGCTGGTGACACAGATGCGCGAGCCGATGCGCTTGTTGAGCCCTTCGATGCGCGAGGCGGTGTTGAGCAAGTCGCCGACGGCGCTGTAGCGCAGCCGCGTCGAGGTGCCGATATTGCCGACCAGGGCGATGCCGGTATGCACGCCGATGCGGGTGGCACCGAAACGGTTGCCGCGGGCCTGCTCGGCGGCGCTGAAGGCCTCGGCGAAGGAGTCGATCGCCAGGGCGGCGCTGACAGCGCGATCGGCGTGGTCCGGCTGGCGCTGTGGCGCGCCGAACAGGCACAGTACGCCATCGCCGGTGAACTCGCTGACCAGGCCGCCATAGCGCATGGCAGCGCCGCAGACGCCGTCGAAATAGGCGTGCAGCAGGCTTGCCACCGTGTCGACCGGCGTTGTTTCGGAGAAGGTGGTGAAGCCGGCAATGTCGGTGAACAATACCGAGATCTCGCGGTGCTCGCCGCCGAAGCTTGGCAGGGTCTCGGTGGCGAGGATGTCACGGATGATGCGAGGATCGAGGTAGTGCTCGAAGGACCGCTGCAGGCGCGAACGCTCGCGCTGGCCGGCGGCGTGCAGCGCGGCTTTGCTGGCCGCAGCGGCGGCGATGAGGCCGAGCGCGCAGGGCAGGCCGGGCAGGAGAATCCCAGCGGCGAACGCCATCGTTGTGGTCGCGGCTATGGCTCCGACACACCCGACCAGCACGAGGCCGAACAGCCACGTCATACTCACCAGCAGGCTCAGCACGCCGCCGATCAGGGCGCAGAGCCAGATGAGCGCACGGTCGAGGCCCCAGGCGGTCGGCACGCGGCCAACTGCCGCCCCGCGCCAGCCGCGCATCAACTGGTCGGCGAGTACGGCATGGAGGGTGACGCCGACTTGCGGGCGGGTGTCGCCCGAGCCAGTGCTGAACGGCGTGGCAAAGGAATCGTGCACGCTCAGCGCCGTGGTCCCGATGATGACGGCGTTGCCGTCGATGGCCGCGGCCGCACCGTCACCTCCGAGAAGGGCCGAGATGGAGATACGCGTGAAGCGGTCGACACCGCCATGGAAGTCGAGCAGGGTCTGGTAGCCGGCGGCATCGACCTCGGCATAGGGACCGCCGCGCCCCTGCAGCAGCGGAATGCGGGCTTGTCCGAACCCGACATCATCTCCGAGTGGGCGGAGGCGGGCACCGGTCATGCGTTCGGCAAGCGCCAGCCCGAGGGTGCGGACGTTACGGCCGTTGCGTGGATCGGCCGCCATCAACAACCCGCGGCGAACCACGCCGCCGGCATCGGTGACGATATCGGCGAGCACAGTACGACCGCTGTGATCGAGCACGGCCGGGGCGGCGATGCCTTGGTTGGTCTCGTCGGGCAGTTTGAACACCCATAGGACGTTGCCGTAGCGCCGCAGCAGGTCGTCGAGAGCCGCGCTGCCGGGCGGTAAGGGGCGGTCGCGGTAGATGTCGACGCCGATTGCCTTGGCCTTCCATGCAGTCAATCGCTCCAGCACCTGGGCCAACAGCTGGTCGTTCAGCGGCCAGCCATAGCGGGCGATGTCGTCCTCATCGGCGGTCACCAGTACGACCTGCGGCGCCGGCTGCGACCCGGCGGTGGCGACCACCAGTCGGTCGTAGAGCGCGAGTTCGAGGACCTGCATTCCGCCGGCTTCCCGCCAGAGCACGATTCCCGCCGCGGCGATGTGGGAGCAGATCAGAACCCCCAGTAGCCGATGATGCAGCGTGCGGCGCGGCAGAGCGCCCAGCGCCATCCGCACCCAAGCGGCTAGGCGTGAGCGCGCAGGCGATTCGCTGGCGATCACGTCCGCCGGGCTGTGCATGTCAGTCGCATCGCATGGCCACAGTGAGCGTCGCCGGTAAAATGCCGGTAGCTGGAACCGTGGCGACGTGATCCAGTGGAGACCGCCCCGCAATGTAAAGCGCCGGCAGCGTCGCCTCGAGCTCCTGGTGGGTACTGCCGCGGCCGGCGGCCACGAGGTGGGAGGGCATGTTGCGGCCGCGCGTGGCGCAGCTGTCTGTGAGCACCACGGCCGCGGCGCGCAAGGTGCTGGCCAGCACGGCGATGCTGCCGCTGACATTGGGCTCTGGCCCGCGTACATCGACGACGCCGGAAACGTTATGGGCCGAGGTCGCCAGGATGGTGCTCGCCGGTGAAAGAAGCAGCTCGCCAGCCGCGATCTCGATATTGCCGCCGCGGCCGGCAAAGGCCTTGGCCCAGATCGTACTGTCCTGCAGGACGACATAGCGCGGGTCGATGGTGATATTGCCACTATTCCCGTCGGCCCCGTTGACTGAGGTGGTGATGGCGCCGTGGGAGAGGAAGAGCGTGTCGGCGATCGACAGGACGATGCTTCCACCATTGGCGCTGTGAGCCTCCGTGGTGATCGCCGCGCCGTTGAACACCAGCAGGCGCCCAGCGGCGGCCGAGACTGAACCAGCGGCGCCGAAATTCTCCGAGGCGCTGGTGATCCGCCCGCCAGCGTCGAGCGCGAGCGTGCGCTCCACGGCAACGGCAACATTGCCGCCGCTGCCGCTGCCAGTGGACGTCGCGGAGACGACACCGCCGCCAGTGATGGTCATCGAGGCGGCTCTGACTGCGATGCTGCCGGCATTGCCGGTGCTGCCGGGATAGGTCTGGCTGGCGATACCGGTAACCAGGGTTGAGCCGGTCGCATCGATGGTGAGGTCGCCGGCGGAAACAACGAGGACGTTGCCGGCGGCGCCGCTGCCCTTGGTGGAACTGCTGATCGCGCCGGAACTTCGCACGAGGATGCTGCCAGCGGCGATGTTGGACTGGCCCGCATGACCGCCACCGGCGGCAGCGAAGGTGTCGGTGGAGATGCCGGTGAAGTCCTCGAGTGTGGCGGAGCCATCGAGAACCAGGGCCTCCCTGATCGTCATGCTTACGGCTCCGCCAGTGCCCGTTCCTTGCGTGTTCGCGGCAATGACGCCGCCGGTCAGCGTGGCACTGCCGGCGGTGATGTTGACGTTGCCGGCCGGTCCGCCGGGGGCGCCGAGGGTGACCGCGGCGATCCCCGTGAAGTAGGCCCGCGTCGCGGTGCCATCGATGGTGATCTGCCCCGAGATCGCGAGCGTGATGGAGCCGCCAGCGCCGTTGCCAAGCGTATTGGCGAAGATCGCACCGGTGCCGGCGATGCGCAGGTTGCTGGCCGCCAGTGTGACGTCCCCAGCGGGTCCACCGGGTGTACCAAGCGTGCTTGCGCCGATGCCCGTGAACCGCGTCGGCGTCGCGGTGCCGTCGATGGTGAGATTGCCTATGGCGGTGAGCGCAATAGACCCGCCGGGGCCGGCGCCATGGGTATCGGAGAGGATGGCGCCCCCGTTGGCGAGCAGCACATCGCCGGCGAGCGCAGTGACGTTGCCGGCCTGCCCGCTCGCGCCCGCATTGCTGTCGGCCGAAATGCCGGTGAACAGGCCGGTAGAGGACGAGCCATCGATCGTCAGGCTGCCGGCGACATTCAGGCTGACCGATCCGCCACGGCCGCTGCCCTGGGTGGCGGTCAGAAGGGCGCTGCCGGTGGTGATGTGGATATCGCTGGCCACAATGCCGATGTCACCGGCTGGTCCGGGGGCCAGGCCAGTGGAACCGATGACGGCGATGTTCTGCATCACCAGGGTCCCGGTGTTGATGGAGACCCCGCCGCCGGCGCCGGTGGATGTGGTGCCAACGGTGATACTAGCGTTGTCAAGTACCACGGTGCCGTTCGGGTCAGTGGCGATGGTGACCGTTGCGCCGGAGCCGGCGCCGCCGGCGATGGACTTGACTGAGGTGCCGCCGGTCAGGCTGACCCGTGTGCCACCTTGCAGGATGACCTGACCGCCGCCGAACGCATCGGCAGTACTCGCCTGGATCGATGAGCCATCGATCGCGAGTGTGCTGCCGCGGAGGACGACATTCCCTGCGCCGGTTCCCGCGGTCACGTCGACCACGCTACCGGAACTGATGGTGACGGGGCCCAGCGGGACCGGATTGGCGGTTGGCTGGCCGGTCGGGCCCAGGGCAACCGGGCGGCCGGCGGCGGGGTCAGTCGGGACCTCGGAGGGACCAGCGACGGCGGCGATGTGGATGGTCCCGCCGGGCGCGCGTAGGGTCGCGGCCTTGGCGGTGATGCTGCCGGCGACAAGCCCAAGCGTGCCGGTCGCCGGACCGAGCGTGCCGCCGTTCACGCTGATCGCGGCAGGCGTCACGCTGGTGAAGCCGAAGGCGGCCGGGGCGGCGGCGGTCAATGTGCTGGCCTGGGGATTGGTCGCCTGGTAGCGCGCCCCGTCCGACATCCTGACGTAGTCGGCGGTGCTGGCGTGGAACCCGCCGGACACGTCGGTCGTTGCATTGGGGCCGAAGATGACGCCCGCGGGGTTGATCAGGAACAGGCTCGCGCCAGGCACGGTGGACCGGATGGTGCCATCGATGGCGGAGGCGGTGCCTCCGGTGACACGGCCAATGATGTTGGTGACGCCGGCCGGTCCACTGAAGGTTGCCGTCTCGCCCGTCGCGAGGCCGAAGATGCCGAAGCTGTGGAACAGGTTGCCGCCAACCTGCTTACCCAGGTCGGGCGTGATCGCATAGTTCGGTCCGGCCAGGGTTCGGGCTGGCGACAGGCGGCCATCGATGGTGATGCTCTGCCCGCCAGCTGGACGGTCTGGCGTAACGAGCGACAGCAGAACAACAAACGCGACCCCCGCGCTCCCACGCATTATTGGGACACTCCCTGCACTGTTGCATCACTATGCCGCAGAATGTTCACCGTCGCTAATAGTATATATCGATGGGATCCGGGTCGCCACGGGTGGATCGGACTTCAGATCAGAACCCGTTTATCGTGACTCTTCCAAGGTCAACGGGTTCTGGTACGCGCGCCGGTTTGGTGGGCGGTGGCGCGCGAAACCTAGACTGATACCATGGGCTGCGGGCAGCGAGCCTTGGTATCAGGCGCCACCCGGTTCACCTGAACCCGTTGGCGGGCGCAGTATCGAGCCTAACACTCCAGGCGCAATGCGCCCCGCGCCTGGCACGCGCGGATAGCCCCGCTGGACCTCCGGATTATCGAAATGCCGTATGTCACGATGGAGAGCCCCACCGTTATCGCCGGCCCAGCTGTCGCTGCTAGATCATGATTGGTTCAGGTCAACCCAATCATGATCTAGCAAGCTATTGAACAAGAGCGCGTTTCACGCTTTCTGACCCGTCAGCCTCCTGCGATCGCGCTCGCGCGGAGGGGAAGACGGACATCACGATCAGGGCGATGCAACAGCATTTGGGCCAAGGCGCGCTCTGGCTGCTGGACTAACCCGCGTAACCAGGAACCTGTGCCCGCCGCGCTGATAGATAGGTCCGAAGCGGCAGAGCAGCGATCAGTCATTATGGTGATCCCTCCATTTCTAGCGGGTGCGCGTATGGACTTCACGCGGCCAATTTAAGTCTCCGGGGGGTGTGATGTCGCCGATGGCCATGTTCGGACACGCATTGCTGCAAATCATAACCACGTTATCGCGCAGTCCTGTAGCATCACAGGTCAATACAATAACGTCCTGAATTAGCCATTTATGCGAGACTGTGCCATTGTGGCGCTCAATACCCTATCCTCGTGTGAGCGACGACTACGATCGGGCCGTGCGAGTTGTTACCTGACGGTGGCTCGCCTCGGGTGCGTCATGGCTTGGAAGCGGAAAGGAGCCCGGCTAGCGTGCTGGTTGGTGTGACACGCGGCGATACGCGGCAGCCGGCGGGAGGGAGCATGACCATGTCAGAGGGTGCCTCGGAAACGCATCGCACGGACTGGCCGCGGCCACTCTCGATGTCGGGGCGGAGGTCGCCATGACCGCGGAAACCGACATCGCCGCCCTGAGGCAGGCCAACGCGGCGCTGCGGCATGAGCGCGACGCCGCTCGAGCCCGCGAGACGGCGCTGGCTGAGGTGCTCGGAGTGATCAACCGCTCGCCCGGTGATCCCGAGCCGGTGTTCGAGGCGATCCTGGAGAGAGCGCACAAGCTCTGCGGAGCCAACCGCGGCTGCCTGTTTCTCTATGACGGCACCGATATCCGCGCTGTCGCCACCCATGGCTACGCGGATGACGTTGTCGCCATCATGGCGCAGCCGCACCCGGCAGCTGAGAACACCGCCGCCACCACCCTTCTCGCTGGCGCGCGCTACTTCCAGCGCGAGGACGTGCGAGCCGACACCGCCTCATCCACAGGCGCCGTCTCAGCCGCGGTTCGCTTGCGATCCGACGTGCGGACCAGCCTCGTCATCCCGCTGCGCAAGGACGGCACCGTGCGGGGCTTCCTGAGCGCCAACCGTACGGACGTGAGGCCTTACATCGAGGCTGAGATCACGCTGCTCGAATCCTTCGCCGCCCAGGCCGTGATCGCGATGGACAACGCGCGGCTGCTGGGCGAGTTGCACGTGCGCGACGAGGACAACCGCAGGCTCATCGCGCGGCAGGCGGCGAGCATTGAGATTTTGCGCACCATCTCGGAAAACCCTGACGACCCGCAACCGGTGTTCGAGACGATCGCCGGACACGCCGCTGCTTTGTGCGGTGGAACTAGTGTCAATGTGGCTGAATACGATGGAGAACTCATTCACATCAGGGCGCTGGCCGGTGTGGATGCCGCGTCACGCGAACGTTTGCTGTCGAGCTATCCGAGGCCACCGGAATTCCACAGTTTTCTTGGTCGCGTGGTTCTGACAGGCGACGTTGTCCACGTTCGTGACATGCAGACCGACTTATGGGGCAATGAATTTAACAAAAGGCTCTAGACCATGAATAATCGGGTATCATGGTCGAATGCTGAACAAAAAGAATGGCTTATCGGCGTATCGCCAGAGAAAAGTGATGGAGGCGTTTGCGGTGGACCTCACAGCCACTCAAGCGGCCCATCTGCTCGGCCTCAATCGCAAGACGGTGAACCGCTACTACGCCCTTTTTCGCACAGCCATTGCAGCTCACCAGCGCCGGCAGAGCGCTGAACTCGTCGGCACCGTCGAGTGCGACGAGAGCTATTTCGGAGCCGATCGGCCACGCGGCGTCATAGGTCCGCGCAAGCGTGGGCGCGGCACTCTCAAGCAGCCGGTGTTCGGCATCTTCGAGCGTGGCGGACGCGTCTTCACCGAGATCGTCCCAGACGTTAAAGCCAAGACCTTGCAAAATCTTATCCGCGGTCGCGTCAGTCTTGAGAGCATCGTGGTGACCGACGGCTGGCGAGGATACGACGGCCTGGTCGATGTCGGCTTCGACGCCCATCTGCGCATCAAGAAGTATCGCAAGCGGGGCAATCCCTTCGTGGATCGCGGCGTCCATATCAACGGCATCGAGAGCTTCTGGTCATACACCAAGCGTCGCCTCGCCCGCTTCAATGGGGTCAAGGCAAACTTCGACCTTCACCTCAAAGAATGCGAGTGGCGATGGGGCAAAGACCCACCTACTATCCTCGCAGCTCTACGCAGATTGATGGTCTAGAGCCT
>Ga0164297_10000764_pt1 | contig 37707 bp, 27 predicted proteins | sample GEODES058metaG_FD_113539 | JGI IMG/M metagenome (GOLD analysis project Ga0164297, IMG submission 113539) | Dystrophic lake water microbial communities from Trout Bog Lake, Wisconsin, USA - GEODES058 metaG | ecosystem: Environmental > Aquatic > Freshwater > Lake | place: USA: Trout Bog Lake... | reverse complement strand
GTAAGGACGCCGCTGTCGCTGCACGGGGTTTCAAGTGAAACCGCTGTCGCTTTCGTCGCCACTTCGCTGCGCGAAGCGTCTGGGGCGGTGGGATCGGGCGCCGCCTTCGCGCGGGGCGCGCGAAGGCGCGGAGCGCGCCAAGTCCCTGCGGCGAGGGCGCGCATGAGGCGCTGGGTGCGCTGGTTGGCGCGGGAGATGCGCTGGAGGATGAGGGTGGCGAGTGGGGCGGGGCCGAGGCCGTGGAGGCGGCGGAAGAGGTATTCGATGATGAAGCCGACGATCTGCGCGCAGTCGTCGGCGAAGGCCGATGCCTGGGGGAGCGCTGCGGGGGAGGTCGGCTGTTGGGTCATGGTAGTTATATAAATAAACGGATCGGGCAATGCAAGGGGATAATAGGAGTGCGCTCTCGATTTAACGGATAATAATCTTATATCACGGCGCCGAGTGCAGTCGGGTGTCGGCGCATGGCGCGTCTGACTGATACCATGGGTCGCTGATCGCGACCCATGGTATCAGTCTTCGTTTGGCGCGTGGCCGCCCACCAGCCCGGCGCCCATACCAGAACCGGTTGATCGTGGAAGAGTCACGATCAACCGGTTCTGGCATTAGATCGTGATTGGTTTAGGTCAAACCAATCACGATCCAGTAACCTATTGAAGAAGAGCGCGATTCACGCTTTCTGACCCATCGGCTTCAAGCGATCGCGCTCTAAACCCTTGAAATCACCGCGTCGCGGAAGGCTTTGAGTTCGGCGATGGCGCCGTCGGTGGTCTGCGCGGAGAAGCCGACGTCGACGTGGGAGACGCCGAGGGAGTGGAGGGCGCGGAGGTCGGTGATGATGTCGGTAGGGGTGCCGGCGAAGAGGCGGCGTTCGCCGTCGCCGGCTGTCGCGGGGACGGTGGGGCCGTATTTCTGGATGCGGTAGGCGACGGTGACGGCGGCGGGGTCGCGGCCGGCTTCGGTGGTGAGTTTGCGGAGTTTGGCGATGCCGGCGTCGAGGCGTTTGAGGCTGTCCAGCGGGAAGGAGGGGTTGGTGCCGATGGGGTACCAGGCGTCGCCGATCCGGGCGGTGCGGCGGAGCGCGGGGCCGCTTTCGCCGCCGACCCAGATGGGGGGGCCGGGCTGCTGGATGGGCTTGGGCTCGAAGTCGAAGTTGTCGAAGGCGACGTATTTGCCGGCGAAGCTGGGGGATTTGGCGGTCCAGAGTTCGCGGAAGGCGGCGAGGTATTCGTCGGTGACGGCGCCGCGTTCGGCGTAGGGGGAGCCGAGGGCCTCGATCTCCTCCTTCAGCCAGCCGGCGCCGATGCCGAGGGTGAGGCGGCCGCCGGAGAGGACGTCGATGGTGGAGAGCTGTTTGGCGGCGAGGAGGGCGGGGCGGTGGGGGACGACCATGACGGAGGTGACGAGGCGGATGCGGGTGGTCTTGGCGGCGATGTAGGCGACTTCGATGAGCTGTTCGTGGCGGGCGCCGCCGGCGCCGGAGGGGAATTCGCCGGTGTCGGAGTAGGGGTATTTGGTGGAGATGTCCTTGGGGATGACGACGTGGTCGGAGAAGGTGAGGTAGTCGTAGCCCAGGGATTCGCCGGCGATGGCGATGCGGGTGATGTCGGCGGCGCCGCAGAGGGGGCCGGCGGTGGGTGCGTTGAAGCCGAATTTCATGGTGAGTCCCCCTGGATTGCGTGACGACGCGGCGTAACACACCATATGCGTCATGCGGATGCCACCCAAGGCAGCACCGCGCGGGAGCGACGTGGCGATGGATGGGTTTCAGGCGGCCGTGATGGATGATGCTGGCCTGCGGGCGCGGCTGATGGTGGCGCCGCTGGAGGCGCTGATGGCCGAGGCGGCTTGCCGGCGCGATGCGGCGCGGGGGCGGAATATCTCCTACTCCCGCAAAGTGTTCATTCCGTTGACGCATTTGTGCCGGGATGTTTGCTATTACTGCACCTTCGCCAAGCGGCCGCGGGCGGGGAAGGCGGCTTATCTGTCGGCCGAGCAGGTGCTGGAGATCGCGCGGGCCGGGGCGGCGGCGGGGTGTACGGAGGCGTTGTTCACCTTGGGGGACAAGCCGGAGGCGCGCTATGGGGCGGCGCAGGAGGCGCTGGCGGCGCTCGGGCATGCGTCGACGATTTCGTATCTGGCGGAGATGTGCGCGCTGGTGCTGAAGGAGACCGGGCTGCTGCCGCATGTGAATCCGGGGGTGATGACGCGCGAGGAGCTGGTGCTGCTGCGTGGGGTGTCGGCGAGCCAGGGGATCATGCTGGAGAGCAGCTCGGAGCGGCTGTGCGAGAAGGGCCAGGTGCATTACGGGTCGCCCGACAAGCATCCGGCGGTGCGGCTGGAGACGATCCGGCTGGCGGGGGAGGAGCGGGTTCCGTTCACGACGGGGATTCTCATCGGCATCGGGGAGACGCGGGAGGAGCGGCTGGACTCGCTGTTCGCCATTCGCGATCTGCACCTGGCGCACGGGCATATCCAGGAAGTGATCGTGCAGAATTTCCGCGCCAAGCCGGATACCAAGGCGGCGGCGGCGGCGGAGCCGGACCTCGACGACCTGCTGTGGACGGTGGCGGCGGCGCGGCTGATCCTGCCGGATGGGGTGAGCCTGCAGGCGCCGCCGAACCTGACGCCGGGGGATTATCCGCGGATCATCGGGGCGGGGATCGACGACTGGGGCGGGATTTCGCCGGTGACGCCGGATCATGTGAACCCGGAGGCGCCGTGGCCGGAGATCGAGAGCCTGGGGCGGCGGACGGCGGAAGTGGGGAAGATCCTGGTGGCGCGGCTGCCGGTGTATCCGGCGTTTGCGCTGGAGCCGGAGCGGTGGCTGGTGCCGGACCTGGCGACGCGGGTCAGGCGCGGGATGGATGCGGAGGGCCTGGCGCGGGATGACGCCTGGGCGCCCGGGCTGACGGCGGCGCCGCGGGCGCCGGTGGTGTATGGGGCGGGGGTCGATCCCGGACTGCGGGCGATCGTGGCCGAGGCGGCATCGGGGAAGCGGCTCAGCGAAGAGAAGATCGTGCGGCTGTTCGCGGCGCGCGACGATGACTATGCCTTCGTGTGCGAGGCGGCGGATGCGCTGCGCCGCGAGGTGAGCGGGGAGACGGTGCGCTACGTCGTCAACCGCAATATCAACTATACGAATATCTGTTACTACGCCTGCAAGTTCTGCGCCTTCTCGAAGGGGAAGACGCATGAGGCGCTGCGGGGGAAGCCGTACGACCTCGACCTCGGGGAGATCGCGCGGCGGGCGGTCGAGGCGTGGGACCGCGGGGCCACGGAAGTGTGCATGCAGGGGGGGATCCATCCCGACTACACCGGCGACACCTACGTGGAGATCTGCCGGACGATCAAGGCGGCGACGCCGGATATGCACGTGCATGCGTTCTCGCCGCTCGAGGTGACGCAGGGGGCGGCGACGCTGGGACTGTCGCTGGTGGAGTTTCTCACGCGGCTGAAGGCGGCGGGGCTGGGGACGCTGCCGGGGACGGCGGCGGAAATCCTCGATGATGAAATTCGGGCGATCATCTGCCCGGATAAGATCAACACCGAGGAATGGCTCGCCGTCGCCCGTGCGGCGCACTCGATCGGGCTGCGGACGACGTCGACGATCATGTACGGGCATGTGGAAAGCGCACTGAACTGGGCGCGGCATCTGCTCGTGCTGCGCGACCTGCAGGCGGAAACCGGGGGGATCACCGAGTTCGTGCCGCTGCCGTTCGTGCATATGGAGGCGCCGATGTACCTCCGTGGGCTCGCGCGGCAAGGGCCGACCGTGCGCGAGGCGGTGCTGATGCACGCGGTCGCGCGGCTGGTGCTCCACCCGCTGATCCAGAACATCCAGACGTCGTGGGTGAAAATGGGGCCCGATGGGGTGAAGCTGTGCCTGGCGGCCGGGGCCAACGACCTCGGCGGGACGCTGATGAACGAAAGCATCTCACGCGCGGCAGGGACCCAGCACGGGCAGGAAATGCCGCCGGAAGCGATGGAACCGATGATCCGCGACGCCGGGCGGATGCCGCGGCAACGCGACACACTCTACGGGACGGTCGGCAATGAGCGGCAGGCGAAGTCGTTCCATGCACCGGAACTGTCGCCGATTATTCTGACACCGCCGCGGAAGCGGGCGGCGGTGGAGTAGGGGAAGGGAAGGCGCTCCGCGGGCCAAGGGCTATGCCCTTGGAACCCATCCACTTACACGGCTGTGGCGTCGTTCTTCAGTTGATAACTGCTTTCTTTGCGCCGCAGGCAATCAATCGGTGCGACCGCACGGGCTGGCGTGCGGTCGCATGGTGATTCCTGGCTTCGCCGGTCTCCGCGTCGAGATCGTGGGATTGCAACTGAAGGTCGGTTCCACAGCCGCGTGAGTCCATGGGTTCCAAGGGCCTCTCGGCCCTTGGCCGGCGGAGCCTTTTTGCTTGCCTTAAGCGCAGGCGATCACTTCGATTTCGATTTTCCACGCCGGGCTGGCGAGGCCGCCGATGATGAGGGTGCTGGCGGGTTTGCGGTCGCCCATGGCGTCGGCGCGGGCTTTGCGGCTTTCGCCGAGGCTGGCGTGGTCTGGCAGGATGGTGACGATTTTGACGATGTTATCGAGGGTCATGCCGGCGGCGCGGAGCTGGGCTTCGACGTTTTTCCAGACCAGGCGGCATTGGCTGGCGAGGTCGTCGGGGATGTTGCCGGCGGTGTCGACGCCGACCTGGCCGCTGACGTAGAGGGTTCGGGTGGCGCCGGTGATTTCGACGGCCTGGCTGTAGGAGCCGGCGGGGGCGGGGGCGTCGGGGGCGTTGATATCGCGGCGGTTCATGGTGGGTTTCCTTCTGTTGATGACGGCAGCATAGCGCCGGGATGGGCCGGGGGCATTATCCCGGGGTGGCGAATACAAATCTTGACAAAACCATAACGCGCCGGCCGGTCAACTGCGGGCGACATGCGACGATCGATCGATAGCATGGTGGCCGGACCCTCCCGCATTCGCTGGTGGAGGGGGTTTTGATGCCGAGTTTCTCCGGGTTGCTGGCGCCTTTGGGTGGCGGTTGGACGGTGCCTGCCGGTTTGGGCGGCGATGTGGAGGCGGCCGCGGATGTGGCGCGGCAGTTGGCGACGCGCCGCAGTTTGACGGAGATCGCGGCGCGCCAGGCAAGGCCGGCGACGATCGCGAATTTCGTGGCGGCGGCCGGGACGGCGGGGGTTCTCTGGCCGGTTGTGCCGACGGGGGCGATCGTTCTGTGGCTGTTGTTCATGCTCGTTGTCGGTGCGGCGCGGCTGCGGGTTGCGGCGCGGGTGCGGGCGGCGGCGGCGTCGAGCGATCTGGCGATGCTGGACCGGCAGGTCGGTCAGATGGCGATGTTGGCCGGGGTGAACGGGCTGGTGTGGGGGGTTCTGGGCAGTGTTCTGGTTCCGCTTGGCGAGTTCGAGCTGCGGGCGTTCACGGCCTGCGTTGTGGTGGGCATTGCGGCGGGTGCGGTGGTTTCGCATGCGGCGTTGCCGGCGGCTGGGCGGTTGTTCGTTTTGACGGCTTTGTTGCCGGGAACGGCGTCGTATCTGTTGGGGCCGTTGAGCCGGACGGACGTGGCGCTGGCGATCCTGAGCCTGGTGTATGCCGGCGCGCTGTTCGCGTTTCTGCGCGGCACGTCGGCGGCGTTGGTCGATGCGTTGGATGCGCGGCTGCGCAATGAGCAGCTTGTGGCGGAGGTGGCGGACAGCAATGCGCGGCTGACCGCGGCGATCGCGGCGGCGGAGGCGGCCAGCGAGGCGAAGTCGCGCTTCCTGGCGACGATGAGCCATGAGATCCGCACGCCGATGAACGGGGTGCTGGGTATCGCCGGGACGTTGCTCGATACGCCGCTGACGCCCGATCAGGCGGAGGCGGTGGCGGCGATCCGCAATTCCGGCGATACGTTGCTGCGCTTGCTCAACGATATTCTTGATTTCTCGCGCCTCGATGCCGGGCGGATGCAGCTTGAGGAAATGCCGTTCGTGCCGGCTACGTTGACGGAGCACACGGTGGGTTTGCTGGCGGCGCAGGCGGCGGCGAAGGGGTTGCGGCTGGAGGCGATTTGCGATCCCGCGTTGCCGGCGGCGGTGTTGGGCGATGCCGGGCGGCTGCGCCAGGTGCTGCTGAACTTGCTGTCCAACGCGGTGAAGTTCACGGCGCAAGGCGGGGTGACGGTGCGGGTGGAGTGTTTGCCGGAGGCGCCTGGTCTGGCGTCGATCCGTTGGACGGTGGCGGATACCGGCATTGGGATTCCGGCCGACCGGATCGAGCATTTGTTCACCGAGTTCACCCAGGCCGATGCCTCGATCACCCGGCGGTTTGGCGGCACCGGGCTGGGGCTGGCGATCAGCCGCAAGCTGATCGAGGAGATGGGCGGGGCGATCGCGGTGCGGTCGCAACCGGGCGCGGGCACGGTGTTCGAGGTGACGTTGCGCCTGCCGTTGACCGTGCCTGCGCCGGCGCCAGCCGATACGCTAGCCGATGCGTCGGAGGATCTGGCGCGCCTGTTGGCCGCGCTTGGCCGGCCTGCGCGGGTGTTGTTCGCCGAGGATAATGCGACCAATCGGTTCGTTGCGTTGCGGATGCTGCGCGGGTTCAATTTGCAGATCGATACGGTGGGCAATGGGATCGAGGCGGTGCAGGCGGCAGGGAGCCTGCCGTATGATGTGATCTGCATGGATCTGCGGATGCCGGAGATGGATGGACTGACGGCGACGCGGGAAATCCGCCGGCGTGGCGGGGCGCTGGCGTCGATTCCGATCATTGCGCTGACGGCCAATGTGTTGCCGGACGATGTGGCTGCGTGTTTCGAGGCGGGGATGACGGGGTTTGTGCCCAAGCCGGTGTCGCGCGAGAGCTTGGTGGGGGCGTTGCTGGCGAGCCTGGGCGGGGGGGAAATCGGGGCGGAGGCGGCGGACGAGGACGTGACGGTGGCGGTGGACGAGGAGGGGTTGGCGCGGCTGCGGCGGGATATCGGGCCGGCGAGCGTGGTGCGGCTGCTGGGGAGGTTCGTGGAGGAGACGCGGGCGAGCCTGGCGCGGATTGGCGATCCCGGGCTCGACGATGGCGCGCGGGCGGATGAGCTGCATGCGCTGAAGGGGGTGGCGGGGACGGTGTGTGCGCCGTTGCTTTCGGCTTTGGCGGGGGGATTGCAGCTGCAGGTGGAGCGCGGGGAGGGGTGTGGGATGGCGGACCTGAAGGCGCTCGACGCGGCGTTTGGCGACTGGTGCGCGGTGACGAGCCGGCAGCGGGAGAGGGCGGCCTGAGGGCTGGGTGCGCGTTGCCGATCAGGGCAGGGACGGGCGCCAGGCTTCGTCGAAGCCGCGGACGCGGGGGAGGGCGAGCATGTCCCAGGGGCTGGGCATTTCGCCGACCTTCACGTGGATCAGGCCGGGGGCGCCGGCGGCGAGGGCTTCGGTGAGGGCGCCTTGCATTTCCGAGGGGTGGCCGACGGTCCAGGCGTTCATGCCGAAGCTGCGGGCGAAGTCGTGGAAGTTGGGGTTGGCGAGGTCGTGGGCGATGAGGCGGTTGCCGAAGCGTTCGGCCTGGATGCGTTTGACGTTTCCGAAGGCGCCGTCGTCGAAGACGATGGCGATGGCGGGGAGGTTGTGGCGCATGGCCGTCGAGAGTTCGGCGCCTTGGTACATGAAGCCGCCATCGCCGCAGAGGGCGACGACGGCGCGGTTCGGCAGGGCGGCCTGGACGCCGAGGGCGGTGCCGTAGCCCCAGCCGAGATTGTCCTGGTAGCCGGGGGAAATGTAGTGGCGGGGGGCGGCGACCTCGTAGGCGAGGCGGCCGACGAAGCCGACTTGGGTGACGTCTTCGACGACGATGCCGTCGGCGGGGAGGGCGGCGCGGATGGCGCGGAGGTAGCCCATCTGGGGTTCCTGGCGGGAGAGGCGGTCGGCGAACCAGGCTTGCTCGGCGGCGACGTCGGCGCGGGCGGGGCGGGTTTCAACGGGGAGGGCGGCGAGGAGGGTGGCGAGGCCGTCGGCGGCGTGGGCGTGGAGGGCGACGTCGGGGCGGCGGAAGCGGTTGTGTTCTTCGGCGTCGATGTCGAGGCGGATGATTTTCATGGCCGCGTCGGTGCCCCAGTTGGACTGGGCGAAGTGCATGCGCGAGCCGACGCAGAGGACGACGTCGGCGGTTTTCCACAGGCGGTGGCCGACGGGGAGGGAGACGGCGAGGGGGTGGCTGGTGGGGAGGACGCCGCGGCCGCGGCGGTAGGTGAGGACGGGGGCCTGGAGGCGTTCGGCGAGGGCGCGAAGGTCGGGGGCGGCATCGAGGGCGCCGCCGCCGGCGATGATGAAGGGGCGTTCGGCGTTGGCAAGGAGTTTGGCGGCGGCGTCGATGGCGGCGTCGTCGATGGCGGGGCGGGTGATGGGGAGGGGGGCGACGGTGGGGACCATGCCGGGGCGGCCCCAGGTGTCGATGGCGCATTCGAGGGCGACGGGGCGGGGGCGGCCGGAGAGGGACTGGCGGATGGCTTCGGCGACGAGGCCGGGGGCTTCGGCGGCGGAGGGGATGCGGGCGGCGAACTTGGTGAAGTGGCGGAGGAGGCCGAGCTGGTCGTTGAGCTCGTGGAGGTGGCCCCAGCCTTTGTCGATGGCGTCGGTGGGGATCTGGCCAGCGAGAAGGAGGACGGGGGCGTTGGTGCCGTAGGCGGTGAGCAGGGCAGCGGAGGTGTTGAGCACGCCGGGGCCGGGGACGGCGGCGCAGACTTGCGGGCGGCCGGTGGCGAGGGCGGCGCCGAGGGCCATGTAGGCGGAGGTTTGTTCGTGGCGCGGGTGGAGGGCGCGCATGGCGCCGCCGGAGGTGGCGATGGCGTCGAAGAGGTGGTCGTTGTGGACGCCGGGGAGGGCGAAGAGGGTGTCGATGCCGTGGGCGAGGAGGGAGTCGACGGTGGCTTCGGCGGTGGTGCGGCGGGTCATGGGCGCTCCCGGGGGGCTGGCGTTTGCCGATTCATTGACAGAGTTTCAGGCCCAACACTACACAGCTTGCAAGAGTTCAGGGGAGAGAACGATGTCCATGATCCGTGCTGTTGCGATTGCCACGACCGCGCTGGCGCTGTCGCTGCCGGCGATGGCCGATACGATCCGCGTCGGCGTGACGATCTCGACGACGGGGCCCGCGGCTTCGCTGGGCGTGCCGCAGCGCAACACCATCGCGCTGCTGCCGAAGGAGATCGCCGGGCAGACGATCGAATACACCGTGTTGGACGATGCCGCCGACAGCACCAAGGCGGTGGCGAACATGCGCAAGCTGATCGAGGAGGATAAGGCGGACATCATCATCGGCACGTCGACCACGCCTGCGTCGTTGGCGATGCTGAATGTGGCGGCGGAGACGAAGATTCCGATGATCTCGCTCTCCGCCTCGGCCTCGATCATTGCGCCGATGGATGCGGCGCGGCGCTGGGTGTTCAAGGTGCCGCAGAATGACAGCCTGATGGCTGATGCGATCGTCGGCCATATGGCGGCGAGTGGCGTCAAGACCGTCGGGTTCATTGGGTTCAACGACGCTTATGGGGACGGGTGGGCGAAAGAGTTCACGCGCGCCGCGGGCGAGAAGGGCATCGCGATCGTTGCCAATGAGCGCTATGCGCGCGCGGACACGTCCGTTACCGGCCAGGTGTTGAAGCTCGTCGCCGCGAAGCCCGACGCTGTGCTGATCGCGGGCTCGGGTACGCCGGCGGCGCTGCCGCAGAAGACGTTGCATGAGCGTGGCTATGCCGGGAAATACTATCAGACCCACGGCATTGCGAATAACGACTTCCTGCGTGTCGGTGGCAAGGATGTCGAGGGGACCATTCTTCCGGCCGGGCCTATTCTCGTCGCCGCGCAGCTGCCTGACAGCAATCCGATCAAGGCCAAGGCGCTCGAGTATGTGACCAAGTATGAGGCCGCCAATGGTGCGGGCTCGGTCGCCACCTTTGGTGCGCATGCCTACGATGCGGCAATCCTGTTCACGGCAGCCGTTCCCGAGGCGCTGAAGAAAGGCAAGCCTGGAACTGCGGAGTTCCGATCGGCCCTGCGTGACTCGATCGAGGCGCAGAAGAACGTGGTCATGACCCACGGGATCGCCAACATGACCGCAGATGATCATAACGGCTTCGACACCCGCGCCCGCGTGATGGTCACTATCCAGGGTGGCGCCTGGAAGTTGCTGCCCTGATCCTGCTCGGCGAGGCGCGCGGGATCGCGTGATGGATACGTCGATCCTGCTCATCCTCGTCCAGGACGGCATCGTCAATGGCGCCATCTACGCGCTGCTGGCGCTATCGCTGGTGCTCGTATTTGCGGTCACGCGCGTGATCTATGTCGCGCAGGGCGAGTTCGTCGCTTACGGGGCGCTGACCTACGCGGCCCTCGATGGCGGGCATGTGCCGGGGGCGGTGTGGCTGCTTTGCGTCCTTGGCCTCGCAGCCTGTGTCGCCGGATTTTGGCAGGCACGTGGGCGGCGCGATCTGGCAACGACGGTCCGGCTGCTTGGCGAAACGATTGTGCTTCCGGCCGGTATCGCTGGTGCCACCTGGGTTCTCGCGCCGATGAAGCCGGGGATCGTCGTTGATGTCCTCCTGGCGCTTGCGATCGTTACCCCTATGTCGCCTTACCTGTACCGTATCGCCTTTCAGCCGCTGGCTAACGCTTCGGTGCTTGTCCTGCTCATCACCGCGGTTGGGCTTCACCTCGCGCTCGTGGGCTGCGGGCTCGTCTTCTTCGGTCCCGAGGGCTTCCGGGCGCCCGCCTTTTCGGATGCCATGCTCACTGCCGGCCCGCTCATGATCCCCGGCCAGGCGATCTGGATCGTCGCCATCACATTCGTACTGATGCTGAGCCTCTATGGCTTTTTCGAAAATGCGCTAACCGGCAAGGCGCTCCGCGCCACTGCGGTCAACCGGCTTGGCGCCCGCCTCGTTGGCATCCCTACGGAAAGCGCCGGTATGGTCGCCTTCGCACTGGCCGGCTTCATGGGCGCGCTTTCTGGGGTCCTCATCGTTCCCCTCGCCACGGTCTACTACGATTCTGGCTTCACTATCGGCCTGCGCGGCTTTACGGCGGCCATCATCGGCGGTCTCGGTTCCTACCCCGGCGCCGTTATCGCCGCCGTGCTGGTGGGCGTCGCCGAGAGTTTCTCCTCGTTCTGGGCCAGTGCCTTCAAGGAAGTGATTGTATTCACTGCCATCATTCCGGTCCTGCTCTGGCGTTCGCTACGGCATCGCGCGGTGGAGGACGAGGAGTGAGCGCGCCGAAGGAGGACGGGCGCCGTGGCTCGACGGGCATGAGCCATCTCTGGCCGTTGCCCGCCCTCGCCCTGGCAGCGCTGCTGCCCTGGCTTCCCGACGTGCCATCGTTCTGGATTACGTTGCTGAACTACACCGGTATATCGGCGATCGTTTCCATCGGCCTCGTCGTCCTCACTGGTATCGGTGGCATGACGTCGTTCGGCCAAGCAACGATCATGGGGCTGGGCGCCTATACGACCGCGGTCATGAGCAAGTCCTACGCCATGTCTCCCTGGCTCGGCTTACCCGCCGGACTGGCCGTCACCGCCTGTGGAGCGTTAGTCCTGGGGGCGGTCACGGTGCGGTTGTCCGGCCACTATCTCGCCGTCGGCACGATCGCCTGGAGCGCGGCACTTTACTACAGTTTTGCCAATCTCGATTTTGTGGGTCGTAACGACGGCATCCCCGGTATTCCGCCGCTGGAAATTCTCGGCATCAAACTGATCGATGGCCGTGCCAGTTTCGTGGTGATCTGGATCGGTGTCATCCTGGTAGCGCTCGCGACCAACAACCTCCTCGACTGCCGCGCCGGCCGCGCCATTCGTGCCCTCAAGGGAGGTACAGTTGCCGCCGCCAGCTTTGGCGTGAACACCGCGCGCACCCGGCTGCTGGCCTTCGTCTATGCCGCCCTGCTCGCAGGCTTTGCCGGCTGGCTCTACGCCCATATGCAGCGCAGTGTGAACCCGACGCCGTTCGGCTTCTACCCTTCGATCCAGTATCTGCTGATGGCCGTGATCGGCGGCGCCGCTCATATACCCGGCGCCCTGCTGGGTGCGGCGGTGGTGACGATTGTCAATGACCGACTGCAGGATGTCCTGCCCAGGCTGTTCGGCGCCCGGGGGAATTATGAGACGATCGTTTTTGGAATCCTGCTGATCGCAACGCTGCAATGGGCGCCGGAGGGCCTGTGGCCGCACCTGCGCCGGCTCCGCGCGCGCCACCGCAGCATCCAATCGGACGCGGCACCGCTCGTCGCACGGGCGATGCCGGCGCAGGGCACGCCTGTGCTCGAAGTCACTGCGCTCCGCAGGACCTTCGGCGGTCTGGTGGCGGTCAATGACATCAGCTTCTCGGCCGGCGCCGGCGAAATCGTCGGCCTCATCGGTCCCAACGGCGCCGGCAAAAGCACGACCTTCAACCTCATTACCGGCGTCGATACCCCCAGTGGCGGTGCGGTGCGCTTTCGCGGAGCCGACATTTCCGCCCGCCCCGCCCGCGCCATCGCGCGGCTTGGCATTGCCCGCAGTTTCCAGCATGTGAAGCTGGTGCCGACGATGTCCGTGATCGAGAACGTCGCCATCGGTGCGCATCTGCGTGGCCATGCCGGTGCGCTGTCGGGCATCCTGCGCCTGGATCGCACCGAGGATGCCCGCCTATACGCCGAGGCCGCGCGCCAACTGACCCGTGTCGGTCTGGCGGAAGTCGCGGATCGCCCTGCCACCAGCCTCGCCCTCGGCCAGCAGCGCATTATCGAAATTGCCCGCGCGCTCTGCCTCGATCCTGTCCTGCTTCTCCTTGACGAACCCGCCGCCGGCCTGCGTCACAACGAGAAGGCCGACCTTGCGGACCTCCTGCGCCGCCTTCGTGCTGAGGGCATGACCATTCTCCTCGTCGAGCATGACATGGATTTTGTCATGGGCCTCACCGACCGCCTGGTTGTCATGGATTTCGGCACCAAGCTGGCCGAAGGATCCCCTGAGCAGATACGCACGAATCCTGCGGTCATCGAAGCCTATCTCGGGGCCGACGCATGAGCCTGCTCGAGATCACCGGCCTCGCCGTTGCTTATGGCGGCATCCCGGCCATCACCGACATGTCGTTGCACGTCGCGACCGGCGAAATCGTCACGGTCATTGGCCCGAATGGCGCCGGAAAGTCGACGCTCCTGAATGCCACGATCGGGATTCTTCCAAGCCAGGGGAGCATCCGTTTTGATGGTTCTGAGATCTCCGCCCAGCCCGTTGCCGCTCGTGTGCAGTCCGGCCTGTGTCTTGTTCCCGAAAAACGCGAACTATTCGCCACCATGACCGTCGAGGACAACCTTGTCCTTGGGGGCTATCGGTTGCGCAGCGAGGGCCGCGGCGCCATTGCCCGGGAGCAGGCGCGCATCTACGACCTGTTCCCGCGCCTGAAGGAACGCCGCCGCCAACCCGCCGGTACACTGTCTGGGGGCGAGCGCCAGATGCTCGCCATGGGCCGGGCGTTGATGGCCCGCCCCCGCCTGCTCATGCTCGACGAGCCCTCCCTCGGCCTGGCCCCCCTCATCGTGCGCGATATCTTCAGCACCATCGTGGCGCTGCGGAGCACCGGAGTTGCCATTCTCCTCGTCGAGCAGAACGCCCGCGCCGCGCTGCGCGCCGCCGATCGTGCCTATGTGCTCGAGACCGGCCGCATCACCTTCGCGGGCGACAGCGCAAGCCTCGCCGCCGATCCCCGGATTGTCGACATGTATCTTGGCCAGGCGTCACACGGCGAGGCGTGAGACCACGAAGGCGATGGCTGCCTCGAAAGAGGTCAAGACGCCGTGCGCACCTTTGACCATCATCAGATTGTCGATCAGACCGAAATCACGGCAGAGATTGCCATCACGATCGCGGAACCACTCGCCTTCCGGCGTCAGTGGCGACACTGCCGCCACCTTCTCCTGCCAGCGCCGTGGATCCTCGGTCCATCCGACGACGAGCTTGCCGAGCCCTTTCGCCAGGCCCATTTCGTAGCATGTGCCGGCGTCCATCGAGGGACCGCGAAACGGCGTCATGTTGGCCACGATTGCGTCGCACCGCGCCACCAGCGCCTCGTCCGCCGCACAGATTTTCGCGGCCATACGGTCGGGATCGGGGTCGGCCACGTCACCCTGATTGTCCATTGGAAACCAACCGACGGCGCCCAACCGCGCGCATATGGCCTTCATCTCCGCGGCTCGTGCCCAAGGGTCCGGCAGGAAAACCTCGGGCCCGGCAAGATAGACTTCAGGTTTACCGCCAATCATGGCTTGTGCCTCCGGGCGTGCCGATCCTCGAACCGGCGATGCAATGTGGTCGCGGCATCGAGCAACAGCGCCACCTCCAGCACCACGGTCAGCAGGCCGCCGGCCGCCCATTCGCTGGCGATGAGATGGCGGCAGTTGCGAACCAGATCGAGCAGCAGCCCCACGCCGATCAAAAGCCGATAGGGCTTGCCGAGGCGTTCTTCCAACTGGCCATGCAACCAGGCCGGCACGGCAAGGACTGTGCGTATCATGGACTAATGCGCCACGATCGGTTGGGCCTTCAGTGTCGGCTCGCTGACGTCAACTCCAGGAAATATGCTGCCTTCCTCGAACCAGCTCTTCGGGGCCGGCGCCCCCCACAGCGTCTGCCGCTGCGGGTCGCGCAGGCTCCACCGCTTCGGCTCCAGGTCAGGATCGACGGTCATGTAATCCGAATTGAACAACTCGATCCGATGCCCGTCGGGGTCGCGGAGGTAGAGGAAGAAGGCGTTCGAAATGCCGTGCCGCCCGGGTCCGCGCTCCATCGTCGGAAGAAAGCCGGTCGTGCTCAACACGTCGCAGATCCGAATGATGTCGGTCATCTGGCTGACCCAGACGCCGATATGGTGCAGCCGCGGGCCATATCCATTGGTTAAGGCAAGATCATGCACGCCGCCCTTGCGGTGCATCCAGATCGCCCAGATCGTGTCGGTATCCTCGGTTGCCGTATATTCGCTCGTGCGGAACCCCATCGCAGAATAGAATTCGTAGCTGCGCTGGACGTCCGGCGTGAAGCAGTTGATATGGTCGATCCGCTGTGGTGACGCGCCCTTGTAGGCGCCGTAGTGCTGCAGCAGCGACGGCACCTGGTCCATGGCCGTATAGAACTCAATTGGCATGCCGAAGGGATCCGTTGTCCGCAGCGTTCGCCCCTGATGTACGACGTCGACAAAGGCGGCCGGCCGGCCCTGGGTGGCGAACCAACGTGCCGCGCGATCGAGATCCTCCTCCTCGTAAACCTTGAAGCCCAGAACGCGAACACAGGCGGTCGTCCCTTTGCGGAGAATAACGCAGTGGTGGTTCCGCTCCTCGAGCGCGCGCAGATACAGTGCATCCGCTGTCTCCGCGGTGACGATGAAGCCCAGCGCGTCGACCCAGTAGGCCTTGCTACGGGCGAGGTCCGTCACGGTGTATTCCACGTGGCTAACCCTGACGATGTTGAATGGCGGATGCAGAACCGGCGGCACGATTGGCATGTCAGGGTCCCCGCGGCGTGGCCGCCCGCGCTTTCATCAGCGCGTGCAGGTTGTTCTGTTTCATCGACCCGACCGGATCGATCTGCTGAACCTCGAGCGAAATGGCCAGTGGCGATGTGCGATAGAGTGGATCAAGGAATGTCGTCACATCGGCGAAGATCGCCTCGGCCATCGCGGCGCGCGTCGCCTCATCGCGCCCGGTTCCGATGCGCACATGCACGGCTACGAACCCATTGGCCGGGTCACCGTCGGCCACCACGAACTGCTCGCGCCGCTCGGCTCGGACCCGAATGCCGCCCACCTCGAACACACCGGTCGCCAGTGCCGATGTGTGCACAACCCGGAGGAAAGCCATCACATCCAGCATCGGCTCCAGATTGGCCGAATACTCCACCGTCAGATGCGGCAAAGCCGTCTCCTCCCGATAGTTTCACAGTGGAGTCTAGCCGCGCTACAATAGCCCCACAACCGCCGGCAGCGGCGGCCAGCAGGAGCAGTTGGATGTACTCGCAGGGTCTCAACACGTCCGAGAAGAATGCCCTCCCCGAGGGCGCGCGCGCCGAGCGCTTTCAGGCGCGGATCGACGCCGAGGAGAAGATCGAGCCGAATGACTGGATGCCAGATGCCTACCGGCGCACCTTGATCCGGCAGATCAGCCAGCATGCCCATTCGGAAATCGTCGGCATGCTGCCGGAGGGCAACTGGATCACGCGCGCCCCCTCGCTGCGCAGGAAGGCCGCCCTGCTCGCCAAGGTCCAGGACGAGGGCGGCCATGGCCTCTATCTCTACGCGGCGGCTGAGACGCTTGGCGTCTCCCGCGAGGAGCTGATTGACCAGCTGCTCTCCGGCAAGGCCAAGTATTCGTCGATCTTCAATTATCCGACGCTCACCTGGGCCGACATCGGCGCGATCGGCTGGCTTGTCGACGGCGCGGCGATCATGAACCAGATCCCGCTGTGCCGCTGCTCCTTCGGGCCCTATGCCCGAGCGATGATCCGGGTTTGCAAGGAAGAGAGCTTCCATCAGCGCCAGGGCTACGAAATCATGCTGACGCTTGCCCGCGGCACCGCCGAGCAGAAGGCGATGGCCCAGGACGCGCTCGATCGCTGGTGGTGGCCCTGCCTGATGATGTTCGGTCCGCCGGATGGTGAGAGTCAGCATTCCGATACGTCAATGAAATGGAAGATCAAGCGCTTTACCAATGATGGCCTTCGGCAGAAGTTCATTGACGCCACGGTGCCCCAGGGCCATTTCCTCGGACTGACTTTCCCTGATCCGACGCTCCGCTTTAACGAGGCGACTGGCCATTGGGAGCATGGCGAGATTGACTGGGAGGAATTCAAGCGCGTCATTGCCGGCGGCGGCTTTTGCGCTCGCGATCGGCTGGAGGCGCGGCGCAAGGCGCATGACGAGGGTGCCTGGGTCCGCGAGGCGGCGCTCGCCTTCGCCGCCAAGCGTAAGGAGAGGAGGAAAGCCGCATGAGCTCCGAGAGAACCCCGCTTTGGGAAGTGTTCATCCGCAGCCGCAACGGTTTGTCGCACCGTCATGTCGGCTCCATCCATGCTGCCGATTCAACCCTCGCCCTGCAGGCCGCGCGCGACGTGTATACCCGTCGCGGCGAAGGGCTCTCGATCTGGGTCGTTCCCTCCAACGCCATCACGGCCTCTGATCCCGATGACAAGGGGATGCTGTTCGAGCCCACGGCATCGAAGATCTACCGGCATCCCACTTTCTACGACATTCTCGACGAAGTGGGCCATATGTGATGACGACGACGTCGATCGTGATCGTCGAGACGCCGCTCGTCCGCCTTGCCCTCGCGCGCGCTGATGATGCGCTGATCCTCGGCCATCGTCTTTCTGAATGGTGCGGGCATGCGCCGATGCTGGAGGAAGATCTGGCGCTGGCCAATATCGCCCTCGATCTCATTGGCCAGGCCCGGACGCTCTACACTCTGGCGGGCGAGGCGACCGGCCATGACGAGGATGAGCTGGCTTATCGTCGCGACGAGCGCGCGTACCGCAATCTCCTGCTTGTCGAACTACCCAAGGGTGATTTCGCTTTCAGCATTGTCCGGCAGTTCCTCTACAGCGCTCTCATCGATGCCTGGTGGCGTGCCATGACCGAGTCCGCGGAACCGCGCCTCGCCGCCATTGCCGCGAAGGCCGAGAAGGAGAGCGCATACCATCTTCGCCATGCCGCGGAATGGGTCATCCGCCTTGGCGACGGGACGCCCGAAAGCCACGCTCGCGCCCAGGCGGCGCTCGACAGACTTTGGCCCTACGTCGACGAACTCTTCGAATCCGTGACGGACGCGGCTTTCGACGTTCCGCCAGCGTGCCTGCGCGCTGACTGGGACATTCAGGTCGATTCCGTGCTCTCAACCGCCACCCTCACCCGCCCTACTGCTCACTGGTCTCAAACTGGCGGTCGATCCGGCAAGCATACCGAACATCTCGGTCATCTCTTGTCGGAAATGCAATATCTCCAGCGCGTCCACCCCGGCGCGACATGGTGAGCGGCGATCTTCGCGCCCGCGCTTGGCAGGCCGTCGCCAGTGTGTGCGACCCCGAGATCCCCGTTCTCTCCATCGAGGATCTCGGCATGCTCCGCGACGTCAGAGTCACAGGCGGCGCCGTCGAAGTTGTCATCACCCCCACCTATTCTGGCTGCCCGGCCATGTCGATGATCACCCTCGAAATTGAAACGGCCCTGCGTGCTGCCGGCATTGTCGATGCGCGTGTTACCACGACGCTCTCTCCCGCCTGGACTACCGACTGGATGACGGCGGAGGGCCGCCGCAAGCTGCTCGAGTACGGCATTGCCCCCCCTCCGCCGGCCAGCTCCCGCCGCGCCCTCTTCGGGGAGACCGCTATCGCCTGCCCGCGCTGCGCCAGCGCGGATACCGAACAACTCGCCGAATTCGGCTCCACCTCCTGCAAGGCCCTCTGGCGCTGCCGTACCTGCCGGGAGCCCTTCGATCTTTTCAAGTGTCACTGAAGATGTTTCATAAACTGCTCATCGCCGACCTGCGCCGCGAAACCGATGATTGCGTCTCGCTCGCCTTCGCCGTCCCCGACAGCCTGCGCGCAGACTTTGCTTTCACGCCCGGTCAGTATCTCACGCTGCGCACCATCATCGCCGGGGAGGAGATTCGCCGCAGCTACTCCATCTGTTCTACTCCGGCCGATGGTGACCTACGCGTCGCCATCAAGCATGTTCCCGGCGGCCGTTTTTCCGAATATGCCAACACCAGGCTCGCCGCCGGCGACACGCTTGATGTCATGCCCCCCGAAGGCCGGTTCGGCGCGCCCATCGCGCCCGGCACCTATGTCGCTTTCGCCGCCGGCTCGGGCATCACGCCAATCCTGTCCATCGCCAAGGCCGCACTCGCCGCCGGCGCTCACTTCATCCTCTTCTACGGCAGCCGCACCGTTCCCTCGATCATCTTCCGCGAAGCCCTGGAAGACCTGAAAGACCGCCACCTCGGCCGCCTCACCGTCATCCACGTGCTCTCCCGCGAGGAGCAGGACGTGCCGATCCTCACCGGCCGTCTCGACGCCGAGAAGATCCGGGCGCTCCTTCCCACCATAGCCACGCCCGCAACGATCGACCACGCCTTCATCTGCGGACCCGGAGCAATGATCGACACCATCTCCGCTACCGTCTCCGATCTTGGCATCCCCGCTCACGCCATCCACACCGAGCGCTTCACTCCCGCCGAAGGGGCCGGCCCGCGGCGAGCCGCCCCGCCGCCCGATGCCGAGCCCTTCGCCCGGGCGACGATCATCCATGATGGCAAGACCAACGACATCCCCGTTGCGGAAGGCGAGCCCATCCTCGAAGCCGCCATCCGCGCCGGCCTCGACCTCCCCTGGTCGTGCCGCGGTGGCATGTGCAGCACCTGCCGCGCCAAACTGACCGAGGGGTCAGCGACGATGGACGAGAACTACGCCCTCGAACCCTGGGAAACCGATGGCGGCTATATTCTCACCTGCCAGGCGCATCCGACCACCAAACATGTGATCGTCGATTACGATCACGTCTAGCTCATTGCCCTTGCGGCACATTGACATTTCCGCGCGAGAGCGATCATAGGGCGCAGTGATGCGCACAGCCGGAGCCAGTCCGCGCCGATGATGACGCTGTCCTTCGTGGCCGCATGGGCGATCTTTATCGTCGGCTGGGGAACCCTCCTCGCCGCGGCCTTCCGCATCCGTATCGCCAAGCGCTATCGCCTCGCGCGCTATGCCGCTGCCGGCGGTGCACTCGCCTATCTTTGGTGGCAGGATGCGATCCCCGAACCCGACATGTTCGCCTTCGTCCTTGCCACCGTCGGCCTCTTCATCGCCGGGTGGGCGGCGGCGATCCGCTACTGAACGGGCTGCCCCGGCGTGTCCGCCTGCACTATGATCCACTCCGACATCGAAGGACCTCCCCATGCGGAACTGGCGCAACCTCGGCTTGACGATGACCCTTTTGGCTGGGCTCGCCAGCCCCGCTGCCGCGCAGGTGACGGCCGACCAGGCGGCCACCCTCGAACATGACCTCCGCGCTTGGGCGGCCGACCTCGTGCGCCCGCTGCTCGATCCCGGCGCCATTCCGCTGAAGATCACCGCCGAGGGCGAACGCTACCGAGCCGAACTCGGCCTCGGCCTGCTCCCCGGCGTCAATGTCACCGCGTCGGGCGCCACCACGGGTTTCCTCCGTGCCCTCGGCAATGGCCGCTGGGCCGTCGAGGACATCCGCCTCCCTACCGACGTCACCGCCGATCTCGGCACCGCGGAGATCGCCTCGCGCGTCACGATGCGGCTCGCCGACCAGAAGATCAGTGCCGACATCGATCCCTCGCTCACCACCGCCACGCGTTATGGCGGCCGCCTCCGTGGCCTTATCTACAGCGTCGAGGGCCCCAAGGGCGTGCAGACGACGAAGATGGACAGCATGACCTTCGAGTCGACTTTCACCCCCACCGCCGCCGGCATGCTCAACGGCAGCGGATCCACGACTCTCGAAGGCTACGGCGGCGAGCAGGACCTGCCTGATGGCACCAGGATCAGCTACACCGTCGATCGCGCGTCCTCGATCTCCTGCGTCGAGGGCGTCAATGCCGCCGGCCTCATCACCTTCCTGCACAGCGCGATCGCGCTCGGCACCAATGTCGCCGGCGAGATGAAATCAGCCCCTGCCGGTACGCCGCAGCGAAGCCCGACCGACTCCCAGCGCGCCCTGCTCCGCCAACTCCTCGATGCCGGCTCGTCTGCCTTCAGCAGCATCGATGTGAAACAGACCTGGTCCGGCACACGCTTCAAGGTCGGCGAGGTCACCGGCTCACTCGCCGAGATATCCTTCGGCAGTGCCATCGGCGCGCCCGGTGGCAGCGCCGAGTTCCGCCTGCGTCTTGCCGCCTCCGGCCTTGCCTCCCCTATGGTCCCGCCTGGCGGCATCGGCCTGTTCGTTCCCAAGCAGGTTGCCATCGCCCCGCGCATTTCAGGTATGCCCACCCAGGCGCTCACCCGCTTCCTGGCGCATGCCATCGACGTCGCAGGCACCGACGATGCCGAGCTTGGCCCCGAAGCCTTGCAACTCCTGGCCGAAAACCCGCTGACCATCGGCATCGACGAACTCAACATCGACATCGGCACGGCGCGCCTGACCGGCACCGGCCGGATGCAGGTGGCCTCGCCCTCCGACATGACCGGCGCCGCTGAGCTCCGCCTCACCGGCATGGACCCGCTGATGCGCCTCATCGGCCAGACCCCGGAAACCAAGGCAGGCATGCCAGTGCTGATTATGCTCAAGGGCCTCGGCAAGGTCGAAGGCAACGCAACCGTCTGGCGCATCGCCTATGCCGGCAACAAGATCACCGTGAATGGCACGGATATCTCAGGCATGATGCCGCCGAGGAAGTAATCGTCAGCCGGCGGGGCTTCCTACCCGAGCGACGCGCGGATCTCCGCCATGCCGCGCTTCGCCGTTCCGTCCGGCGCAAAATTGCTCGCGTCGAGCCAGGCGATCATCGCCGCCTGGCAGCGCGGCCATTCGCTGTCGATCATGCTGTACCAGTCGGTTTCCCGCATCCGCCCCTTCACCACTAGGTGCGCGCGGTGCCGCCCTTCATAGGTGAACCCCAGCCGATCCGCGGCCCGCTTCGACGGCGCGTTCAGCGCATTGCACTTCCACACCAGCCGCCTGTAGCCAAGATCGGCTGACAGTTTCAGAAGCAAATACATCGCCTCCGTCGCCGCGCGCGTCCGCTGCATCACCGGCGCGAACCAGATGTTGCCCAGTTCGATCGCCGCGTTTTTCGGCTGGATTTCCATCAGCGTCAGCCAGCCAGACACCACTCCCGTCGCGATCGGCCGCACCGCCCAGGCGATGGGGTCATGTGTCGTCGAGAAATCGCCGATGAACCGCGTCAGCGCGTCTTCGGTGGGGAAGGGGCCGTAGCCCATATACGTCCAGCTGCCATCGGCCTTCGGATTGCCGCTATCCACCGCCCGCCACAGCTCCGCTGCGTGGCGCACATGCAGCGGCTCCAGCACGACGTGCTGGCCACGGATAATGGTCCGCGCCGGCAACGGCCGTGGCGTGGTGTCGACGATGGGCCCGATGGGAAGTTCGCTCATGGCATCACCCTGACCTGTTCCGCGCCGCGCGCAAAGTCCAATTCACACTGATCGCCTCATACAATTTCCGGAACCCGGTCCGCCGGCGGCGTATTCCGGCTGCGCCCACATTTCATGATGCCGTCGATGATCACCATCCCGATCCCCGGCAGGTCGCCCTTGCGCACGCTATCCAACAGATCCGTCCCTGCCGAATGCTGCGCCCGGTCGAGCAGCACGAAATCGGCCGCGCGCCCGACCTCGATCAGCCCGCAATCGAGTTTTCTCATGCGCGCCGTATTTCCCGTCGCGCAGCAGAACACCTGCTCGGCGGGAACGTCGCCCAGCGACGACAGCAGCGCGATCATCCTGAGTATCCCCAGTGGCTGCACGCCCGAGCCCGCCGGGCTGTCCGTCCCCAGGATCACCCGCTCCATCTGCCCCAGCTCGCGCGCGAACCGCAGCGCCGTCAGTCCCGCGAGCTCGTTGCCGTTATGCACGATCTCGATCCCCCGCCCGCACCCTTCGCACAAGCAACGAATCTGCGACAGCGGCAGCGCGGTATGCCCGCCGTTGATATGCCCGATGATATCGGCGTCGGCCTCCAGCACCGTATCGGCATCGATATAGCCCGACCCCGGCACCGACGGCCCGCCCGTATGGATCGTGCTCTGGATTCCATACTTCCGCGCCCAGGCCACCATCTGCTTCGCTTCATATCCGGCCTTGACGCTGCCAAGCCCAACCTCCCCCAGCAGTGAAACCCCCGCCGCCGCCATTTCGGAAAAGTCGCTCTCCACCATCCCCTGCTCGATCACCGGCGCCCCGGCCAGCACCTTCACGCCTCCGGGCCGGAAATTCGCGTAGGCCCGCTGCGCCGTGATCGCCAGCGCCTTCACCCCGATGATATCCCTGGGCCGCCCGGGCAGATGCACCTCGCCCGCCGATATCATCGTCGTCACGCCACCGTTCAGAAAACTGTCGATCCAGCCAAACTGCCCCTGCCGCGGCGTCCAGTCGCCGAACACGGGATGCACATGGCTATCGATCAGCCCCGGAGCCAGCGCGCATCCCTTGGCATCGATGACCACCCGCGCATCGCCCACGTCGCACTCCGCCCGCTTCCCCACCGCGACGATCCGCCCGCCCTCGGCGACCACCGTATCCGCATCCAGGATCGGCGCGGCGAGATCGCCGGACAGCATCAGTCCGACATTGCCAATGACCATCTTGCCAACCTGCCGCTCGATCCCCGCCGCCAACGCCATGATGCCGCTCTCCCTCGCACGTGCGCACGGTCGGAGACCCGGCGCCCGCCGTCAAGCACACCGCGTTCTTGCCTGCGCCCCTGCCCCCGCCTAGCCTCACGGCCCTTCGCCCCTGCCCGAGCGGGAGCGCCGCATCGACAACAGGGAGACCCCGCCATGGACGACATGCAGGCAGTGAACGAGCTCGACGGCCTCCAGGGCTACGCCTTCGTCGACGGCCGCTACATGCCGCTCGCCGAAGCCACCATCCCCCTGGTCGAGCGCGGCTTCCTCCGCTCCGACGTCACCTACGACGCCATCCACGTCTGGAAAGGCCGCTTCTTCCGCCTGCATGACCACATCGCCCGCTTCCAGGCCTCCATCGCCGGCCTCAAGATGAGCCTGCCCTATTCCGCCGAGGAGATCGCCGACATCCTCACCGAATGCGTCCGCCAGACCGGTCTGCGCGACGCCTTCATCATGCTCATCTGCACCCGCGGCGTAACCCCGCCCGGCACCCGCGACCCCCGCCTCTGCCGCAACCGCCTCTATGCCTACGCCCAACCCTTCGCCCGCATCGCCAACGAGGCCCAGCAGCGCGACGGCCTCAAGATGATCCTCGCCAAGACCCAGCGCATCCCCTCGGCCGCGCTCGACCAGCGCATCAAGAACTTCCACTGGCTCGACCTCACCATGAGCATGTACGAAGCCTTCGACCGCGACGCCGACCTCACCGTTTTGCCCACCGCCGACGGCGCCATCACCGAGGGCCCCGGCTTCAACGTCTTCATCGTCAAGAACGGTGCCCTCGCCACGCCCGACCACGGCATGTTCGAGGGCATCACCCGGCGCACCGTCATGGAAATCGCCGCCGATCTTCAGCTTCGCTGCGAAACCCGCAAGGTCGCCGCCCAGGAAGTCGCCGACGCCGACGAAATTTTCATCTGCACCACCGCAGGCGGCGTCTCCCCCGTCACCACCTATGAAGGCCGCAAGGTCGGCGACGGCCGCCCCGGCCCCCTCTCCACCCGCATCCACGACCTCTACTGGCGGCGCCATGACGACGACGCCCTCAACACCCCGATCGACTACGCGCCCCGCCCGACCGCCTGATCGCCCGCGCGTCCCTGAGCCTTTGCGCCCACCCCTGTTGGAGCTGGGGATGAGGGCTATCGTGAACACCGCCTTAACATCATTCCGAACATGATCATTTCGTGGCCGTTAGCGACGGCATTGCAATGCATCAACCGACCTCGTATCAATCGGGGTCAGAACGAATGGCGCGGCGGCCAAAGGCAGGCTCCGTAGACCGCTGCGGGGGATTCACAGCATGACGACCATCACCAACTCCTCAACCGCCATCGTGCTCGGGGCGACGGATAATCCGTTCGTCGTCGTGGGGCTGGTGAGCCTGACGGGAACGGCTGGTTTTCCGGCACTCTATGGTGATGCGTCGCAGCCGTGGGCGGTGACCAACAACGGGACGATCGCGACCCAGCATGGCACCGCGATCAAGTTGTTGACCGCCGACTTGGTGAAGAATGCCGGGACGGTGATCGGCGGTGTGGTCGGCGCCGAACTCGACGGCGGCGGGCGGTTCGTCAATGCCACGCCCACGGCGCTGGTGAGCGCCGGGTCGACCGGGGTTGTCCTGGGCGGCGGGGCATCGGCGGTGAACAAGGGGACGATCACCGCCGGCGCCGGCCCCAGCGCCGGCGCTGGCGTGAGCTCGTCCGGCGTGGCCGTGGTGAGCAACCTCGGGACGGCGGCGCTGATCCATGGCGGCCACTTCGGCGTCAACGGATATGGCGGCGTGAGCCTGGTCAACCAGGGCACGGTGTCGGGCTTCCACGCGGTCTACGGCATCGGCTCGATGAGCGTGACCAACGCGGCGAGCGGGACGATCAGCGGCACGGCGGACGCGCTCGAGCTGAACAACCTGGGCGCGACGCTGAACCTGGTCAATCGCGGGGCGATGAGCGCCAACGGCATCGGCGTGTTGGCGACCGGCAGCGGGACGATCGCCAATCTCGGCACGGCGGCCTCGATCAAGGGGTTTAGTTGGGGCGCCTGGGTGCAGGGCTCCGGCAGCGTGGGGAACAGCGGGCTGATCCAGGCCTCCAAATACGCCTTGCAGATCGGCGGCGGCACGGTGACCAACCTGGCCGGCGGGGTGATCAACGGCGGGACGCGGGGTCTCGTGGCCGGCAACCTGTCGCTGCGCAACGGCGGCACGATCCATGGCAACACGTCTGGCGTGCAGGCCGGTACGTCGACGATCACCAATCTCGCGGGCGGGCTGATTTCGGCGAACACCTTCGGCGTCTACGTGGGCGCCAATTCGACGATCGACAATCGCGGATCAATTTCGGGCTCGAGCGCGCTTTACATCGGCGCGGGCGGCATGGTCACCAACACGGGAATGATCACGGGCGTCCTGGGGGTGGGGGTGCAATCTGGTGATCTCTCCCTGACGAATGACGGCACGATCGACGCGACACTATTCGGCGCAGAGAGCGTCAGCGGTGGTACGCTGGTGGCCGCCAACGGCCTGGCGAACCCGGGGGCGCTGATCTCCGGAGGCCGTTCTGGGCTCTTCGTCAGTTTCGTCGATCTGGTGAACGGCGGAACGATCGAGGTCGCCGACGTGAGCTATGGCAGTGCGCTAGCTGGTGCCCGCGTAGTCGGAGGCACGATCACCAATCTGACCGGCGGGGTATTCCGCGGCCGGACCGCGGGTATCGAGGCCGCGTCCAATACGGAGCTGACCAACCATGGCACGATCTACGGGGTGTCCCGTGGCGTATGGGGGAGCAGCGGGTCCGTCACCATCACCAATGATGGAATGATCGCCGGCGGCGGGGCCGGCGTCGAGACGTATGTCGATGTCAGCCTGGTCAATACCGGCACGATCGACGGCTCCATCATCGCGCATCATCGGGCGCAGGTGACCAATGCGGCGGGCGGGCTGATCTCGGTGACGGGTGGCGACGGGGTGTCGACCGGCGACGATCTGTCCGTCGGCTACCAGCCGGTTGCCGCCACCATCGCCAATGCCGGGACGATCGTCGGGGCGAGCAACGGCGTCCGCTTCGCCATGGGCGGCACCGTAGCCAACGCGGCAGGCGGGTTGATCGAGGGCGATTCCGGCTGGGGCGTCTACGTCAATCCGGGCGCGCCGCTGGCGACGGTGGTGGACAACCAGGGCACGCTGAGCGGGACGGCGGGCGCGGTGCATTTCGGCGATGCCAACGGTAACGTGTTCGCCATGACCGCCGGCGCGGTCACGACTGGCGACGTGGTCGGCGGCGCCGGGACCGACACGCTGCGGCTCGAGGGCGGCATCGCGCCGGGGCGGGTGCTGTCCTCGCTCGACAATCCCTCCAGCCCGTTCAAGAATTTCGAGGCGCTGGCGCTGGCCGATGGGGCGCGCTGGAAGCTGCTGGGCGCCAATACGTTGCAGAGCATCGATGTCGGCGGCACGACGTCGACGCTGACGGCGCAGGGCAAGCTGGCGGAGGCGAGCGGCTTCGTGCTGACCGGGCATGGCGGCACGCTGGGCTTCGGGGGCGCCGGGCGGCTCACGGTCGGGGCGGGGGCGCCGGCCCAGGCCGGGGAGGTCGTGATCACCGGCGCGGGGACGCTGGTGGCCAATGGCACGGCATGGATCGCCGCCGACCTGGTGAGCAATCGCGGCACGGTGAGCGGCGACGGGATCGCGGTGGCCGGCGGCACGCTGCTGAACACCGGGCTGCTGAGCGGCAGCACGGCCGCGGCGCGGCTGTCGGGCGGCACGGTGGTCAATCTCGGCCTGATCGACAATGCCAGCGTCGGCGTCGAGGTGGTCGCCGCGGGCACGGTGGTGAACAGCAGCAGCATCAACGGCAGCTACTATGGCGTGTGGGGCGTGGCTGCGCTGTCGCTCGACAATGCCGGGACGATCACGGCGGTCCATAACGGCGGCAGCGGCGTCTACGCGGCGGGGGCGGCGACGATCACCAACCGGACGGGGGCATCGATCCTCGGGCCGACCGGGGTGACGGCGGATGGGCCGCTCGACCTCGCGAACCGCGGCACGATCAGCGCCACGAGTTATGGCTTCGATGGTGTGCGGTCCAGCGGCGGCGGCATCCTGCGCAACCTCGCCAGTGGCGTGATCGGCGGTCCGGCGTCCGGCAATGCGATCCATATGATCGGTTCGGCCGATCTGACGGTGATCAATGCCGGCTACATCCATGCCTATCGCGGCATCTATTCCGACGCCACCGGGGTCCTGCGGGTGACGAACGGTGGGCTGATCAATGGCTCCAAGGGCGCGGTGGTGGCTACTGATGCGACGATCACCAATCTCGCGGGCGGCCTCCTGCGGTCGAACAACGACGGGGTGAAGGGCATTACGGCGCTGACGCTGACCAATGCAGGGACGGTGCAGGGCTTCGCCGCGGTGCGCGGCGGCGCGGCGTCGATGATGGTGAACAACACGGCGGGGGGGACGATCACCGGGACCTTCAGCGGCATCACGCAATCCGGCACGGCGGCATCGGGCACGGTGGTCAACGCCGGCCTGGTCGTCGGCAAGTACAGCGGGATCTATGCCCGGTATTCCGACCTCGCGGTGACGAATGCCGCGGGGGGCGTGATCACCAACACGAACTTCGGCGCGGCGATCAAGCTGCAAGGCGCCCAACATGCCACGCTGGCGAATGCCGGGGTGGTGATCAGCCAATACTACGGTGTGCGGGAGGTCTATTCCCCGATCCCGGCCGCGACGGCGCTCAGCATCTCCAATATCGGGGCGGGGGCAACGATCGCGGCGGGGAACGTCGCGATTTACGCGCGCTACGGAACGGCGACGGTGGTCAACGAGGCGGCGATTTCAGCGCACTTGTTTGGCGTGATGGCAGGGACACTGACGCTCGACAACGGCCTCGCCAATCCGGCGGCGACGATCTATGGATTCGTGGCGGCGGTGACCGCCAATGCCGGAACGATCACCAATGGCGGCACGTTGGCCAGCCATTTCAGTCTGGTGATCGGCGGCGGTGCCTTGAGCGTGACGAACACGGCCGGCGGCGTGGTCCGCTCGGATTCTGGTGCTGGCTTTCTCGTCAACACCCTGACGCTGACCAACGCCGGGACGGTCGCGTCGCCCGGCGCGAAGGCGATCTATCTCCTGGGCACCGCGTCCAACGTCATCGTCAATTCGGGGACGATTTCCTCCGCGAATTCCGCGATCTTCGCCCCGTTGGCCGGCGTGTCGCTCACCAACACCGCGAGCGGCCTGGTCAGCAGCGGCTTCGCCGCCGCCGTCCGGGCGGCCGATCTGACGGTGGTCAATGCGGGCCGCATCCTCGCCTCGGCGTCGAACGCGATCTACGCGCCCGGCGGCGGGACGGTGAGCAACACCGGCACGATCGACGGCCGCTACTACGGCATCCGCGGCGCCGACCTCTCGGTGACCAACCGTGGTCGGATCGTCGGCGACACCGACCTGGGTATCAGCGCCGGCGGCAGCGGCACCGACGTGGTGCGCAACCTCGGCACGGCGGCGCTGATCAGCGGCGCGTTCGCCGGCGTGCGGCTGCAGGGCGCCGACAACACGCTGGTCAACCGCGGCACGATCACCGGCAGTTCGGGCTACGGAGCGCAGCTGAGCGGGGGTCAGGTGAACAACCAGGGCACGGCGGCGCGGATCGCCGGCACCGTCGACGGAGTCTACGGTGGGACGATCGCGGTTGCGAACCAGGGCACGATCCGCGGCGACGGCCGCATCGGGGTGAACATCGCCAGCGGCAACGTGGCCAACCTCGGCGCCGGCGCGCTGATCTATGGCCACACCACGGCGATTGACGCGCAGTCCGGCACGATCGTGAACGAGGGCACGCTGACCGGCCATAACGACGCCGGGGTCAACGTTGGTGACCTGACGATGACCAACAGCGCCAGCGGCGTGATCACGTCGGACAGCCAGGAGGCCATCGTCGCCAAGTATCTGACGCTGAACAATGCGGGGTCGATCGGGTCGCCGCAGTCGGCGGCGATCTACATCCGCTCGGGCGGCGCGGGCAGCGTGGTCAATACCGGGACGATCACCGCCCATTATCAAGGCATCGCCAGCCTGTACGCCAGCCTGTCGCTGACCAACTCGGCGAGCGGGGTGATCAGCGGCGATTACAGCTACGGCGTCGCGGTGACGAACCTGACGGCGACGAATGCGGGGACCATCCTGTCGTCGCTGTCGAGCGCGGTGATCGTTGCCTCCAGTGCGTCGGTGATCAACTCGGGCTCGATCGGCGCCGGTAATTATGGCGTGAGGGGCAATACGGTTTCGCTGACCAACAGCGGCCGGATCACCAGCACCGGCGGCGCGGCTGTCGGGGCAGGCGGGAGCGCGGGCAGCACGGTCAGCAATGTCGGGCCGGGCGCGCTCATCCATGGCAAGTTCAGGGGTGTCGACCTGCGGGGCAGCGGCAACACGCTGGCGAATGGCGGGACCATCAGCAGCGATCAGTCGGATGCGGTCTATGTCGCGGCCGGCCAGGTAAGCAACGGCGGCCCGGCGGCGCTGATCGAGGGCCACAGCAATGGCGTATTCGGAGGGACGCTGGCGCTGACCAACCGCGGCACGATCCACGGTGACAGCAACTACGGTGTGCAGCTCACCGATGGCAGCGTGCGCAACTTCGGCACCGCGGCCCTGATCGAAGGCGGCCATGCCGGCGTCAAGGCGACCGGCGACGGGGTGCTGGTGCGCAACCAGGGGAGGATCCTGAGCGATTACCAGGCGGGTGTCTCGGTGGGCACGAACACGACGGTGGTGAACAGCGGATCGATCCTCGGCGCCTATGTCGCCGGCCACGCCGACGGCATCGATATGGTGTCGGGAACGATCGCTAACAGCGGATCGATCGGCGGCACGACCGGCATCTATCTCGGCACGGGCACACTCACCAACGCTGCATCGGGGACGATCAGCGGCACGTTGTACTATGGGGTCCGGGCGACCGGCGCCGCGGTGGTCGACAATGCCGGGTCGATCGCGGGGAGCGGTCGCGGCGTATGGCTGCAGGGCGGCGGCACAGTGCTCAATATCGGAACGATCACAGCCTCCTACCTCTATCTCGGTTGCGGTGTGTTCATCCATGGCGGCACCCTGGTCAACAGCGGCTCGATCCATTCGGCTGGGGTGGGCGCCGTGGTGTATGGCGTTGGGTCGGCGCTGCAGAACGCGGTGGGCGGTGAGATCAGCGGCACGAATGGCGCCAATCTGGGCGCCAACGGATCGCTCGCCAATGCCGGCCGTTTCCTAGGGACGCAGGACGGCGTCGACCTGGGAGGGAGCACCACGGTCACCAACACGGGCAGCATCATCGGCGCCGCCAATTATGGCGTGCGCGGGCTGTATTCGGGCATCCAGGTCACCAACGGCGGGGTAATCATGGGTGGGGACCGGGGGATGTTCCTGGGCACGGGCACGGTCGATAACAGCGTCACCAGCGCGTCGATTTCCGGCCAGAACCTGGGCATATTCTTCGGCGACGGCGGCGCGACGGTGGTCAACCACGGCACGATCCAGGGCACCGGCACCAGCAGCGGCGGGATCATTCTGAATGGCGGCGGATCGATCGCCAATCTCGGGGCGGCGGCGCTGATCAGCGGCGCCGACTACGGGCTTGAATCTGGCTTCGGTGCGACAACGGTGGTGAACCAGGGCACCATCGCCGGCGCCAAAGGCACGGCGCTCATCTTCGGCAACGCTGACGGCAACCTGCTCGATCTCTATCCGGGCTCCGTCCTCGTCGGCCAGGCGAAGGGCGGATCGCTCTCCGACACGCTGGAACTCGCCGCCCAGCCCGGCCCGGCCGGGACGATCACCGGCATCGGCACCGCCTTCACCGGCTTCGAACACATCAGCCTCGATGCCGCCGCCCGCTGGAAACTCGCCGGCACCAACACCTTCGCCGCCGGCACCAGCCTCACCCTCGGCACCGGCGCGGTGATGACCGTCGCCGGCACTCTGACCACCGCGAGCGACCTGACCGTGACCGGCACCGGCCAACTCGCGACCGCCGGCGGCATCGAGATCGGCGGCACCAGCGCCGTCACCGCCGGACAGATCCTGCTGGATGCCGGCCACGCCCTGACCGCCAACGGCACCCTTCAACTCGCGGCCACGGTGGCGGGCGCGGGCTCCGTCCAACTCGCCCCAGGCGCCGCTCTGACCATCACCGGCCCCCTCAGCGCCGCCCTGACATTCCTGGCCGGTGGCGGGGAAACCCTGGCCCTGGCCAGCAAGGATACCGCCCCGATCAACGGCTTCGTGGCCACCGACACGATCGACCTGCTCAACGTCGGCGCCCTCGTCAGCACCGCCTTCCATCCCGCCTTCGGGGTTCTCGACGTGGTCGGCACCTCGGCAACGCGCCACCTGCAATTCGCCGGCGGCCTCGCCGCGGCCGACCTGGTGGCCACCGATATTGGCGGAGGCACGATCCAGATCACCCACAGCTAATCCCTCCGGCCACGATCAAGCAGCCGGATCAACGTTCACCCGGGCCATCGCCCGCTCAGGCACGGGCGGATAGAATGGCGTGCCGGCCATGGTGCGCCGGACATCCGGCGAGACCGCGCGAGACGATGCCGTTACGCCGCCACCACCTGCGGCGCCTCGACCATCCCCGCCGCCACCGCCAGATCGACCGACAACAGCCGCGACACCCCGCGCTCCTGCATCGTCACGCCATAAAGACGATCCATCCGCGCCATCGTCAGCTGGTGATGGGTCACGACGAGGAACCGCGTCCCGGTCTCCTTCACCATATCCTCCAGCAGCATGCAGAACCGTTCGACATTCGCATCGTCGAGCGGCGCATCCACCTCGTCCAGCACGCACACGGGCGCGGGGTTGCAGCGGAATACCGCGAAGATCAGCGATAGCGCCGTCAGCGCCTGCTCCCCACCGGACAGCAGCGATAGCGTCGCCAGCTTCTTCCCCGGTGGCTGCGCGTAGATCTCAAGTCCCGCCAGCAACGGATCGTCCGACCCCACCAGCGACAGATGCGCTCGCCCGCCGCCGAACATGCGCGCGAACAGCGCCTGGAAATGCTTGTCCACCTGCTCGAACACCGCCGACAACCGCTCGCGCCCCTCGCGATTGAGGCTGCCGATTGAGCCGCGCAGCTTGGCGATCGCCGTCGTCAGCTCTTCGCGCTCACGCACGATGGTGTCGATCTGCGTGGTGATCTCCTCGGCCTCCACCTCGGCTCGCAGGTTGACCGGCCCCATCTCCTCGCGCTCACGCAACAGCCGCTCATGCCGCTTACGCAGTTTATCTTCGGTCTCCGGGCCAATGTCGGCGGGCGGATCGGGCAACACCGCATCCACGCCAAGCCGCTCGAGGATCCGCTCAGCGACCGTCCCCCAGGCCTGCTCCGCCTGCACCCCCTCGCCCTCGATACGCACCACCGCCTCGCGCGCCGTCGCCAGCGTCGCCTCCGCGGAGCGTGCGGCGCGATCGGCCAGCAGCGCCGCCGTCTCGGCCGAGGTCAACGCGTCCGTCGTCCGCCGATGCGTCGCCTCCGCGCTTTCCAAAGCATCGAGTGCGACCGCATGCCGCGCCGCGATTTCCTCCGGCGCCCCGCTCAGCGCCCGCTGCTCCGCGGTCGCCGCCTGGTGCCGTGCGCTGAGATCCGTCACCCGGCCCGACGCATCCACCGACCGCTCCGTCCAGCTCGTCCGCTCCGCCTCGATCGCCCGCCGGCGGAACGCCCGCCCCGAAGCCGCCCGCGCCAGCGTATCCCGCTCCGTCCGCGCCGCCGTCTCCTGCGAGCGCGCATGAGCGAGCGCCCCCCGTGCCGTCTCCATCGCCGCCCGCTCGGCCGCCGGGTCCGGCAACTCGGTGAGCGCCGCATCAACCGTCGCCTTCGCACCCTGCGCCTCGGCCAGTTCCGCCGCGATCCGCCCGGCCTGCTCATCGAGCCCCGCCAGCCGCGCCGTCGCCGTCCCCGCCTGCGCCGCCAACTGGCTCGCCAGCGTCCGCGCCCGTTCCAACGTCTGCTCGGCCTCGCGACGCGCCGCGCGGGCCAGCTGATCAGCCGCATTGGCCTCCCGCTCCGCCGTCGCCGCCGCCTCGCGCGCCTCGCGCTCAACCGTCTCCGCCGCTGCCTGTGCCGTCCGCTCAGCCGCCTGTGCCGACCCCTGCGCCCCGCGCTCCATCTCCTCGGCCGCCGCCCGCGCCGCCCGCTCCGCCTGCTCGGCCGACGCGCGCACGGTGCGATCATTCTCTTCCGCGTCCCGCCGCGCCGCCGTCGCCGCATCCGCCTCGGCCGCCACCGCCGTCAGCCGCTCCGCCAGCCCCGCCAGCCGGTTGCGCTGCTGCAACCGCACCGCCGCCGCCGTCGGCGTCCCCGGCCGGATCGTGTAGCCATCCCAGCGCCACACCGCGCCGGCACGCGAAACGATCATCTGCCCCGGCGCCAACGCCGCCTGCAGCTCCGCCCCCTCATCCGCCAGCCCGATCTGCGACAACGCCCGCGCCAACACCGCCGGCCCCTGCACGAGATCGGCAAACGGCGTCACGCCCGCGGGAAGGGCAGGGGCCGGATCAAGCGCCGGCAACTCCCGCCAATGCCGCGCGGCATTGATATCTGCCGCCGAGTCCAACTCCTCCCCCAGCGCCGCCCCCAGCGCCGCCTCAAGCCCCGCCGGCACCGTCAGCTGATCCACCAGCCGCGGCCAGGCCTCGCCATCCTTCACCGCGAGAATCTCGGTCAGCGCCTGCACCTCGGCCGCCAGCCGCGTCCGCGCCGTCTCCGCCGTCGCCGCCGCCTCACGCGCCGCCGCCAAACGAGAGGCCGCCGCCGCCCGCGCCTGCTCGGCTTCCACCTGCGCCGTCGCGCGCAACCGGCTCGCCTCCGCCTGCGCCGCCGCCCGCAACGCCACCGCCTCGGCCTGCGCCGCGGCACGCAACCGCATCGCCTCCTCGCGCGCTCCGGCCCGCCGCCGCTCCGCTTCGGCCAGCGCCACCGCCCGCGCCTGCTCGGCCGCATCCTGCGCCGCCCGCGCCGCCACCGCCCGCGCCTCGGCCGTCGAGGCCTCCGTCGTCGCCGCCGCCAGCCGCTCGGGATCGACGAGCTGCGTGCGCACCCGCGCCTGCTCCTCGGCCAGCCGCGCCGCCTGCTCGGTCAGCCGCCGCACCCGCTGCTCCGCCTGGCTCACTGCGTCCACGAGCGCCCGATGCCGCGCCGCGATATCCGCCGCCCGCTCCGTCGCCCGATTGGCCTGCGCCTCGGTCTCCCGCACCGCATCCGCCGCCTCGATCACCGCCGCCTCCGCCGCGGCGAACCGCGGCGGATGCTGCGCGTCCTCGGCATCCAGCCGCGCCTCCTCATGCGCCAGCCGATCGAGCGAGGCCGCCGCATCCCGCTGCAACTGCTCGGCATGCGCGAGATCCCGCGCGATCTGCCGCAGCCGCTCTTCCGCCGCCGCCAACGCCTCGCGCGCCCGCGCCTCCTCGGCTGTGATCTGCTCCAGCCCGAGGCGATGCCGCTCCAGCGCCGTCCGCGCCTCCCCCTCGGCCGCTCGCAGCGCCGGCAGATCCGCCGCCTTCGCCGCCGCATCTGCACCCGCGGCCGTCGCCACCGCGGTCGCATCCGTCACCCGCGCCTGCGCGTCATGCAGCGCCGCCCGCGCCGCCGCCCGCGCCGCCTCGGCCCGCGCCCGCTGCACCGACAGCAGCTCCGCTTCCGCCTGCCGGATCAACCCGGAAATATTGCGATACCGATTGGCCTGCCGCGCCTGCCGCTTCAGGCTCTCCAGCTGCACTTCCAGCTGCCCGCGCAGATCCTCCGCCCGCGCCAGGTTCGCCTCCGCCGCCCGCAGCTTCAGCTCCGCCTCATGCCGCCGCGCATGCAGCCCGGTGATCCCCGCGGCTTCCTCGAGGATCATGCGCCGCTCATCCGGCTTCGCATTCACGATCGAGGCCACCCGCCCCTGGCTCACCATGCCCGACGAATGCGCCCCCGTGGCGAGATCGGCGAACATCGTCTGCACATCGCGCGCCCGGGCCTCTTTCCCGTTCACCCGATAGTTGCTGCCATTCCCCCGCTCGATCCGCCGCGTCACCTCGATCTCGCCGGCCTCATGATGCGGCGGCGGCAACAGCCCCATCGCCTCATCCAGCAGCAGCGTCACCTCGGCGAGATTCCGCGCCGGCCGCGCCGCCGTGCCTGCGAAAATCACGTCGTCCATCTCGGTGCCGCGCATCGACTTGGCGGAATTCTCCCCCATCGCCCAGCGCAACGCCTCCACCACGTTCGACTTGCCGCAGCCATTCGGCCCGACAATGCCGGTCAATCCCGGTCGGATATCCACCACCGCCGGCTCGGCGAAACTCTTGAAGCCGGCGATGCGGATGCGGCTGAAACTGATCGGCAATGGCGTCGTCCCTAGAAAACCAAGTTAGCCGGCGGCAGCCGCCACCAGCTTCGCGAAATCGTCCGGGCTCCGCCCCCCCGCCTCGCGGCGGTTCATCGCTCCCGGACCGTTGAAGATGAAGCTCGGCGTGGAGTCGACATGGAACACCTTGTCCGCCTCCTCCTGCCCCTTGAGGATCGCCGCCTTCAGCCCGGCATCCCCGACCGCCGCGTTGAACGCCTCGCGGTTCATGCCCGCCAGCGCCGCCAGCTTCGCCAGCTCCTCCACCGGATTGGCCTGGCGGTTGAACGCCCAGCGATCCTGCGAGGCCAGCAGCGCCCCCACGAACGGCTCATACCGCTCGACCGGCAGGCTCCGCGCCACCATCGCCGCCGTCAGCGCCACCTGGTCGAGCGGGAAATCCCGGAACACCATCCTGAGCTTGCCGGTATCCACCAGCTCCGCCTTGATCCGCGGCATCGCATCGCGATGGAACGCCGCGCAATGCGGGCACGTCAGCGAAAACCACTCCGTCACCGTCACCGCTGCACCCACCTTGCCGATCGCCCGCTCGGCCATCCGCTGATCGCCCACCGGCGGCGCCGACGGCGCCGGCGCGCCGGGCTGCGCGAGCTTGGCAAGCTCCGCCGGCGGCGGTGGCTCGTTCATCACCTTCCAGACGCCCACGGCGCCCCCGGCAATCACCACACCCCCAACAGCTAGTAGAGTACGACGTGAAATCGGCATGTTTCCCTCAACATCTGGTAGTGTAGCGGATCCATCAGGACCCGTCGATAGCCGCAACCTTACCCGCTTGTGCGCCCCAGGACAGCCTGTCCCAGCCGCTCCAACGCATCCCGCAGCCGGCCATCCTCCATGCCCTCGACCGCCCGCCGCGCCGCGGCCACCACCGCCGGCCGCGATTTAGGCACCGCCCCCCGAGTCGCATAATCCGCCCCCACACCCATCCCATAATCCTGCACGAACCGCAGCCGCGTCACCGTCACCTTCCCCAGATGCCCGTTGATCCGCGCCATCAGCTCGCCCGCCAGATGCTGCAGCTCCATCGCCATCGGCCCCGAACACGCGATCGACAGCGTCCCCGAAAACAGCTTCTTCGGCACCGTCACCGCCGCGATCGCCGGCCCCACGATCGCCTCCCAGTCCGCCAACACCTGCGCCGTCGCCGGCGCCCGCTGCTTGAACGCCGGCCGCACCAGTCCCGGCACCAGCGCCGACACCTGGCGCGGACCATAAACGTGCCGCTTGTCGTCGTCGTCGCCGCTCGCCATACCCGCTCCATGCCATCTGCCGACGATCTGCTCACCTGGTACGACCGCCACCGCCGCACTCTGCCCTGGCGCGCCCGCCCCGGCGAATCCGCCGACCCCTATCGCGTCTGGCTCAGCGAAATCATGCTCCAGCAGACCACCGTCACTGCCGTCATACCCTACTACCAAAACTTCCTGACGCGCTTCCCCACCATCGACGCCCTCGCCAACGCCCCCGAACAATCCGTCCTCGAAGCCTGGGCCGGCCTCGGCTACTACGCGAGAGCCCGGAACCTCCACGCCTGTGCCAAGGCTGTCGCCGCCCTAGGCGCCTTCCCCACCACATCAGACGGCCTCCAATCCCTCCCCGGCATCGGCCCCTACACCGCCGCCGCCATCGCCGCCATCGCCTTCAACCACCCCGTCATCCCCATCGACGGCAACGTCGAGCGCGTCCTATCCCGCGTCCACGCCATCACCGCCCCCCTCCCCCCCCCCAAACCCCCCCTCGCCGCCGCCGCCCGCGCCCCCCCCCGCCCCCGCCCCCCCCCCCCCCCCCCCACACACACACACACTCGGCCTGTTGTTGTGGCTTGGTATTCCCCGCCATGCACGCACACCAGCGCACACACACACACACATGCAACGGACGCACTCGCAG
>Ga0164297_10000763_pt1 | contig 37718 bp, 44 predicted proteins | sample GEODES058metaG_FD_113539 | JGI IMG/M metagenome (GOLD analysis project Ga0164297, IMG submission 113539) | Dystrophic lake water microbial communities from Trout Bog Lake, Wisconsin, USA - GEODES058 metaG | ecosystem: Environmental > Aquatic > Freshwater > Lake | place: USA: Trout Bog Lake... | reverse complement strand
GTGCTCGAGGTCGATGATAGCTACCATCTTCTCGCCATTGTAGTAGTCGTAGCAGTCCTTCAGTGCCATGATGGCGAACGAAGTCTTACCAGAGTGCTCCTTACCAAAGAACTCGATGAGCTTCCCCTCAGGCCAACCACCAATGCCTAACAAATAAGCTAGTGCTGGTGTGAAGCAAGGGATAGCGTTCACCTTCTCGATGTCGTTACCTCGTAGGACCAACGGCTTGGTTGATCCCTCTGGTGTGAACTTGTTTAGATCTGCGATGAGCTTGTCAATCGCATCGGCTCTAGCCATATAGCTCCTCTAGTTTGTGTTCGATGAATTCTTCGACGGTGTCTATTCTATAGTAAACAGCATCACGCATCATGTTAGCATAGGTTCTTGAATCAATATCAATTGTTATCTGCATCGCCAGACTTTTCTGCTCCGTTGTACTCTGGTTCTTCGTCTGAGAATTGGATGCAACATCCGTCACAACTGTGTGCGCCGTCGTCAATACCCTGGATGATCTTGTACTCATCTGGGTCTGGGTGGCCGATGCCGTGTGAGCATACGCGCTCCATGATCTTCCGGTCACTTCTCCAAAACTGAGGGTAGCGTCTCATGCTGTGGTCCGTGCGCTTATGCATTGTGCACACGTCGTACAGACAGTTCTCTGACTTGTGAGCATTCAGTCTGATGCTGCTGTTCTCCAGCTCTTGGTATTCAAAATCTGCCATTACTCTTCCTCCTTGAGTTCGTATGCTGTGAAAGCATTCTTGTTGCTTGGGCAACGGTGAGCTACTGCACTTGCTAGTGCTTCCACCTCTGCCTTACACTTTGGGCACTGCCATTTCTTCATGTTAACTGTACGAGCCATTCGCACTCCTTCCTACTGATGATGAGATTAGCAGGCTTCTTTTATTTTGTCAAGACGGAAAATACTTTTTAAGCTGAGCCCATCACGGAGCTTCTGCACTTCCACCAGAACGGGAGTACCTACCTGGATGTCATCCTTGACACGCTTGTACGTATCAGGGAACGCTACAACCTGTACGTTGTCATCCTTGGTGGATTCTACATCTTCATCTTCTTGGAACTCATCTTCCATGCTGTCGATGGGCAGCTCGATCCACACCTGGCACATCTCTGCACCTGGGTTCTTGCCCTTCTTAGTGACTAGCTCCTTGACCTGCGAGATAATGCCACCAATCATGGCCTTCTCTCCCTGGAACATCTTCTTCTCTCCTGGGAAGTTGTGTTCCTCTTCGATCAATGAAAGATAATCAGCAAGAGGATCAATACTAACCATAGTTCCCAAGAGCTCATGCTCGTGTTGGCCCCGAGCCATGACGTTCTCCTGTAGATCTGCGTAACAATCAAATCCACTAAGATGGCCCAAACAATGAACACAATCAGTGCTACAAGAATTGTCAAGGTTCTTCTCCTTCCGTGCTACCATGAACTGTCGTAGTGCTGTCCTGGCGTCACCACATATACTATCAAACACACCACACTTAATCATGGCTATGACAGCACGCTTGTTGACTTTCTTTGAGGGAACCCGAGCTACGAAATCTTCCATGCTCGAGAATGGCCCGAGCTTCTGCAGGTCCTGGGCAGAACCAGAAATGTACTTGACACTGTTCAAGCCGTAACGGATGCTCCCTGACTTGGTGAGGGTGAAGTTACCACCGCTCTCGTTGATGTCAGGACCCAGCACCTCGATACCCATGCGACGTGCTTCTCTAGTATAGATGACGTTGTCCTTTGGATTCGTACGGAACAACGCGGTCATGTACTCACGTGGGTAGTGGTGCTTAATCCAAGCAGTCCAATACGTTAGCATAGAGTAACCGTAGCCGTGGCTCTTGTTGAATCCGTACATACCGAATGCACGCATGTCATCGAAGATTGACTTAGCAGTCTCGGTATCGATACCGTTGTCTACACACTTGCGCACGAAGATCTCAGCTTCCTCCACCATGTCTTCGTAGTTAGACTTGGCCACAGCCTTACGAACACGGTCAGTCTCTACGATGGTGTACCCAGCTAGCTCGACACACGTCTCCATGATCTGCTCCTGGTACACGAAGCTACCATATGATACACCGAGAATCTTCTCGAGCTTGGGGTGCTTGTAAGTTACCTTGCGCTTTCCCTCTCGCTTCTGCATGTACATCTCAAGCAGGTTCAAGCCAGTTTCTGCATCCACCGCTCGGGTAATACCAGGGCGGTAGATAGCGATCATTGTGCAGAGGTCTTCGATGTTGCGCGGCAGGAATCGCTTAACCAAACTTCTAAGGGAACCTGTCTCGATCTGGAAGCATCCAATATTGTGACCGGTGCCAATGGAGTCCCAGACATCTCCGTCGTCGTAATACTTTGCCCAGTTGTTATTCCATTCGTAGAAATGATCGAAAGGTAGGGTGCCACCGTTGTTCTCCTTGATTAGATCGAGCGTAGCCATCAACGTACTTAGTGTGCGTAGACCGAGCAAGTCGATCTTTACAAAACCCAGCTCGTCAATGTCGCCCATGTCGAACTGTGTACGGATGTCATCGTTGGTTGGGCTGTAGCGCAATGGCATGGAACCAACCAGTGGATCCTTGCTGATAACGATACCTGCAGCGTGTGCACTGGCGTGACGGATGTGGTTGACAACCTCAGGCAGTGTCTCGAATAACTGCGGGTACTTGGTAACCCATGGAGCGTACTCAGAACGGTACTGCTTGTAGACGGTAGCCCAGTCAGCACCACGGTTCTTGATGTTCCAGTCGTCATCGATGATGTCAGACATTGCTGCTGCATCGTCCTTGCTGATACCCATGCCACGGCATAGGTCGCGGATAGCCTGTCGTGCACCCAGTGTGTTCAGCGTACCGATGGAGGCAATGTTGTTGCGACCATACTTACGCTCCAGGTAATCACGAACCATGCCCCGCTCTAGCTTGGGCATATCAATGTCAATATCAGGCATAGAGACGCGCTCAGGATTAAGAAACCGCTCAAAAATAAGGCCTGAGGGGATCGGATCGACTTCAGTGATGTCCATAACGTAAGCAAGAAGGCTTCCGCCGACTGAACCGCGGCTAGGACCAACCAAAAAGTTTTCATTTTTACTCCAATTGATAATGTCTTGTACTGTTAAAAAGTATCCAGGGAAGCCGCGCTTGATGATGACATCCATTTCATATTCGATACGCTCACGATACACAGGAAGCATTTCCTCTGACACGTGGCCTTCGATCTTGCGCTTGAACCCTTCCTCGACAGACTCACGGAGCTTACGTTCGTCCATCTCAGGGGTGTTGTAGAACACTGGCATCTTGCGTGCACCAGGTACACGTGCATCGCACATCTGTGCAATCTCATTGGTACGACTGATCGCCTGATCAACCAGCGATTCTGGAAGGTAGCTCAGCCTACTGCGCGTCTCTTCTTCAGAGAATATACACAGCTGGTTAGGACCGTAGCTGAAGCGTGTTGGGTCATCGATAGTCTTGCCCATCTGAACAGCGGTCATGAGCTCGTGAGCGAACCAGTGATCTGGCTTAGCATAGTGTGCGTCACTCACAGCAATCAATGGAACACTGTAGTCAATGGCTGCTTCGGCCACTCTCATGTTCCACTCGTTGCTCTCAGGGTCAAGGTAGGTGTGAAGCTCCAAGTGGAAACGGTCACCAAAGATAGCCTGGTAACGTCCGATGCGCTCGACAGCACGCTGGTAGATGCCATCATCCTTGAGGTGCTTACCGATGCAACCACCCATGCAACCACCGGTGACGATGAGACCCTCGTTGTAACGCTCCAGGAGTTCCCAGTCAAAGCGTGGGTTACCATAGTAGCTACCCTCGATGTACGCCAAGCTCGAGAGAGCCCACAGGTTCTCCAGGCCCTTGGCATTCATGGCAACAATGGTCATGTGGTCGTAGTTCTCACCCTTCTTACCAGTCTTATCGAACCGATCTTCAGTGAAGTATCCTTCCATACCAAAGATGGGTTTGATGCCAGCTGCATCTGCTGCATGCTGAAGACGAAGGTGACCGCTGCACTCACCGTGGTCGGTGATGGCTACAGCTTCTTGGCCGATGGAAACTACTCGCTCTACGAGCTGATCTACTGTCTGTAATCCATCAAGGAAGCTGTGCTCCGTGTGGACGTGAAGGTGAACTAACTTATCCATATCTCACTCATTATATATAGAGTGGCCAGTGAGATCAAGCTGATGGTGAAAGGGGGAGGAAAACCATCACTTATCCCACTGGCCCACTCTATTGTTAACTACTGCCCAGCCATCTTCCGGCGTAGACGGTCAGCAGTAGTTTCTTCCTCGATGGCGACGAACTCTTCGTCAGCGTACTCATCATCGTCGCTAACAGGAGTTGAGGAGGAGGTGGAACTCTTCTCCTTGATAACGCCGTGCAGCTGAGCATCGTAGTACTCTTGGCTGCCGATGCGGTTGAGGAAAGCCTCGACATCGGGAAGGAACTTGGCGTAGCGAGTATCGATGTTCTCGATCTCCTTCTTGTCGAGAGGGAAGGCCATGTACGTGGTGTCAGTTCCCTGACCCTGGCGCATGATCTCGATCTCTCGATCACGGAGGCTACCATACTTCTCACTGATAACAGCGATTGCGTTCCAGAAGTTGCGCATGCCCTGGCTAACGATGCCAACGTAGGGCTTCTTCTTGGTAACGGTCTTGCCGTCAACAGTCTCTTCATAAGTGGTGGTTACGTCGCGGTAACCAGTGGTCTTGCCATCTTCCTTGACTTCTTCGCGGAGGACAGCAATGCCGTATCCCACGTCACGACGGTATGCACCGGGCTCACCCTTCCCACGAGCGCAGAGCTCACAGGAAGCGTCGAACACACTGCGGCATACGAACGTCTTCTTCTTCCCATCGTACGTGGGAACGTTCTCGTGGACTGGAACTACGAAGATGTCGTTGCTGTCCGTAAGGAAGCGTAGAGCCTTCGTCTCTCCTGCGGTCCAGTAGAACCAGTTTGTTTCGGTGTAAGTTTTTGGACCGGTGCTCTTCTGTGAACGCTCAATGCTTTCACGGACAGCTGCCATACCTTTTTTGATTGCCATTTTAGTGTCTTTCTGTTAGAAGCCCTAGGGCTGTTTTGGTTACTGCACTCATAAGAGTACCAGCTTAACTAACGCAAGTCAAGCGGTGTTTTAACTGGTACTCAAACGAACTTGTTGGTGTGGGGATGGTCTCCATAGTAGCAGGATCTTCATTGTCCGGTGTCACAATTATAGATAATTTTGTATAAGTTCCTAAACTCTCTATAAGGTGCGTCGTGGCATTCCTACCAGGGGTGTCACCGTCCATAAAGATGTTGACCTTGTTGAACCTACGCAGCAAGTTGATCTGCTGTGCATCAACCTTAGCACCGAAGGTAGCCACCACGTTCTTGATCCCCCTGGATTTCATGACCAGGACACTCATGGGGCTCTCGACTACGTAGACTTCGTCGTAGTCCTTAGCATGGTCTAGGTTATACAGCCAGGCTCCACGAGGGAATCCTTTGGAGTTGCGGTACTTGGGTACACCTTGAATATCATCAGCCTTGCGAGCCACCCAACCGATCAGTCTGCCATTCATGAAGTGAGGGATTACCACACGATCAACCTTGACAGTCTGTTCGCCTGTAAGGGTCTTGGCTATTTCTAGCCTATCTGTCTCTATACCCGTACGCATCTCCCGCTGTACGGCCTCTGAGACCCCTCTGGAGGTCAAATAATCACAGGGACGTTCCCACCGCTTGATGATATTGTCGCTGTAGTGGGGGATATCAACTGAGCTACACGGACCAGAGCCGAAGACACCTTCCAGACGCTTGATGAAGTCATCAATGGTTACAACCTTGAGCTCCACCACCTCGTTCTTTAGGATGGAAATAGCCTCGTCGCGGTCTACTCCCAGGACATTCTGGGTAAGCCAGATGACACTGCCGCCACCACAACCGAAGCAGTTGAACAGGAGGGTCTCCTTGTTCAAGCTGGCACTGGGGCTACGGTCACCGTTCTTGTGTACGCCGAATGGGAGTGGGCAGCTGTGGATAAGCTCGTCACCATTCTCATGTATCTCACCAACACCTAGGATATCCTGAAGGACTACCCGAGCATCAAGACCTGCGAAGATCTCTTTTAGTTGTCCTTTAACCATTTCAGCTTGTCCTTAATGTTCTCTATGAGCTCACGATCCCTTGGGCTGAGGTCGTTTAATGCCTGTTCATGCAACTTACTTGGGTGCTTCATTGGGTTGATGGGTAGTCTACACTCCCAGAAACCTAGTTCATTCTCATGCATCGAGAGCTCTAATCACATCGCACGGCCACTTCTGGATAAGTGTACCGTTGGGGCCTTTGCACCCAACACAGTAGTTCATATTTCCCTTCTTCCCCTGGTTTTGGAAGATAGGTTGGTGCTTCTTTCTATAGTCTTCACTATTCACGGTAAAGGATCCCTCCCAAGGCTTCGAGCAGTAGTTCATAAGCGTCCAGCACCTTGATTACGTCGCAGGGTGATTGGGTGTTGCAGGTGGCGCACACCGGAAACCATTTCGTGTGCGGTTGAGGCTGATGCTTCTCTCGTAGGGCTTGGCGTTCGTCGGGGTTCATTCTGATGCATCCTCATACTCACGAACGATGCTTAGCTTAGTGCGGTCCTTGAGCTCGAAGCCCATCATCCAGGACTTGAGATCACTGCGACGTGACTTCATAATGTCCATGACGAGAGCTTCCTGCTGCTTCATCTCACGAGTAGCACCGATACCGATAGCCATGTCCACAATCTGTTCAATCTGTGAGGAGAGACCAATGTTACCCAGGCCACCACGACCCTTCTTGTTCTTCATAGCCTCACGGTTGAACTGTGCGAGCCACACGGATGCCATGCCCATCTCACGGTTGGTGCTGGCAATGTCGGTAATGACCTCAGCCATCTGCAGCGACTGCACGTTGCTAGCCTGACCATACGACTTCTCTGTGGTAACCCATGACAACTGGTCACCAACAATCATGTCAGCTCCCCAGTGCTTGGCCTTAGAGTACAACTCCAAGACACTGCGCTCGTTCTTGCGTGCTGGCGAGTCGATCATCAGGTACTCACCGAACTCCATAATCTCTTCACGTGCTTCCTTGAGTCGACGAAGTTCATTAGGTGTCAGCTGTCCACGTTCGTAACGGCTGTAAGGTACACCGCTAGCCAAGCAGTCCAGTCGCATCAGAGTCAGTTCCTTGCGAAGCTCGAGCGATGCAAAGTACACCTTGTTCTTGCGACGTGCTGCCTCAAGGGCGATGACAGATCCCACCCATGACTTACCCACGTTGGGGATACCTACGACTACCGCAAGCTCACCCTTCTGGATACCATACATGTGATCGTTCAGCTCGTCCCAGCCCAGGTAGATACCCTTCTTGTCCTTGGTAGGATTGGCCACCTCTTCTAGGTAGTTGTTAACACGACGGTCGTAGCCATCACCGTACACCTCAAGACGCTCACGAGTACTGGTGTCGTTCTGGATCTTTGACAGACTGCTCAACGCCAGTGCGATACCAGCTTCGGGGTCTGCTTCCAGTGCAGTTGCTGCTTTGAGCAATACGTTCTGTGTCGTGGCCTTGCGGTACTTGGTCATCATCTCTTCGATGAGAACACCGACCAGGTACTCCTCTTCTGGCCACTCGTTGCGAGCGAAGTAGTCAGCGAACTTTGTTTCCAGGAAGTCCTGGTCTACCGTCTGCTTGAACTCACTGCGGATGTAGTAGTCCAAGCTGTACTCGAACAACTCACGGACACCATCATCAAAGAAGTGGTCACTGCGAATTCCCTTGTTCCAGATTTCATTGAAGCTATCCAGATTGGCGAAGTGTCTTACTAAACTTTTTTCAATATCCATTACAGGATCTTCCTTACTGTTCCATCCTTGATTTCGTCAAGGGTGCGATTGCGTGCGTACTCACGATAGTCGATGCCTTCCATGTTGTGCTCGATCACTCGCTCCTTTAGGAGAGAGAAGATAGCACCACCGTAGCCATCCATCAACTCGTCAATACCCATATTGGTTGTAATAAACGTTGGGCGGTTGTCCAGTGCCCGCTGGCGCATGACGTGGTCAAACGTTGCTTCACTCAGGTTATTCTTAGTGCGGAACTCCTTACCAATGTCGTCCAAGAAGAACACGTCGCTCTTAACGACCTTGCTCTCGAAGCGTGCCTTGTCGTCATTGCTACCCCAACCACGGGTGAACTCATCAACCATCTGAGTGAAGGTAGCAAAGTATACACTGTAGCCCAACTTGACAAGTTCCTTGGCGATAAGACTGGTGAGCAACGTCTTACCGGTGCCCCAGGTGCCGTGGTAGAGGATACCCATACCACCCTTGACAAAGTCCTTGTGCTGACCGAGGTAGATCCTCGCCAGTGCTAGAGCCTTCTCATCACCGTGGAAGTCTGCCCAGCTGAGACGCTGGTAGTTCAACCCGATACCTGCACGTGAGTAGTGCTTGTACAGCTGGAGCTGTAGCTTGCAATCACCGCACGTATTGTCCAGACATGTTGGGCATCCCTGCTTTGAGAACTTCTCAAACTGTGGGTACTTCTGCTCTAGGTAGTCGATCTCGTCATCATCAAGAAACTCATACTTGAGGTTGACGTAATCCTTATCCCAATCAAACAGCGAATCGTTCAATGAAGTCATTGGTATTCATTAATCCTTCCGTACTATTACGAGTTTCATTCTTAATCTTTTGTTGCTGCAGCTCGATGTAAAGCGTGTCCTGGATCCACTTGCTGCCCTTGCTGAACGCAGTTGCTGTCATCACCAGGTCGTTGAGCTTACCACCGTGCTTGTCGAATAGCAAGGCGACCATGGGGCCTGCATCAACGCCATAACGCTCCTTGAAGCTCTTGAAGATGGCAGTCTCCTTGACCCATTCAACGTTGTAAGCATAGCCATGAGTTTCCTTGAAACGGTCAGCAAAATACAGCAACAGATCACGAGGAGTTGCAGTAACCAGATCGATACTGGCCACTAGTTCCTGCTTGCTTTCAATGACTTTGACCTCTATGACTTCGTCGTAACTGTCGTTGTCATAGTCGGCTAGTTCGCCATCAAAGCTTTTCTTTTCCATTCTTAACTCCTCTTACTGATGAGAACTTATCACAAACATCTGAGAAGATCTGGATCTTCTTCGATACCCAGTCACGAGTTTCTGATTCCAGGTCGTTCAAGTTCCTACCGTTAGGGCCGATTGCAGAGATGTTACTACGATTGATGAGGAGGAATCTCCACTGTGCGTCGTAATTATTCTGATCGTTTTCCTCGTGACCGTACAGCTGAATCCACTGCTCATCCAGGCCACATAGGTATCCCTTGTAGACAAAACCGTCACTGAATACCTGTACTTCTTGCTTTCTACTAGCGATGATTGCAAGGTTTCTTTCGAAGACCATGTCACCATGCTGTGCTAACTTATTTTCCATCATCCTCCGTGTTAAACAGGCTGTCGAAGTCTAGCGTGAATTCGCCCCATCTTGACAGCTCGAGCTTTGTTGTCTTGTGTGCTTTGGTTGTCAGCGCATTGACGCAGTCCCATGCAAGAACGAATGGTGCTGCAACAATGGCAAACGGTAACACTATGATAAACGCGATAGAGAATGCAACGAACAGAACAGACTTAAGCAGTGCTGAATCTGACATGTCGTCTAGCGTAACTCTAATATTCTTGCGTCTATCTTTCTTTGAGAAAGAAGCAAGCTTAATCATTGCTTCTCGTCCTTCTTGAATGGCTGCTTGTAGTACCATTCCTTTTCATTCTTGTCGATGTTAATGACCTTAGGCTTCTGAAGTTCTTGCTTGCGGATCTCGTCGTAGATCAACGACATTGCCCAACGCAACCCTTCAGAGTAACCGTCGTTCCATTCACCACGGAATGATCGGACAAGGTCCCAGCGGTCATAGATCTTCTTGCGAAGTGCTTCTAGGTTTTCCATTTCTTTCTCCTTACTTATATTGTTTATATAAGATCATTTAGATCGATGTCGTAGTCTTCGTCTCTGACATAAACATTGAAGTCATCTACTGCGTCATACTGCTCAAAGAAGTCTGGGAACTGCATGTCACCCACATGGCAAATGCGTGTAATCATGTGGTCTTCCATGATGTCCAACACTTCAGCATCGTCATGCCAGTTTATGGCAACGGTACCGATTTTGTCTCGCCATTCTTCAATGAAACCTTCTACTTCTTCTAGGTCGTCAACGAACACTAAACGTACATCACCGTAAAGAGTATCAAATAAACTGTCGGAATTCAAGTCGTCAATACGAATAAATTTTGCTTCGTACTCAGCATTCAGAACTTCCCTGGTGAGGTCGCTCTTCCTCGTTAACGGCAACTTGTTTCGGTATTCGTTGATGAGCGGAGAGTAATTAACGACCATGTTCATGGAAAACTTCTCGAGAATCTTGTTGTTCTTTTTACCAACGATGACGTAGAACTTAGGTGCAAGACGGCCTTCGCCGTAGTAAGCAAAGAAGTCAAAGCAGATCTCGTTGATGATGGTCTGTGTTAATGTATCAGCGCGCACTACTCCAAAGCTGAAGCTGTCGCCATGCTCCCACACGTGTCTATCAACCGTCTCGGAATCTCTCCAGGACTCCAGTGTATTCTTATCGCCATACACCACGATGTCCGTAGCACGCTCCAGTTCCTCACGCCATTCGTTGCTAAGGTTAAGCATGTCGTGATGGCTTGCGAAGATCTTCTTCCTGACACCCTCGCCGTGGTATTCAAAAACGTTCTGGACAAGGAACAGCTCATCAAGGTTTGTGCAATGGACAGCTATGCTATCTGGACCAGCCAGCTTCAGGCATAAGAACACGCTCTTCGCGATGAGACCTGGCTTCTCTTTACCACCGATAATGATAAAAGATCTGTCGGTCTTCTCCGAGTACTCATCGAAAGAATCAGGAATGCGCATGGACTCAATGGCCATGCGGTAATCATCCTGCAGGAATCTACCATATTGTTCTAGTACCTCTGGCATGTCCAGAGATGGATTGATAATCCAATTGGACACAGCTACAGACTCCTACCGAATCCCTTTGTGCTGCTCCATAGATTGTTGTTCTTCCAACGGTCCTTAATCTGTACGAACCCAAGATTATCGAACAGCTCCTCTAGTGCAGGGGCATGCTCAGTGCCTGGCTTAACTGGGTTGAACTGCAGGTCTCCGATCGGTGGGAATGGTAGGTCGTTGTCGACACCCAGTTCGATCAGTCGCTTAGCCATACGGACAACATCTATGTTCTCCTGGATCTTAGGGTCATCGAGCTCCAACACTGCATCCAGATTACCATGCTCAGCAATAAGCTTAGTGGCTTTCTTAGGGCCAATGCCTGGGATACCCTTTACGTTGTCACCCTTATCACCCATCAATGCCCAGATCTCTGACAGCCTCCAGGGTTCCACGCCCCATTCGTTCAGCACTGCTTCGATATCATAGACCTCAGCTTCAATGTCGCGGTAGCTAATGCTGGGCTTAACTACAGTGATGTTGTTCCTAATGAGCTGGTGAAGATCGTGGTCAGCACTAACGATAACAATCTTTTCAAACGTTGATACGTTCTTCAAAGCAGCTGTGGCAATAATGTCATCAGCTTCTACATTATCCAGGCTCATGAATGGGATACCATTCTTCAAACACAGGTTCATGAACGTACCCATCTGTGGGCGGAACTCCAGTGAGAACGCTTCGTCCAACGGTTTCTTAGGACGGTCATCTTTTTTATTGCGATTGGCCTTGTACTCTGGGTCAATGGCCAGACGCTTGGAGCTACGACCTTTGTCAAATGCAATGAGAATGTGGCTAGGGTTGTACTTCCTAACCATGCTGGTGATTACGTTGAATGCACCGTAGGCTCCCCAGGTTCCTGATCCATCTGGTGCACTGAGGCCCTGTCTCATCAATCCACTGAAGCTGCGAATAAAGACGTTGTGTCCATCTATGATAAGCAGGGTTCTCTTTTCCATAATTATCCTTTCCGGTACTTCAACCGGTGCTTTTTAATTGGTTCTTTAAAAGCATCTACTCTCAATACAATTAACCGAAGCTGACGATCCGTCATCTTGTTTGCTCTACGAAGTACGTGAGCAATCTTTAGTATATCATTCAAGCTATATATACGACTGCCAGCGGAGTTCCTTCGTATCTCAACTTCATTGATGTAATACTGTTCCTTGAATCGGAAACTCAATGAAGTGAGATCGAAGAAAGCTGCCGCCATACCCTGAGAGAACCTCGGTTCATCATCCCTGTTTGGGAAAACGCGCTTAGGTTTCTTAGAGGCTTCTGACATAGAAAGCTGAGCGAGTCTTGCCAGGAGTTGTGGCCTTTACAACCTGCTCCATGCCAATGTTGCCAAGCTTGAGCTCCTTCTCGAGTGCTTCCTCGTTCAATTCAAAGTATGCTTCAGTCTCTTCAATCGTCTTACCATTTGGTTGGTTGATGGTCTTCATGATAACCACATGGTTGACTACTGATCGGAACTGATCTTCGTCCAAGACCTTCTCAAGCAAGTCAATGTCGACGGTGAGCTTGCCACCAGATACTTCCTTGGAGAGCTTGATGCCATTCTCTGGGCTAACAAGGTAGCCACTGCTGGATGATGGGTCCTCACCCATCATAGAAATCTTGAGATCGATAAGATCGGTGGCGTACTTCTTAAGTGCAGCCTCACGTCCTTCGATGATGTCCTTAGCCTTACGAACAACAACAAGCTCGGTTGCCATGCTGTCAATCTCATCAGGTGACAGAGGTGCTACCTCGCTGATGTCGGTGGTGTAGAGCACATCGTTCAGCTCGTTCAACGTTTCCACCGCAAGGATCATACCCTCCTGGTTGGAGCTGGAGCGACGGATGTCAGCTCTGGTTGGTGCCTTTGGTGACTCCCCATACGTAGGTTCCGTTACTTCCTGGAGTGGAGTAGTAGCGGGTGTCTTGCGCTTGGGCATAATGTAATTGGTCATTGTTTTTCTCCTTACTGGTTGTTATATAAAAGCTAGCAGTCCCGGATGGGAATGTCAAATAATAATTCATACTTGTTCAGGCGTAGCCGAATGTGTGTCAACTACCCACAGTGGCCCGCCCACTCCAAGTGCTGTAATGGTGGCGCGTCTGGCTGCTTCAATTACTTCTTCACGAGTCCATGGGCCTTCATTACCTAGGCTACCGAACGCTTCACTTTGTCCTGAGCCGATTGCATAGCGATTGCTAGAAGGCACAAAGACAGCAAAGCTTTCATCGATTGTCACTAGGGTGTTCTTCCAAGCAAGGATGAACGATGTTTCATAGTTGTCCATCTTGGCACCATGTTCGTTGAGCACTTCACGCATACGTGGCACCACTTCCTTAACAACGAAAGCTTCTACGTCCATGCACGGTGGATAGTACGGTAGCCCCATGTGGTGCTTGATGATCTGGATTTCTCTCAGACCACCAGCACCACCGAAGATCATGCCCATGCTGTTGTCAACCCAAACCTTGCTGTAACCATCGTTATCTTTGGTTTGAGATTCAAGAGATGAGTCGCTAACGAGAACAACACCATGCTTCTTTGTAACAGCTGCAGCGACGACTGTCATTCTTCTACCTTCTGAAAGTCTCCGTCCCAACCAGTGGCACCTGACATCCAGGCAGCGAATGCTGCACCGAGCTCGTCATCCTTGATGTTGTGCTTCTCTACGAACGCATCGAATTCATCGAACATTAGTAGTAGTCGTCCTCATCAGTGTTGGGCTTTTCATCCATGATAGCGGTGAGCTTTTCGATGAACTCTTCGCTGGTTTCTGCTTCGTCAGCGACTTCTTCGGCAACTTCAGCTTCAACTTCAGGCTTTGGCACTGATCCTTCGATCAGCTCCGTTACTACGTTGGCGAACTGTGGTCCTACTACGTCATCCCACATGGCAGCGAACTGAGATGGCAGAGTTTCTGCCTTGATCTCACCATCGACGAGCTTCACTTCGCAGCCCACCTCTGGCTTGATCCAGTCCCATTCGCCCTTTTCGTTCTTTACTTGGAGGGTTGCTCCAATGCTTACGCTTAACTTAATTTCCATTAGTTGATCCCTTTCTGTGCATAGTATTTCTGTTTGAAGTCTAACAGTTCTTGAATGTTATTCAAAATTTTCTGGGCTTCGTGCATGACACGATCATCCGGTACAACACCGTTGCGTAGGATGGTGCCCATCAAAGATGTTATCACATCTCTTGTTAAGATCAGTGAACTCTCTGGCATATTGAACTCGTGTGGTTCTGAGAATGCCATTGGGTCCATTACAGGTTCTGTTGGATTCTTTTCTTCTTCCTTCATCCTTCGTTTTTCCTCTCTTAATTCTTTACCAATTTTTAGAAGCGCAACACCAGCACCAAACTGAGCGCCGTGTTTAGCCATCGATCTTGCAAACTCTCCCACTTATCCTCCTTGCTTATACTGCAGTGGATGGTAAGGGACTCGAACCCCCGACCGCCTGAGTGTAAATCAGGAGCTCTACCAACTGAGCTAACCATCCTGAGAACTTAGTTCCCGTATCGCACGTTGCCGATACCAATCATGTGTGCACGCTGCACCTTTGGACGGATGGCAACCAAGTATGGAAGTGCTGCGAAGATACCCACAACGAAGATCAAGAACAGCCAGAGGAACTTACTCTGTCCAGCATTCTTAAACTGGTTGCGTGATGTCAAGAGCACGCTAAAGAATGTCCATACTGATACCAACCAAGCCAATGCGAGCACTGCCCAGATGATGATTTCAAAAAACAACTTCATGTTGTTACCTTACCTTTCTTTTTTGTTTGTACTGCGTACCCCAGGAGGGATTCGAACCCCCGGCCAGATGGGTAGAAACCACCTGCTCTGTCCACTGAGCTACTGGGGCTAATCCTAGTGCTCGATGTTGTGCTCTTCATCGAACTGCTTGTGAATCTTTTGCCAAATCTTCTTGCGACCAAGAGCATAGCCGATTCCAAGAACGAGAAGTTCTTCCACAAACCCTACTATTGCTTCTGCAATGAGGTGGTTGGGATCAGTGAGAATTGTCCACCAGGTTTCGTGATGCATTTTTACTCCTTACTTAGTTGGTATCAAAGATGTTAACATCAATCCCGTTCAAACGCAAGACGTTAATCGCCTCTTCGTATGCGGGATTACTCATACTGTTCGCAGCTGGGGCAGCGGCCTTTAAGACACCCTTGACCCACATGCTATTGGCTGAGTAATTACTAAACGCTGCAATCAACTTGGGCTGTGCAGGTATCTTCGCCAGCTCCAACATGATCTTTGCTGCTTGGTTTAATGTCATAGTGCCCCCGGAGGGATTCGAACCCCCGACCCCTTCATTACAAGTGAAGCGCTCTTCCCCTGAGCTACAAGGGCTGGTGGGTAGTTTTCCTCATACCCAGGAGGTGCTGCATCTACGGATTATTCGCTGATGTCCCAGTCAGCTGGTGTGCCAAGACGCACCATGTGCATACAAGGATCGCCACCTTCTTCCCACGCTAGCTCTTCGCTCTCGTGCATGGGTGGACCATCGTGAGTGTCGCAGAACTGTTCGCTGCAGTAACCATTGTCCACTCCGAACTTCAACCATTCATCAAACGTCATACGCTTCCTTTTCCAAATCTACCAGATAGTTCTGGTCTCACCCTGTACAGTGCTTCTCCGTACCATTGTACACTATGGCCAGCGGCATGTAAAGACAAGACGTGATAAAAATCTATGCAGTTGATGTCATGGATTCCAAGCTTGGCGTGGAATGGCTGCTCCCACAGTAGCTGTGTGCGATACGTTGGGACAGCAATGTTGCCAATTGCTACACCTGCTGCATCTGACATACATACAGTCGCACCGTCGTTGTAAAGAAGGCCGGGAATCCAGATGTCAACATCAGGTTCTTCGATGATGCAGGACTTCATCTTGTACCCTGCACCATCTACGTATTCATCGTCGTCATCCAGCAGGCAGAAGAAGTCGGTGGTTGTGGCGTAAGCACCCATGTTGATAGCCGCTCCTCCATAGAATCCGAACTTCTGTCCGGTACGCAAGTAGGTAACGTTGTCAACATCTTGTGGGATATCAACGTTGTCAGCGACAACAACTACTCTGTCAAACTCACGCTTTGCGCACTCAATGGCATTGCCGAGTGTTGGCCTGCCGATGGTTCTGATCAGTGCGGTGATCTCAGACATTGAATGCCAGTGCTAGATCAACACCGTCTTCCAGGGAGATCTTTGGCTGATAGAAAGACAGCATCTTTGTGGGGTCACACACGCGATACATTACTCCGGTAGGTGCTGTTTCAATATGCTTGATCTCTGGTTCGTAGCCCACTTGGTGGCATACTATCTCGGCAAGCTCGTTGAAAGAAGTTGGTCTACCCCAGCCCAGGTTCACTGGACCTTCTACATCCTGACGCACGGCTTCATCAACTGCGTTGACAATGTCAGTTATGTGGATAAAGTCTCTGACCTGGCATCCATCACCCCAGATCTCAAATGGGTTGCTACGGTCTTTGCCACGCTTAATAAACGATGGGAAAGGATAGTCCAGATCCTGATCAGCCCCGTAACCACTGAACGGACGGAAGACGTTTACCTTGACACCTTCCGCCTGAACGAACTGTGCCTGGTACTCACCGGTCAGCTTGCTCCAACCGTACGTAAGGTCGGGCATCTTCAGGTTGTTGATGTCGATAGCATCTTCACGAAGCTTGATGCCGGAGTCTCTTGTCTGCAGATCAATGGGATAAGCAGCGGAGCTAGAGAAGTAAACGATGCGCCCTGGCTTTGTACGCAATGCCCACTGAAACATTTCAGCATCGATAGCAAGGTCTACAGCTACTGACAACGGTGCGCCTTCGATAGTCATGCGTCCGCCAACAACAGCTGCCAAGTGGATTACCAAATCGTAGTGTTGATTGTTAATCCTGAAGAATTCTCTAGCATCGTTACCATCAACGATGTCAATGCCAGTGATGTCGTGGTCGCTTCCGTACTTCTTGCAGAAGTATCTACCGACGAATCCCTTGTGTCCAGTTATCAAAATGTTCATAGTTCTACCATACTATCTAATACAGGTCCCAGAGGAACCTTTGCCAGCCAGGCTTCTCGGTCCATTAACCCAAAGCCAATAATCAATTCATCCTTATACAATGTCAAACCGGTTGCGACTTCAATCGGGCACTCAGTCATTGTGAACTTCTCTGTTAAGTGTGTGATGTTCCCTGCAGCATCGAACAATGCAAACTGGCTCAAGTATGTGCGATGTGGCCACGTTGCATTCATGTGGCCCTTACAAATGCCAATGTATCCATCACCATATGGGAACACGCCACCACCATGCAAGTGAGGTGTACGTGGTGTATCTGAATCAATGAACTCAGGATTGTCAACCGTGGTCGGCATCTGGTTCTTCACCCATCCATTACCATCAACAATGTATAGCATACCATCATCAACGGTGCCGACACAGACTCTTGGATCTCCACTGGGGTGGTGTTCACGGATTGTTCCAGCCCACATCCACTTGCCATCACGGTAGTAAAGACGTGGGTCTTCAGCTCCACGAACAGCTGGGAAGTGAACATCTACGTTTGGCTGATCCAGCTCTTTCCATTCACTGATTGGGTTGAACTCATCATCGACAAAAGCAAAGTAACTTCTAGTTCTAATAACACCTTGCTCTCCCCATACTGGCTGATAGTCGTCGCCAATAGATAGGTTCCTACAGGTAACTACGATAGCTGGCTTACCATCTCCAACATATACGTTGCAGTTTGCTGGCCAGTATCCTTCTGGGGCATCGAAATTGTACTGCCAGGCTTTTGATCCTGGGTACTTATCAACCATGCGCACTGTCATGCTATCTGCAAGCCACTAGTTGAAAGTCATAAACGAATTGATCAGCGAGATAAACTACGTCGCTATCGAATACAGTGAAACCAGCCTTGTTAAGCAGTTCTTCAACGCCCTCATAATCCCATGCCCAGTAGTGTTCAGGGTTCGTATCGTTGAGCTTGCCGACAGGAGTGGAAAGAACAAGGTGATCGGTTTTCTCTCTAATTCTATTGAGAACATCCTGAGGATCATCCATGTGTTCTAGGGTTTCTGAATTGATGAACAGATCTACTTTTGGTATCTCCAATAAAGTTTTTTCAATCGGCCCTGTCAGATCATAGCCTGGTGCGAAATCACCAATATATTTATCGCCTTCGATCTTGATAGAGTTGATAATACGAGCATCACCTGCTGACAAGTCTGCTGCATTTTTAATGCTATCAAAGTTCTTGTCAATGAATTCGATCGTTCTTTCTACGCGGATGTTGTGATCTGTGTCTTTCCACGACTGATGTGGCGTACTATAAATACGCGATAGTTCTTCATCAGAGTATTTTTCACGCAATCTTTTAATCATGTTAGCTCTTTAACTTTTCTAAATCAGAATTGAAATCATTGGCAAGATATTCGTTGTATGCTTCACGATCTTTGTTATAAAGTTCTGGTGCATTAACCTCTTGGTACAGAGCGTCGCTGTCTGCCTTACCGTTGGTGAAGTGCAGGTGCTCAATGATTACGCCAGGACTGTATCTCAAGGTGCCTAGAGCGTTGCCAAGTTCCTTCCAAAAGTCATCCAGGTAAAGGTGGCGTTGCTTAGGTGGTGCCATGTACCCTAACTTACGAACAATGTGAGCGTCCATAAGAACTGCAGTGGGCAAGTTGCTACCCTGAAGAAGGTCGTTGCCATACGCAACACCATTCTCAAAACCGGTGATTGATGCTACGAGATCCTTATCCCAATCCTTTGTACGGATGCGGTGGTCATCCCCCATGAATGCGAGGTAGTCGTACTCTTCAGCGTACTTGTTCGCTACATAGTTTAGAGTACCATTCATACCCATGCGTGGATTGATTTCATACTGAACACACTCGATCTGCGGGTACTCAACATCGTCATCATCCAGTGCAAACAGTAAGTCTGTGATGCTCGAGTTCTCACGGAACGCTTCGTAAAACTCGAGCGACTTCTCTGGACGACTGCGAGTAGGAACAATAAGAAGAACCTTTGACATTACAGCTTAACCTTCAGCATGTCAGCAGACTTAGCCTTGTTGGCAGCCTTCTTGAAAACGCTAAGCCACTGCTGGCATACCTTGTCCCAAGTGTTCTCTTGAATCCAGGCGTGTGCGTTCTCAGCTCTCTGAGCAGCTTCATCAGGGTTGTCCATGATGTACTTGATAGTATTGGCAGCTTCTTCAACGTCCATCAATGGGCGCATACGCTCGTTGTCGTTGTCCTTGATGATCCAGTGGCTAGGCGTGTGGCCACTACGGATTCTCCAACCACGGTCATGGCCTAGGATCTCAGGAACCGAAGTGTTGTCAGGAGCAACAACAGGAAGCTTAGTAGCCATTGCTTCAGTGATACTAAGTCCCCAACCCTCACCGTGTGTGGTGGTCAGATAGCAGTCACTGGCATTGTAGATGCCGTTAAGGAACTCAATGGGGAATCCACTGTGTGCACCGAACTGACGTGGGTCTGGTACGGTGAAGTCCTCGCTTGGCGTAAGACCAATAGAAGCTGCCATCTGCATGAGGCTGCCGCCGAAGTCTGTCTCTTGCATGTGCATGTAAAGGAAGGCATCTTTAACGCCCATGTCCTTCAGCTGCTTCATGATCATAAGGCTACGTGAAACATCCTTACGACCCTGGTTGCGATTGACGTTGGTGATAATGAACTTATCGCTGAGTGGTCCTGGGAAGATTTGCTTCTTAAGGATCTTCTTCTCTTCTTCTGATACAGAGAAGAAGTCAGCCGTGTTAGTACCGTGGTAAATTACGTGCTGACGATCCGCTGACTTACCAATGAACTTGTGACTTTCATTCTTAGCGTACTCAGTGTATGCAACAGGGAAGTCGAATGCGTCTACGCACTGAGTAACCCACTCTTCACGGGGACCGCAGTCAAACGGGTAGTAGTAGATAGTGGAGAAGCTCTTTTGCTTATTGCGCTGTAGCTCCAGGATCTGAGGAACAATTGGCAGAACAATGAATGTGTCCTGAATGATGAACACGACATCGTAATCACGTGTACCCAAGAGGTCCAAGAATACCTGTCGACCGAACACGTCACCGTATGGACCCTGTGTACGAAGAGCACTGATGGCTGGCCACAGAGTGCCTGGCCACTTAGCAGTATCGTATGGGCCACCATCGTAGTTAACACCAACCACATCAATCTCGTAGTTGCCAGTGGCGTTTAGGTTGCCCATGATGTTCTTCATCACGGTACCGAACCCGGTGCTACATGCGTAGTCACCCCATGCTAATACTCGTGTTTTGCTCACAGTTTTCTCCACTCTGTAGGACTTAGGCTAGCATCATTATACGGTTTTGTGAAGGTTTCTGTCAAGCCTCTGTTGGTGCTGCCCCACTTCTTAGCATAGTATTCACCACTCTTCATAGAGTTCAGTGGCTTGGTCAGCTTCTGAGTGGACTGGTGACGAAGATGCACGTAAGGAATCTGGGTGCGGATGCGCTTGTAACCCATGAGGTTGATACGATACTTCATGTCAGTGTCTTCCCACCAGGCTGGGTCGAAGTTCTCATCGAATGTACCCATCTCAGAAATAAAGTCTGATCGGACAGCGAAACATGAGAATGTCTGGTCTTCTGGGCTCAGTGGTACATCACGCCACTCATCCATAAACAGGATGTCTGATGGGTCTTCCAAGACATCGAGCCAGTCATTGGGATGCACCATGATCTCATCGTCGTTCATGTCTCTAACCGCATCGGCCAGCTCATCGATGGTATATGGGGCGAAAAGAACGTCGTCGTTACTAACGATGGTAACAATACAGCCATCGTTGTAGGCTTGGCTGATACCACGGTTCCATGCTGCTGCAAGCGGCAGCTGGTAACGGTACTGTGGTTGAATATAGATCCTAAGATCGTTTTCACTCTTAGCTGAGTAGATGGCATCGATTGCTTGATCGAAGTTGTTCAATACGGGGATTACTAAACCGACTCTAATTGATCTCATAGCTGCTCCTGTAGGTTGCGTGGCTTCCTACCACGACCCTTAATCTTAACACGAGTCTTTTCAATTTTCAAAGAGTCTTGCTGAGCCAACTTCTGTGATTCAAAGCTGATGTCGATGACTTCAATGCCCAGGTCTTCACGCAAAGCAATTCTTTGCTTGGGTGTGGTACCAGCCCAGTACCCGTACTCTTCGTACTTCAGAGCATGGTCTAGGCACTCGGGACTTACTGGGCATGCTGCGCAAGCATTCGCTACTTCATCGCCGTACTTCTTACCTTGTGTTGGGAAGAACAGGCTCATATCCATGCTGGAGCATACAGAGTAATCCTGCCAGCTGTAATCGATGGTTGTATTTTCCATGATGTTTCACTGAAGGGCCTCGGGGGGAGTCCAAGCATTGACGCCGACTGCGACCCCCGAGGAAGACCAGGCCCTTCAGGAGGGAGCTTTAAAATGCTCACCTCACTTACTAGGACCAAGTTCCCTACAGTTTTAAATCCTTTCAGTTTAAAATAGGAACCCTTTGGGGGTTAAATCTACGGTATCTTCCATGTCTACGTGCTCGTCTGCTACTCCCCGAATGGCCTCCGCTTCGGCTCTTCTTCGCAGTACTTTACTATCGACTCGCTCTTCAATTGTATTAATCGCAACTGGCCGATAAATCCATGTATGGGCAATTCCCTTAGTCTTTGAGTCAGCACGGTTAATTCGGTTAGCTCGTTGTTTATATTCTGAATAAGTTCTTGGTATCTCAATATTCCAGAGGTATGGGGCATAGAGGTTAAGACCTTCCTGGCCTACGTCACTGGTGATCAGGATCGCAGGTCCCTTGGTTTCGTTAAACAGCTTAATGTTCTTGGCAACTTCATCGCTGGCCATACCCACACCCCAGATTGGCAGGATAGGTACACCAGGGAACTTAGCACGTAGTGCTTCTAGGTAGGGGAACAGGGTGCCGTGCGTCCAGAACGTGAACAGTACACACTTGTCGCCGTTCTCAATGTATGACTCCAGGTTGCCCTCGATCAGCTGGTACTTTGCGCTGTTGGCGATACTAATGTCGCTGCCGAATTCGGACACAATCGCCTTGGCAAACTTGCTGTCGCTATTGCGTAACCCCTCAGTGGTGTTGCAGATCATACGGAGGGTGTCGATGTAGCTCCAGTTGACCACAGGGTTGTCAGGGTTGTACTTCTCTCGAGCGTAGCCTTCTGCCCAGTCATAAATCTGGCGGTCGATCTCAGAGAGATCATATACCAGTCTCTTAGGCACGCTCTCAGGGAACTGTGACGCAATGGTAGGATCGCTCTTCATGGCGATGTGCGTCCAGTCCTCGTGCTTCTTGCCCAAGATGGGCAGCTTCATGCGGTCCCATTCCTTGACGTACACTTCCTGGACGAATCCATTGTTGAACGTACCGAATTCCTTGCCGTACATGGCCTTGAATTTATCGCGGTTCATGTCGCTCACGTCAGGGATTCCTGGCGCAACAATGGACATAATGTTACGGATGTTTAGGGGGCTTGTGGTGTAGGGTGTGGCGGTCAATGCGAGCACCATTGTCTTGGCGTCTGACTGATTGATCAGCCGGTAGAACCCTTCACCCAGCAGACTTGCGCCTGTGTTGATCTTCTGGGATTCATCTATGATAATGAGTACGCGCTTGTCTTTGACCATCTCTAGGACCTCGATGAGGTCTGTACGATCATATGATTTTATTTTCCGGCGCTCGCCTTTCGGGCGTACCATCGATCCCTCGCGCACCTTCTCGTAGTTGAGCACCAGGACCTGGGCATTGTTCTGCTCGTAAAATGCGTGGCGCTTGGCACGTGTCATCTTCTCGTTAACACGCTGAACGTCAAGGTAGGTCATACGCTTGAACTCTTGCTCCCAGTCGTACTGCTTGATCTTCTTGCAGAACACCAGAACCATGTCGATGTCACCGTTGTCAAAAAGTTTCTGACTGGTCATGCAACTGAGGAGGGTCTTGCCAGCACCTGTATCCCACTGGACCAGGATTCGTGGCTTCTCTGAGTGCAACTGTTCCCACACGTAGTTCAAACCGATGTGTTGAAAGGGGAAGAGCTGGTGGTCATCCAGGAAAGGACTGTTCACTTCATACGGGTTGAGACTACATGCCAGAAGGGTATTGTATCGTTCTTCAGCAGCAGCATCTTCGAACTCAAGTTCGTACCCGTTATACCCGATCAAATCATTAAAAAGACTGATCTGGTCACGATTCCGAAGAGTACCGTATGAATCCAAGGAAAATAATTTCTTGACTTTTTCGTCCAGGGAGCTGTATCTTAGTACTCCATTGAGAATTTCACTTCTCTGTACATATATATTCTTTGCTGAACACATGAACAAATCTTACCACTACCGGTAAGAAATATCAACCTACGACGTAATTTGTAGTCGGTCCAACAACAGTCTGAACATCAAAACGAAGAGGATAAATGTTGGTCGTATTCTGGAAATACGGCTTATTATCAACTACTCTTCTAACACTCAACTCATTGGTCTTGCTGTTACCGATGTAGTTGACATCTAGCTCAGCGTAGTAAGGACTACCCTTGTAGTATGGGACAACACTCACACCAGAAATAAAGATGTTCGGATCCAAAGCTGTCATTCTCAGCTGAATACCGCTAGCTGGTGTTCCTGAAATTGTGCTTACAAAGTATTCAGGATTATTGATCGGACCCGTAATGAATTGATAGTTGTTTGGGTAATTGGATCCGCTAACTGTGGTGTATTCAAAACGAATAGGGTAGTAGAACGGAGACAGCATGCTGATATAGAATGTCTCGGTAACGTTGGTATTCACCTGCTGGACTTGCATGTAGAAGTTTGAATAGTTGGTTCCGGTGAATGTTTCAATCTGCACTTCAAACCATGTATTGAGAGGGATTGATCCAGATACAAATTGCTTATACGCAAGCTCAACGACATTGTTGTTTACGGTGTTGGTTGCGTACAAGCTGAATCTGTATGTACCACTATCAGTTGATGGCAAGAATATGCGTGCTGCTCCGCTAACACGCATATTCTTTCGGTCTACTGGGCTCAGCCATGTGCTTGTTTGTGATGGGAAAACACCGAACTGATAAAGTTTGTAGTTGGTTGTACCGCTAACAACGAATTGAATGGTGTTACTTGGGATCGCGGTTGAGTAATTGGCAGATTCAACGTAGCCTGTGTTTGATCCGGTACCACTTACGAAGGTTGCCGTGTTTCCACTGACCACCGTACCGCTAATAACAGCTCCACTAATGGTGTCATAGAAACGTGTGTATGAAGAGATCGTGCTGCCAGTTGTTGGAACGCCCGATGCAGTTCCAGAAACCTGAACGCCAGAATAGAAGTAGTAGCTGAGTCCACTGGTAGTTGGATTGTAGCTACCGTATCCGACAACACCGACTTCGGGAAGACCGAACGCCAATGGCCAAACTGCTGAACCACTGTACGCAACATTCGGTAGAGTAAACGTGTAAATAGCAGTGTTAGTACTTCCTGAAACAGACAAGCCGCTTGCTGTACCCGAAACAAGGGTGACAGCTGTGGGAGTAATTGTGCTACCAGAAGCAGCGGACCAGTTACTTGTCGTAATGAAATTTGCATCCGTGTAAGTTGCCTGGTTACTGGATGTTACATAATTCGCTGAGCGCAATCCATACGCACTTCCACTAACGTTTGGTGTGATCTGGATAATTGTGCTCGATCCAAAACTACCGATACCTGACGCAAAGCAGTTGACACGATAGTTGGAGTTGGTAACAGACAAGTCGTTCATTAGAACCTGACTGTCAGTGATAAAACTGTTCCAATCGCTTGCGAGCGTACCTATGTTAAAGCTCTTAAAACTGTCAATCGTAGAGTACCACTGAGTAGTCGCGTAGTCATCAGGGTTGAAGTAAACGTAGTTGGTACCTTGAGAAACAAACCCAGAAGTACTCGTGCCATTGTAGTTCAAATTGTTTGGCATGATACGGATATCGTCAAACTGCTGTTCATAGAAAGCAGTCATGTAATGGATGCCAGTGAAGTAGGCTTCATGCCAGCTCTGTTGCAGCGTGATCTGTGTGTAGTTATGCGTTTGCGTTGTAGGGAATCGACGTTGCAAGAACTGGTTGTAAGCCACGCCGTTGTAATCACCATTTGAATCGACCAGCTTGTAACTGATCGTTGGGTCCATAATGTACGAGTTGGTGTTGTTAGCAACCGTAGTCGTGTTGCCACCAAGCTGAGAATTGTTAAGCGCGCTAAGCTGTGGCCATGAATTGGTGTTAGCAATTGTATTGGCGGAAAGACCAAACACAGTCGATGAACTCAGATTTGTGGTGGTTATGGTCTGTGGATTGTTGTTGTTACCAAGGTAAGAGTACTGCACTGAGTTCCCATCAATGATAGAGTTCTCAATGTTGCTGTAGTATTCTTCAACACCCGCTGGGAATACGTTGATAGTCCTAGTAATCGTATCAACGGGCAGGTCATAAGCTTCTGGGTTGAGCTTTGTAAACTCAAACTTAAGATACGTTGCTGTCACCGTCGGGATTTCGTAGAGACCCTTTCTTAATGTGAAGTCTCTTTGAACTGGTGTCCAAGTGAATGTCCCTGGGTCTACGGTGCCTGAACTTGTTGATTGGGTGGTCGAGTAGATGTTGAATCGGCAACCACTGTATAGCGGGTCTATGTACAAACGGTTGATAGTTTGTGGGTTGACATCATTCAAGCATGCATAGAAATATACGATTGAGTCACCAGTTGGTTGTGGCGAACACTTCCAGTATGAAGAATTGCTGCTAAAGATGTTGGTGACAGGGTTGTTAACAAACGCGTAGCTTTCAACAAAACCAAGATTGTTTTGGTTAACAATGTTGGAGGTTCCACTAACTACTGATGTCGGTACATCTGATTGTTGCAGAACTTGAAGTTTTACGCTGAGTGTGCGTACACCAACGGAGTATGCAACGTTAACTGGGATCCCATTTACAAGTTGTTGAACATTTACGTTGCGTGTAATTCTCAAAGAAATGCTTGTGTTGCTTAACGTAGAAGGAGCATCGTATTCGATTGGCACCCAGTCAGTAGTTGTATAGATGTCAGATCCACCGTTGATCACAAACGTAGATTGACCTGGCAATGCATTCCAGTTGCCGCTAGTGTCATAGTAACCAAGCTCTGCGAAGCATGGAACATTCAGCAGATAAAAGCGAATAATGTTATAGTAGGTCGTAACACTAAAGTTGTAAGTAAGAACAACTGGTGCGCTACCTGTGCCACCAAACTGTTGACTCGAGAACCATTCTGTGTCCAACATTCTATTAAAAGTTGACGTGTTGTTTGATGAGTTGGTGATGCTGATGTTTGGGTCAGCATATCCAGTGCGGTTGGTGGTTTGGAGTGTATCGATTACACCGGTTTGAGCGTAGATCTTGTTGTATACAAGGCCATCTTGAGTAAGCGGTGGCTGAACTCCGCCACTTACATAATCTGCTAACGGGTCTGTATTGTTGGGTAGGATTGGCATTATTGTGCACCGTAAAGAGTAGCTGTAACCTGAAGTGTTGACAATGCAACGCTATTGCTGGGTGCGCCACTGCCATTGTTGTCTGTGCTTGTAACGTTAACGATGTTTCCAGTCAAGTCAATTACCAGTTCTTCTGTCTGAAGGTGTGAGAAATACGGGGCCACACTCTTTTGATTCTTTTGCAACCAGTATCTAGTCTGTGCGCCAGCTGGGATGGTACCGGGTGTATAGATGTTGTTGGCGGTTACCGTGGGCTGCAGATAAAAATACTCTGAGTAACCAGATGGTGTGCTACCACTTACAACTGTTGCTGTTAGCGCAACAGGATTCAACGTTTTGTATGGTGTGCCAAAGCTCACGACAAACTGTGATGGCAAGATCGTGGTAATAGCTTTAAGAATAGCCTGCGCTTTACTCTGATCCCATGTGTAAAACGAGTTGTCAACAAGAGGGATCAAAACAATTTCTTGGCCACTGTTGACTCCACTACGACCATAGCCTGGAGTTCTCCAGCTTTCTACTGCATAGAATTTTACTGATGTCAATGCTTCGCAAAGCGTTAATATAGCCCACAACGTCGCGCCAGTCTGGAATGCTTCTGCAGCACCCAACAAACGCTCACGATATTTTGCATCCTTCAGTGCTACTTCTTCCCACTGTGTGTTGAGAAGCTGGTCAATAAAAGGGTTTGTAGCAAAGCTGTAAATTTCAGAAGAGATTCTGCTGATGCCCAAGATCTGACCGAGAATGTTGTCGAGGTTGCTGTATTCAATGATCTCTTGGCCCAATCGAGCCACAGTTTGAATGTTTTTAAGCTGTCCAGTACCACTGTTGCCCAGCAACATTGTCATCAATGTTGTTAAGTTGTCACCCTCGTTAAAGTTGTATACATCCTCTGGGAAGTTCGCAACCTTCTTAGCAAGAGTTGAGTTGGGTGATATTGGGAAAACATTGCCTGGCATTAGAAGGTGCTCGCTCCTACAACTGTGTAGTTAATGTTGTAAAGTAGTGGCAACTGATTGCTTGCAAGAATAAAGTCTGATTGGTACGTGTTAAGAACGGTGCCATCCAGGGCAGCAACACTGACGCTAGTTACTTTGGCGTTGTAAACTCCTGCTACTCCGAGAATCTGTGATTGCAGGCTAGCAAATGAGATCGGTGATAAGTAGCTGAAGTAAGAGAAGTACGACTGAATCTGGTTTGAAATGTTGGATTGAACATTTGACAACGCGTAACCAGCAGTAAGCACAGCCCTAAGGTTGACAATAATATTCTGGAAATTTGCCTGGTGAACCAAAGTATTAACACCAAATGGTCTGCTTTGTTGGATCAAGGCTTCAACGTCAACAACATCCTGGTTATAGTTATGGGTGTATTGTACCCATGACGTTCCAGTGGGTTGAGTCGGCCATCCGTTTGGTGGTGTAGAAGAGTCGAACACAAGACTAGTCATAGACTGCACGCTATTTCCACTTGGTGTAATGTCGTAAAGCGGGTACACGAGAGCCTTACCGCTAATCGTTGTTGTACCACTGTTGGATGCGCTTGCATTCAGGTAAACACCACTGGTGGTTACGCTCTGGATCCAGTATGGTTGTCCAGATGTCAATGTTCCACTTGCCAGAGCAAGACCAGGGTATAGGAACGTGTTGGCGTTTGCCACTGAAACGAAGTTAACGCCGCTAGTGGTGTAGCCAGTTACAGTTGTTCCTGATGTTACACCGCTTGTGCTTATGTAGTAGTAGGGAATTGCAGTGACGGTACCAGTAAACGTAATAAAGTTGTAGGGATTGGCACAAATTGGGTATGTGTTTCCTGATCCTGGTGTTGAACCGTTGGTTGGGCTGTACCAGAATACCGTGTCAGCAACACCGCTGCTTGAAGTACTGAATTGTGATGGGAAGTTGATCAGTGGTTGACGATCAAATGGTACGTAAGTGTCACCAGCAATTGAGCCAAACAATGCACCATTAGTACCGGCATTTGTGCCATTGGCGAAAACGTAGTTTGAAGAGTTCAAGTACCTTGTAGAGCTTCCAGATGACAGTGCGTTAGTAGATGCATTGTAAATGCTTTGTTCTGTCGCATTGCCTGCAGTGGTGCTATCAACAAAGATATCAACGTAGTTTCCGCTTGTAACCGTGGATACTCTGCTTGCAGCTGGATTGTATTCAGAAATAACTTCCACGGTATTACCGAGGAAGAGTCCAGTGCTTAGAGAACCGTTGATGATGGGCAAGTACAACTGCGGTGAGAACGTGCCGCTTACAGTGTATGTACCACCTGCGTTATAGTAATAGTCAGAGTAAGGAGTATATACAACTTGGCTAGAAGAGTTCAGGTTGCTACCAACAAGTTCGTTGCCCTGTGGGTACAGAAACCCAGAGTAGGAAGCATTCGTGTACGGGGCAAGATAAGACTGAGTCCCAGAAGCTCCAATGTCTGGGTTAAGGCTTCTGAGGAACTCAGAGTATGAAGTACCGCTGATGGTAACAACACCGCTAGCGTTCGTTACGCCACCACCGTTAAGAGCGGATCCACTACCGATAGTAAATCGGTATGGGCTGGGTCCACCGAATTGAATGTTAAGACCGGTGGCGATAGTGTTGCCAGTTGGGACAACAGTCACTGTAATCGCATTGTTTGGAACCACAGAGTTAACCATGTTCTGCAAGCCAGTTTGCAGTGTTGTTCCGTTTGTGCTTGTAGCAAAACCACTATAAGTTACAACGTTCGTTCCGCTATATACAGTCCCGCTAACAGCATTTGTGATGCCACTGTATGCAACCATCTGGAACGTTACGTTGTTTGATGTTCCACCACTGATCGTGGCTTGTACAACAAGCTGCTCATCATAGAACGTCTGTGAGCTAATAGCGTTCGCGCTACTGACATTTGGGTTCTGCAAAGCAGTAAGGATATACTTACCATTTGTTCCAGTGGTGTTGTTGAATGCTGTTGATTGCCATCTTGATCGAAGCTGTGAATCGCTTTCAGGATCCTGGCCACCGGTTGTTGGGTTGGGATTGGTGATAGAAGTCACGCCGTTCAACGTCGTTGCCATTGTGATGATGGTATTCGCTGCGACATTGCCGAACAGACCAGGAAGGGTTGCAATTACAGGTACGTTGACCTGTGTTGATCCAATCGGAATGATTGCAGGTGCAGTTGTGGAGAAATAGATGGGTGATGAATAGTTGCCACCGATTGGAACAGCGACCTGTGTACCAAGAGGAATATTGATGATACTCGTCGCTGCCGGGGATGTTTGGAACGTTACGATTCCCACAGCTCTCTTGCCAAGTTGGCGATAAATGCCAAACAAATTAACGAAATTATCAAGATCACTGCCCGACTTTGTATTAATGTTGTAGCTGTATGTTTGCAAAGTAGAGTTGTTGTTAGCATTCGCGATCTCTTGGGCAACAGCTTCAAGAATTTTGTACGTTGCTGTGCCAACGCCGACATCCCATGATGGATCATAGGTGGATAAGGCGGCCTGAAGCCGTGCGAGTACTCCTGTAGTATCAGCCATTTTGAACAGTAACTCCGTTATTATCGATCGACGTTAGTAGTGTTAAGATATTCCCAGTCAATGTTTGGATCACAATGCTTGCATTGATCTGAGTACCGTTGGTGTTGCTAATGCTTGCATTAACAGAAACAATGCTCTGGATAATCTCATTTCTGTTCCAATAAGATAGTTGAGCTGAGTTTTGAGCAGTTTGTAATGCCAGGATCTGCTGACCCTGATACAATTGTAGTAGTCTTAATATTTCACTTTCAACACTGCTGGCAGTATTAGCAGTCTGAGCTTGACCTATCATGCCTGGCAGGAGACTACCAAAGTTAGATGTTGTATACCCTGTACCGATTGGTTCTTTTAACCAGAGCTCTATATCTTGTGCAAGCTTGTTCGCACCAAAAGAAAATGCCAGCTTTCCACCGTTGAGTTGGATATCACCGTTGCTAACTGTTATCGTCTTCATAATATCTTAGGCAAAATAAGGGTTGTAGTACATTAGTTGATCCCAATAACGCTCAAAAGGGCTGATTGCGTAGGGCCACTCGGGGTGCTTACGCTGACCTGATACTGATGATTTGAGTCTCCACTAAATCCTGAGGGCTGAAAAACGCCAACCAAGGTGGTCTGCACACCATACGTACCAGCAGCATGGCAAGTGCTATTGAGAATATTATGAGCAGACCCACCAGCTGTTACATCGTATACCTGGAGTGACGTTGTATAGCCTGCTCCTGACGTAGTGGATGAATACTCAATGTCAACCATAACGAGGTATGTGTTGTATCCACTTACATTTACTAATGGACCAGATCCTCTTGCAGATGTCCATACCTGAGAAACGGTGGCATTTGGACTCACAACCCCAGTAAGTGCGCTGGCATTCATCGTGCCGCCAACAGTTAAATTGCCGCTGACAGTGGCACCACTAGCAACAGTCAAGTTGCCACTTATCGTTGCGTTTCCACTAACGGTCAATGAAGTTGAAGACAATCCAGAAGTTGTGACCGATTTCAATGATGTTATGGGTGGCGATGGTAACAAAGCGTTGCTATCAATCTGCCTTGTTGTCGGATCCATAACACCGGCGTAAAGGTATAAACGGTATAGGGTCGTGCGCTTCTCTACCCACCACACCTGATTTTGCTGGATCTGGCTTAGTTGAACTCCACCTGGCAATGCCTGAAGATCCACCTGGATTTGGAAACCATTCATATCATATGATAGACAGTAATAGTTCTGTGCAGCATTAGACGCATTGCTGAGTGGATTTAATGTGGGCTCAGTCGTAAGAACCACCTTGCGTACACCAGAGTTCTTATCATATTTCATTCCTGTTACGCTCATGATACGAAATCCAATCCGTAGTGCATAACTGTTCCATTCTTAATTGGTGCAGTAAGTGTCGCCTGTGTTGTAAAGCCTGCGCTTCGATCACCCTGGTGTGTCACTGATGTGCAGTAGAACTGGTACTGATCTTGGCCACCACTCTCATTGTCTATGTTGATAACGATTCTCATTCCAGGATACAGCTCGGGCATGAAAGTGAAGGTAACGTTGCTTACGAACTGATTAGCCCATTGCTGCATAAAGGTTTGAAGCGCAAAGAAATATTCCAAAGCGTGGCTGTGGATAACATTTACTTCTTGCGGTAGTGGGCGGATACCGTATCTATTCAAAAAGTTCAAAGCAATCTGTGCATTTTGAGCATCAGTGCTGGCATTGTTAACCAGCGTACCGAACAAAAGCTGCATGGTGCTTGCGTCCTGAATACTTACAACGCCTTGCGTACTCATGTAGTCGACAATGTTCACTGACTGACCGATACCGGCGGTGTCACCGATAACTGCTACGTGAGTAACAAGTGCATCGTCGTTGTGATAGATCTGGAAATCCATAATCTCGATGTCAGAAATTTCAAGAACTGGGTCCATACCGTATACGCCATACCAGTCTGGGAACCATGCAACGAAGTCACCATTCGGTGCGCTTTGATATGTTCTAAGCCCAGCCTGGATAATCTGTGTTAAGTCCTGCATAACAGGGTTGTCTAGAACAAATGCCTGTGGAGTACCCTGGATTGTATTGGCAGTGACATTGAAGTTCGGAGCAATCCAGTTTGTGTTCCAACCCTGAGTGTCAGTAAGAACAGTAGAAGTATCGGCACTGCTGTAATTAGCGTAAGCAGAAGTACTAGGTACACTTACATTCTGACGCAAAGATTGACCCCAGCCAGGATGGAGCGTAAGTGGTCTACGAGCACCCATGTATGACATCCCCCAACCAGCTGGGCTGCCACCGTTCACCATTTCTTTCCAATTCAAATGAGCTGATCCTACTGGATATCCGTATGTTGAAGACTGAATTACTGTTCCCCAACCGGTAGTTGGATCAAATTCTGTAGCCAGGCACATTACGTGAGCTGGCTGTGGCCCACTTCCTGCTGGCTTATAGTCTCCAGGAACGTCCCAGAACAATAGGTCACCAACCTGTGGCATTTGATTCGGTGGAACCCACAAACCACAAGACGCGTTATCAGCATTGCTACCTGTGCCAAACTGTGAGAAAGTATTGCCACCGATGTTAATACCAAGCTGTCTATATGCCCATTGCATCAGGCCAGAGCAGTCAAAATAACCGCCAGTGTGAGTGTAAGGATTGTTCGGTGTTTCTCTGTATTCTGGTCCGCTTAGTGCTTCACTGTATTGAGCGCCGAATTGTGATTCAAGAATTTGAATAAGCTGATTGGCTGCGCTAGTAAGAACACCAGCAGATACATTGTTCTGCGAGTTAATACCAAGATATGCGTCTGCATTGGTTTGTGTTGAGTTCTGAATTACATTCTGTGGCCCAGGTACGGGTACCTGTGTTTCATCAACCCATGCAAATCTAGCGTATGAATAGTCGACAGCGACCTTATCTGTCCATTGCGTAGGATCTGAAATGGCGCCGTTCAAATAAGCGACAACGGCAGGGTGGCATTGCGCATAGTTAACGCTTGCGTCCGGAACCGTTGAAGCGTTTTGATAAACAAGGTTGCCATCTTTGTCAACCTTCTGCGTTACACTGGTCGCTCTCAACGCAACAACGCGGTTAGTTTTCTCATTGTTGGCGATAATGAGACGACCTCGTTGATCAGGACCCTGTGGATCATATGGGTTGCTAGCTAGCCAGCTCTTTGCATTTCCGACTATGTTCTGATCTGTATTCGTTATGTAAGAGAATGGCAAAGCACAGTAATAGATGTCTTTATCAGTTCTGTCATTGTTCACTGGATTCAAAGAGTTCGGTCCAGGAAAATACTGCTTGTTCTTTCCATTAACGCTGACAGTATTGAGCGCAACGGCACGTGAAACAGAGAATGAAGTTCCGACACCGTTGTCGGGTGCCACAGTGTTATTGACTGTCTGTGTCTTGCCATACACATATTTACGGTTAGACGTACTCTTACCACTGGTGATATTGTCAACACCAATGATTGCTGCGATGTTGTCAATCGCTGCTTGGTTTAGTGTGCTTGCATAAACGTCCTGGTTCTTGGCAACACTACCGGCTAGTTCCAAGAATTTCTGTGGTACTGCAGAGATGTGGATGCGTTCAGGATCCCAACCAGCCACTTTGTATAGAACGTTAACAATGGCTTGAGCTACACCACCGTCATTAAGGGTGGCATTACTGCTAGCCGCAACACTGTCCATGTAGTTAAGCAACAAGCCTTGAAACTCGAGGAGCGTGTCGTCCCAATAAGTTACTTGGAGGCTTCTCAGAGTACAATAAGCATTGATCTGAATCGGTGTTGGCACCAGTGTTTCAATCGGTGCGTAGCTAATGTAGCCAGTAAAAACTTGGACAAAGCTTGTTCTCTTAAGGAACACGGTGACCTTGTCCATGGTGTTAATAACACGGTTGTATTTACGTCTTGGGTTGGCAAGCGTAGCACTGAACGTGCTGACTGCGTTGATATTCCTACTGACTTGGAAATTCATGATGTCTTGTGATACGTCAATTACACCGTTATTCATAGTGCTTATCAAGCAGCTAATGTCTGGGGTATATGTGAATGTACCGGCTTTATTCCAGGTCATCAGTTCGGTAGTCCTTGTATATAACTTGTGCCAGAAGCAAGTGTGGTAATATTTACCCAGTTAGAACCGTATGAAGCTTGCGTTGCTAGAGTGGGCGTGTATGTTACGGATGTTACTGGCGCAGTGTTTGAGTTCTGGTAAGATGGTGTGCTTGGGTTCTGAGAATTTTTGTTTATAACTGTCATATTATAGTTGGTGATATAAACATTCTGGAATCTTATGTAGTTCTTCTCAATCTGCTGTATCCACCCAGTATAATTTAGCGCAGATAATGGCTGCTTGCTAACAAGTTCGTTGTAAATTGGCGAACTCTTATCACTGTTGTTCAGATAATTAAACACCATGGGGGTATTTGTGCCACCAGTCACCAAAGAAAGCTGGTGGCTTCTGATGACATCCTGGAAATACTGCATCTTTCCGAAACCATCCGCAGGATCGAATGCTTCAAAACCTGCTTGTTTGATGCTTCCCGTTCCTACTAACGGCCAAATGATAGTGAACTGAACAGAAACTTCTGCACGACGAATTGGCATCCAGCTAATTCCCTTAAGGACTTGAGCAGATGCGAATTCATTTGTGGTCGCCGTACTAAAATTCTGAATCCATACTTCAAAATCTACAGTCCGGGTACCATCATATAATGTTATTGTTGCGTTCCCAGCCATGATTGCCAATTCTGATTGTTCTTATTATCCTGTACTTGGTGGATCATGCCTGTAGCACTCCATGCCAAGCCACCGAATGTCACCGTTTGTTTCCCAGGTTGCAGAATAGGGCCTGAGATTTTGCAGTTAGAGTAAACGTAATCTTGTGCCATTGCTAAGCTCCTGTCAAATTCAAGTTAACGGATTGAGTTGTAAAGCCAAGATAATTTGAATTAAACCCAATGCCGTTATTAATACGGTTTAATGCATCATTGATAACAGCCTGTGACAATGCCGGGCTATTGCCCAGATCGTTGTCGATTTCAAAAAACATGTTGTACATATAAGTTACGGTGTCAATTCCCCAACCAATTTGCATCTGTTCAAGAAATACATTCGCATTGACGTAAGAACTTCTTCCACCTTGACGAGGTATAACAAGTGTTGAGCTCGTCTTATAAATATTCTGGTTGTCCTGTACGGTTTTAAACTGATTATATAAATTAAGCAAATTTTCTCTTGTGCCAGCTTCACCTTGCAAAGTTAGAGTGTTTGCACGCGCTGAAAGTAGCTGCGTTACACGTCCGCCAATCGTACTAAAACTCTGCGTGTTCATCTGATAAGTCCAGTTCACACTGTTAGCGTTATATGGGAAGCTGTAAGTAATGCCACTGGTGTTGTCGGTAAGCGTGGCAGTTGCTTTAGTCGTTGTGTTGTTGTTTAATTCCGTTTGTGTACCGGTTTTTGGTGTTGCTGCCATTTGTTATGCACCAGAATTTGCTAGTGGTGGGTTTGCTGATGGACTGGTAGCTGCAGATTGCTGCTGCTGAACAACTGCGCTAATGATGTTTTGAACACCAGGTGCGAACGAAATCTGAACAGTGGTCGCTGAACTTGAAGTAGCAGTTCCCAGAGTCGATGAAGACAAACCAGAGTTAGCAAGTGCTTGGCCAAAGTTACTCGTATCACTGGAACTTAGCATAGCAGCAGCAGTAGCTGGAACACCTTGACCTGCCAAAGCTGACGATTTGCTGGTGGTGGTTCCACCTGTTGTCATCGTAGACGAGTTAAGACCTCTTGACTGCAGGATCGTTTGCCAAGTCCATGTAACAGCTTGCTGTGGTGTTGTCACATCGGTTACACCAAGCTGTGGCAGAATAATACCCAACTTAATAGCGTATTGGTTAAGGTCGCTTTGTTGTTTAATGGTATTTGGGTTAATGCCAAGGTTTTGTAGCAGGCCCATCATAGCCTTAGATTCATACGTGGATGCCTGTTGTGATGTCATTCCAGCAGCAGCCTGGTATACACTCATGAATGGAACACCAGCAGCTTGAGCGAACAAGGCAGTACCAAGCTGTGTACCCATGAGCTCCTGACCAGTCATGCCAGCATTTTGTGCAATCTGGTTGCCAGCGCCGAAGTTAACTGCGTTATTGCCCATAGCAGCTGCTACCTTGCTGTTAAAGCCAAGGCTAGCTGCGGTTGCAGCTCCGGTCTGATATGTCTGGCTAGCGTATGCAGTGCTTGTATCTGTTGCCGCAGCTGTGCGTCTGGCTTGCTCATATCCAGATGTCAAGGTATTGAGGTCAATACCGTAAGCAAGACCAGTGCTCATAAGCTGCTGAGTTTCACCATGGCTCAAACCATACTGGGTCTGCAATGTGTAGTCTAGGTTTTGGTAATTAGTTACTGCGCCGCCCTTAAGACCAAGTTGCGTGGCTGCGTAGATCGAAGCTAGTGCGTCCTTTGATCCATATACCGCTCTGTCTTGAATATTGTATGCGGCTGCAGCTAATCGTTCTTGAGCATAAAGTGCAGGATCTACAGTACCATAGATGTCACCAAACGCCTGAACGTTATATGATTGGCTACGAACTTTCTGCGAGAGGTCTTTCAAACCACCGTATAAGGATTGGCCAATCGAAAAAATACCACCGGTCGTTGCAACTGCTCCACCAAATCCACTGGTACCGCTAGTTCCCTTAACAATGTTGCCAACTAGATTGTTGGCAAAGTTCATAAGAGTTTGCTGCAACTGGTTGAAGTATTCACCTTGTCCGGTGCCGCTAGCTGGTCCGCCGTAGCCACCAGCTGCCATCTTGTTGATACCCTGCAGAACACCTGTGAACATGTTCATAAGCGTGCTCATGCCAGGTATCTGCGCTGCTGGTGAGGCTTGTAGAACAGCTCCCATGTCGTTAATCGCAGCGGTAGGTGCATTCAAAAATTGCGCTTTGTTCTTAAAACTTTGTAATGATGGCAAGTTGCCATACATACTCATGTCAACATTTGGAGCACCTGCAGGTACATTGAAATTACCATATCTGTTGACAGTTGCAATGCTTTCGGATGGACCAGGTGTTCTGCCTGATGTCCATGATCCGGTCTCATTGGCTGCACTACTTGGGATACCTTGATCGCTAGGACCATACCACTTCTTAAGAGGATCTTCACCGTGACCACCGTTTACCACGCCACCGACTTCTTCTGCGCTTGGCAAAATGCGGTTTCTATTCTCAAAGTATTCAACCTGGTTGGGGTCAGAGAACTGTGAGTGTGAACCTTGACCGGTATAGAATGGGTCATTCTGAACTTGACGCATTTGGTTGGCATATGCTTGGAATGCCATCGGATTGCTCAAAGGATTAGTGAATCCTTCAGCAGCACCAGCAGTTTGCTGTGCTTGAGCAATGTTCATACCAACGTTGCGAGATCCCTGAAGGATCTGGTTGATCATCTGCAAACTATTTTGCAGAACAGCATCGTTGTCTTTAAGGCTGCTGTTGATAAGGCCAAGAACGTCCTTCATACCGTCGAGGAGTTCTTTGTTAAGGGAG
>Ga0164297_10000762_pt1 | contig 37843 bp, 29 predicted proteins | sample GEODES058metaG_FD_113539 | JGI IMG/M metagenome (GOLD analysis project Ga0164297, IMG submission 113539) | Dystrophic lake water microbial communities from Trout Bog Lake, Wisconsin, USA - GEODES058 metaG | ecosystem: Environmental > Aquatic > Freshwater > Lake | place: USA: Trout Bog Lake... | reverse complement strand
GGCGTGGCCGGTTAGGCCGCGTTGCGTGATGTCACGGTTGCGGCGTGAAGACGGGATGATGTTACGGCGGGATGATGTGGCGGCGGGATGACGGCGGAACGTCATACCTTTGTGGGGCCGAGCGGAGGTGGGTTAACGAAACGGAAAGGTTTCGAGCCTATGCGATGAGGCGACCAATCACCGACCGGCGCCCCGCATGCAAGGCTTGCTCGCAACCATACGTTCGCTCGGCATCGTGCGCGTCGCCGTTATCGCCGCGCTGACACTCGCAGCCGTCGGCGGCATGGCGGTTCTGGAATTCTGGGGTGCCGCCGCACCGCGCATGGCGGAACTGGCGGTCAATCTGGATGCGCAGGAAACCCAGGACCTGATCCGGACCTTGGATAGCGCACGACTGAAATACCGCTACGATCCGCAGACGCGGCAGGTTCTGGTGGCGGAGACCGATCTTGCCGCCGCCCGCGCCCTGCATCCGCTGGGCAGCGGTTTGGGTGCCGCCACGGGTGCGGCCGGTTCGGCGGGCTACGAAATCTTCGACAATGGCGGCATGCTGCTGACGGAGTTCGAGCAGCAGGTCCGTCTGACACGGGCGTTGGAGGGCGAACTCAGCCGCACCATCGTCTCGGTCCGGGGCATCCAGCGCGCCCGCGTGCATCTGGTGTTGCCGCATCGCCAGCCGTTTGAACAACGCGCGACCGAGGCGCAGGCGAGTGTGATGCTGACCTTGTCCGGCCGAGGTTCGCTGTCGGCCGAAGCGGTCCGCTCGGTCGTCGATCTGGTGGCGGCGGCGGTGCCGGGGTTGCGGCCAGGGGCAATAACGGTGGTTGATTCCAACCTGCATCTGCTGGTGCAGGCGGGGGACCGGGATATGGCGCACCTCAATGGCCAGCACGCCGATGAATTGCGAAATCGCATGGAAACACGGTTGGCGCAGGCGGTGGAGTTGATGCTGGAGCGCAGCCTGGGCATCGGGCATGTGCATGCCGAAGCCTCGGTGGCGCTGAATTTCGACAAGGTGAATGAAAAGCAGGAACGTTACGACCCCGACAGTTCCGCCGTTCGCAGCACCCAGGCCGTGACCACCAACAATAAATCAACGGAGAAAACGCCGAGCGTTTCGGTGCAGAACAATTTGCCGAATGCTGATGCGGGCGCGACGACGGCCGGCACGCAGGAGGCGAAGCAGGAAGAGACGACAAATTACGAAATCACCCGCAGCGTGCGCGAAATCGTGCACGACCAGCCGCATATCGACCGGCTGAGCATGGCCGTTCTGGTCGATGGCACCGATGAGGTCGACGCCGCCGGCAAGCATACGTGGAAGCCGCGCGCGCAGGCCGAGTTGGACCAGATCAGACGGTTGGTGAAAAGCGCCGTCGGTTTCGATGAAAAGCGTGGCGACACGCTGGAGATCGCCAGCATGCCCTTCGCGGCGACGACGGAGGTGCAGGACCAGGTGCCGGTGCCGCCGCCGGTGGTATCTGTCAACAGGACGGGTGAATTGGCCAGTTTCGTGCAGTTGATCACGTTCAGCGCCGTCGGCTTGATCACCATCGTGTTGACGGCGCGTTCGATCCTGACCCATCTCGCGCAGCCGCCGACGTCTTATCTGATGCCGCCCGAGGCAGCCGCGGGGCCGGCTTTGGCGCTAGGAACCGCCGCCGGGGCTCTGCCGGCGCCCGCAGCGCCGCCCGGTGCCTCGGCCGGTGCTCCGCCGGGCGCCGCGCTTGGTTCCCCGGCAGCCGTGCCGCTGCTGACCGAAGGGTGGGAGGATCCCGACGATCCGTATGAGGCGGCGACGCAGCTTTCGTCGGTTCGTCGGGTGGAAGATCTGCTCGACAAGGATCCTGATGGCACGCGCCGTGTTCTAGAGGAGTGGCTGCGGGAGAGTGCCGGTGAAATAGATGCTGTGCTGCCGGCGCCTGGGGGCAGAGCTGAGCGGGGTTGACCGCGGTGGGTGGTGCCGAGGGGGGAGGTCAGGGGGCGTTTAGGGGAGCGCGCCTCAGTGTGTTGAACCGGGAAGCTTCCTGACAGCTTGGACCGGGAGCTTCCCTGACACGTTCGTTATGGCGTTTGCTTCGTGAAGTGCAGCCGCGCGCGCGGTGGAGCGACGCGAGGGGGACGCCCGAGGGCACGCACTTTCGATGACATGCCGACGCGCCGCCCGATCGGGACGCCCCAACGGGATGGCTTAGCGGACGGCCGCAATGGGCCGCCCCGCCGCTCCGCGCTGCGATGATCGCGTGCTGTGGTGCCGGTGATCGGCTCCGGATCAGGTCCGGGGAGCAGATCCGGGGATCAGTGCCGGAAATGGCGCATCCCGGTGAACACCATCGCCACGCCGGCAGCGTCGGCGGCGGCGATCACCTCGTTATCGCGGATCGACCCGCCGGGCTGGATCACCGCCGTGGCACCGGCGGCAATGGCAGCTTCCAACCCATCAGCGAAGGGGAAGAACGCGTCAGAGGCAACCACGCTGCCTTCGGTCAGACGCCCGGTCATCCCGGCGGCCTTGGCGGCTTCCTCGGATTTCCAGGCAGCGATGCGCGCGCTGTCCACGCGGCTCATTTGCCCGGCGCCGATGCCGACGGTCGCACCCGCCTTGGCATAGATGATGGCATTGGATTTCACGTGTTTGCAGACGCGGAAGGCGAAAAGTAGGTCGCGCAGTTCCGCCTCGGTCGGTGCGCGCTTGGTGACGATCTTGATATCCGCCGCGGCGATGCGGCCGGCGTCGCGCGTCTGCGCCAGGAAACCGCCCGCCAAGCTGCGGAACGTCATGCCCGGCGCCGCCGGGTCCGGCATGCCGCCGGTCAGCAGCAGCCGCAAATTCTTCTTTGCCGCCAGCAGCGTCTGCGCTTCGGCGTCGGCGTCCGGGGCGATGATCACTTCGGTGAAGATCGCGCCGATCTTGGCCGCCGTCGCACCATCCAGTGTGCGATTCACCGCGACGATGCCGCCGAAAGCCGAAACCGGGTCGCAGCGCAGCGCCGCATCCCAGGCATCCGCCAGGTTCGCCGCCGTGGCGATGCCGCAGGGATTGGCGTGTTTGACGATCACCACGGTGGGTTCGTCGAACTCCGCCACGCACTCGAACGCGGCGTCGGTGTCGTTGAGGTTGTTGTAGGACAGTTCCTTGCCCTGCACCTGGCGTGCGGTGGCCACACCGGGACGCGTGTCATTGCTATAGAAAGCGGCTTCCTGGTGCGGGTTTTCGCCATACCGCAAGGTCTGGCGCAGCGTGCCGCCGATGGTCAGGCGTTGCGGGAAGGTTTCCTGCCGCTGGCCGGCGAACCAGGCGGCGATGGCCGAGTCATAGGCGGCGGTGCGGGCATAGGCTTCGCCGGCCAGGCGGCGGCGCAGTGCTAGGCTGGTGCCGCCTTGCTGGTCCATCTCCGCCAGGACGGCGTCGTATTGCGAGGGTTCGGTCAACACGGTGACGAAGTCGTGATTCTTCGCCGCCGCGCGGATCAGCGCGGGGCCGCCGATATCGATGTTTTCGACGCAATCGTCGAACGGCGCGCCGCGGGCCACGGTCGCCTCGAACGGGTAGAGGTTCACCGCCACGAGATCGATCGGGGCGATCGCGTGCTGGCGCATCTGTTCCATATGCTCCGGCAGGTCACGCCGGCCCAGGATGCCGCCATGGATCTGTGGCACCAGCGTCTTGACCCGACCGTCCATGATCTCCGGGAAGCCGGTGTGGTCCGAGACGTCCTTCACCGGCACGCCGGCGTCCCGCAGGGCACGGGCGGAGCCGCCGGTGGACAGGATTTCGATGCCTTTCGCGGCCAGGGCTTTGCCGAACGCGACCAGGCCGGTCTTGTCCGAGACGGAGATCAGGGCGCGCCTGATGGTAACGATATCGCTCATGCGCCGCCGCATAGACCCATCGGCCTTGGGGGTAAAGCGTCATTGGAACGCATGGCCAGGACGGTGTAGCCCTAGAATCGCGCCAGCCAGGCCAGAACGGCGTCGCGGAACACGGGCAGGCTCTTATAGGACTGAATGGCATCCGGCAGGGCTTGCACCGCCCCAGCCAGCGACCGGGCGTCGGCGGCGGAGCGTATGATGCGATGCAACGGATAGACATGCACGCGGATGCCGAACAGCACGGCATCGCTCGCGGGCAGGCGGCGCAACGTCTGGCGTTCAACGCGCAGCACGATGCGGCCGCCGGCATTTTCGCCGGTAATGGCGTCATCACTCTCGGTCCGCCACTTGCCGCCGGGCTGGAATAGCGCCGCATCGTCCAGCAGTGACCAGTTCAGACGGCTGACGATATGCCCTGGTTTGAGGTGGCGGAAAAACCTGTCCACCGGACCGGACAGGCGTTCGCCATAGAGCGGCACCGGCCCATGCACGGCAGCCAACGGCTTGCCGATCTTGTCCGCCAACCGCCAGCGGCTGGGAAAACAGAGCACGGCGGCGGTGAAAATCGGCTCACGCGGTGCCGCCTGCTCCTGCCGACCGCCATCGGCGGGAAACTGAATAAGGCACAAATCCTCCTGCACCAGCCGTCCAGCCAGTTCCAGCGGATCATAGGCAGATCGCGATAACGTCTCCCCGGTCAGGTGGTTGCGCACCTGCTCGCCGTCGCAGGCGAACCAGTCCGGATGTTCGGCCGTCAGGGCATGCAGCACCATCTCCAGCGTCTCGTGGCGCGCGTGGTCCGAGACGGCGGAGACGGCAAACACCTCCGCCCGCTGCTCTGTCAGCAAACGGCGGCGTTCAGCCATATCGGCGCGATAGTGCTCGTCTATCTCGAACCACGCCGCCTCGGCGACCGTCGTCAGGTCCATCGCCATGCGAAAGGGCCCGGGACTGTAAGGGCGATGGATGGCCTCGGCGGGCAGCGGGCGCGTCATGCCGCCAGAAAGCGGCGGATGGTGGCGATTTGGTCTGCCTGCAGCAGCGCCGGGGCGTGGCCGGTTTCGGGCACCTGATAGGCTTCGGCCCCCAACGCCTGCATGCGGGCGAAACAATCCGCCCCCAGCACGTCGCTGGTTTCGCCACGGATCACCAGCCGAGGGATCCGAATGCGGTCCCAGAACGGCCACATGTCGATATCGACCGGCTCATGCCCGCGCATCGGTTCGGCGATGCGCGGATCGTAATGCATCGCGTAATGCCCATCCCCCAGCACGCGGGCCGAGTGGCGGGCCATCGTCGCCCATTGCGCGTCGGTCAGCGGCCCGAACGGCGCGTGGACGATGCGCAGATGGCGCTCGATCGCCTCCAGGTCCGGGAAGCGCTGCATGAATTTCGACTCACCCGAGGCGACCATGTAGTCGCGGATGCGGCGCAGCGAGTCGGCGGGGATGAACGGACCGACATCGTTCAGCACCAGGCGCGTGACGGGCGCGCTGGCACTGGCGGCGATCAGCATGCCGCAAATGCCGCCCAGGGACGTGCCGACCCAGGCGACATCGCGGCCGATCCAGGCCAGCAGATGGCCCAGCGCGGTAACGTAATGCTGCGCCTGATAAAGCATCGGATCGGCCAGCCAATCCGACGCGCCGCGGCCGGGCAAGTCCGGGCAGATGACCCGGAAATCCGCCGCCAGATCGGCTGCCAAGGCATCGAAATCGTGGCTGTTCCGGGTCAGCCCGTGCACGCAGACCACCACCGGAGCCCCGGGGTCGCCCCAGTCCTGAAATGCCAGGCGATGAAACGCGCCGGCCAGCAGATAGCGGACCGAGCCGGCGCGCGGCGTCATCAGATGACGTTCTTCGCCCGCAGCGCCGCCAGCGCCGCGGCATCCAGACCCAGCCGTTCGGTCAGGATCGTGTCCGTATGCTCACCCAGCAGCGGCGGCGCGATCCGGTAATCGGCCGGCGTTTCCGACAGTTTCACCGGGTTGGCGATCACCTTCACCGCCTGGCCGGAGCTATGGGCCATTTCCAGCACCATGTTGCGCGCCTGGACATGCGGGTCGTTGAAGACTTCCGACAACTTGTTGATCGGGCCGCAGCCGATTTTCAGGGCCTCCAGCTTTTCCACCCACCAACTCGTCGGGTGCTGCTGCATCACCGGGGTCAGCGTATCGGTCACCAATTGCCGATTGCCGACGCGCGCGGCGTTGGTGGCGAACCGCGCGTCTTCCAGCATGTGCGACAGGCCGAATGCCTCACAGAAACGCTTGAAGGTGGGGTCGTTGCCGACCGACAAGACCATGTGGCCGTCGGCGGTGGGGAATACCTGATACGGCACGATATTCGGGTGCTGATTGCCCAGGCGCGGCGGGTTTTCGCCGGTTGCCAGGTAGTTCATGCCCTGATTGGCCAGCCAGGCGACGCTGGTGTCCAGCATGCCGATATCGATCTGCTGGCCCTGGCCGGTTGCATCACGATGGCGCAGCGCCGCCAGGATGCCGATGCAGCCATAAAGCCCGGCGAACAGATCAGCCACCGGCACGCCCACCTTCTGCGGCAGCCCGTCCGGCTCCCCGGTCAGGGACATCACGCCGCCCATGCCCTGGATCAGACTGTCATAGCCCGGCCGCGGGGCATAAGGACCGGTCTGGCCGAAACCGGTGATCGAGCAATAGATCAGCTTGGGGAACTTGGCATGCAACTGCTCATAGCCCAGGCCGTACTTTGCCAGCGCGCCGACCTTGAAATTTTCCACCAGGATGTCGCATTGCGCGATCAGGTTCAGCGCGATCTCTTGCCCCTCGGGCTGCGATATATCCAGCGTCACCGATTGCTTGTTGCGGTTCACGCCGACGAAATAGGCGCTCTCCTTGGTGTTCTCCATATACGGCGGCGCGAAGGCGCGGGTATCGTCGCCGGCACCGGGGCGCTCGATCTTGATGACGTCGGCGCCGAGGTCGGCGAGCATCTGCACACAGGTCGGACCGGCGAGGACGCGGGTCAGGTCGAATACGCGCAATCCCTTCAAGGGACCGGACGGGGCGGCGTTGGGGTCTGCCATTTCTCTCTCCATGCTTTGTGCCGTTATAGATCGCTGCTGGACGGGCGCAAATCACCCGCTAACCTGATCGCCAAAGGACAGCACCGCCCATGAGCCAGACGAGCCACGCAAGTATCGAGAGCCGACGCTCCTGGCAGATGGTGATCCTGACCGTGATCATCCTGTCCGTCGCCTTCGGCGCGCCGTTGCTGGTGGTCGTCGGTCTGCGCACCATCCAGGCGACATTGGGCTCGGACCGGTCGGTCGTTTCCTTCGCCTCGGCGCTGGTGTGGATCGGCAATGCGTTGGGGGGTGTCGCCATGGGGCGGCTGGCGGATCGGATCGGTGCCGCGCGCGTCGCGCTGATCGGCACGCTGGCCATTGCCGCGGGACTGGCGCTGACCAGCTTGGGCTCGGTTTGGGCGATCTATGTCGGGCATGGGGTGCTGATCGGGTTCTTCGGCCTCGGCGCGCTGTATGCGCCGCTGGCGATCTATATCAGCTATTGGTTCGACCGGCGGCGTGGCACCGCGCTGGCGCTGGTGGCATCCGGCCAATATGTCGCCGGCGTGCTCTGGCCCGCGGCGATCGAGCAGAGCATGGCGCGGTTGGGCTGGCAGACGACGATGCTGTGCTCTGCCGCCTGCGTGCTGGCGGTGATGCCGTTGGTGTTCTTCCTGCGCGACCCACCGGCGCTACCATCACGCAGCCCCCTGCTCCCTACGCCCGCCACCAGCCCGCGTGATACCCAGCCGCTCGGCATTGCCGACGGGCTTGTGCTGGGTCTGCCGCCGAATGTGGTGCAAAGCCTGCTGTGCTTTGCCGGTTTCTTCTGCTGCGTGCCGATGGCGTTGCCGTCATCGCACCTGGTCGCGTTCTGCGGCGATCTGGATATCCCCCCGGCCCATGGCGCCGCCATGTTGTCGCTAATGCTCGCCTGTGCCTTCGTCGCTCGGCAGTTCTGGGGCTGGGTGGCCGACCGGATCGGCGGCCTGCGCACCATTCTGGCCGGGTCCGTGGCACAGATGGTGACGCTGGCGGGCTTCCTGATGACCCGAGACGAAACCGCGCTGTTCGCCGTTACCGCGGCCTTCGGCCTGGGTTTCGCCGGCCTGATACCGTCTTACTGGGTGGCGATCCGGGAGTTGTTCCCGCCGCGGGATGCATCCTGGCGCATTCCCACCGTGCTGCTGTGCCTGATGTCGGGGATGGCCTTCGGCACATGGTTCGGCGGCGCGCTGTACGATCTGTTCCTGTCCTATCGCATCGCCTTCATCGCCGGCGTCGGTTTCAACGCGATCAATATGCTGGTGATCCTGTTCCTGGTGCTGCGCCGTCACGGGCGCGCGGTGATGATAGGCGCCGCTGCCTAGGCGCCCTCTCCGGCGATTGCTCCACGCCGCTTCCGGTGATTGCTCCACGCCGCTTCCGGCGATGGCCCCACGCCGCTTTCGGCGATGGCCCCACGCCGCTTTCGGCGATGACCCCACGCCGCCTCCGGCGATGACCCCACGCCGCTGCCGGCGATCGCTCCACGCCGCTTCCTGCGATGACCCCACGCCGCTTCCGGCGATGACCCCGCGCTGCCGTCGGGGGCTAGCCGCGCCGAGACGGAGCCTTGTCCTGGCTGGGGCGGGTGTTTGTCCCGTGTGCTCCTGAGGTGCCACTGCCGCCAAAAAGCAATGGCCCGGGCGAGGCCGGGCCATGTGCGATCTGGTCGGTGGGAGCGATCAGTCGGCGGCGAGGGCCATTTGCCGGCGCGCGATCGCCTTGCCGCAATGGTCTTCCACAGCCTCGACCACCGCATCCGCATGGCGGGCGAAGACATGGTCGGCGCCGGGCAGGATGCGATAGTCGACATGCACGCCCTTTTGGGTATTCAGCTTGTCCACCAGCTTGCGCACCGCGCTTTCCGGCACCAGTTCATCGGCATCGCCATGCAGCATCAGCCCGCCGCAGGGGCATGGTGCGAGGAAGCCGAAATCGTAATGATTGGCCGGCGGCGCGACGCTGACCCAGCCGGAGATTTCCGGCCGGCGCATCAACAACTGCATGCCGATGAAAGCGCCGAACGAATAGCCCGCGATCCACAGACCGCCATGGCCCGGATTGACCGCCTGCATCCAGTCCAGCGCTGCCGCGGCATCGCCGATTTCACCGATACCGCCGTCATAGCGGCCTTGGCTGCGGCCGACGCCACGGAAATTGAACCGCATGACCGAACAACCCAGCTTCTGAAAAGCCTGGTACATCGAATAGGTGATGCGATTGTTCATGGTCCCGCCATGCAGCGGGTGGGGATGCAGGATCAGCGCGACCGGCGAACCCGGTTCCTTAGAGTGATGATAACGACCTTCAAGCCGCCCATCAGGGCCGGCGAACATTACCTCGGGCATGGCACTCCGTTACCTGTTTCCAATCCCACCGGCGGTTCCTGGGTCAAAGCCACCGCGACTTTGATCCTCATGCCGGGCCAGCAAATTCACGAGCCTGGATAACCCCCCCTTGGGGTTTTTTGTGCTCGCCGTCGAAATGAACAGATGAGAATTCGTCCCTAATCGTAACGTCCACTATTGATTTCGTTCGCGGACTGTTCGGGGCGAGGCCGCATCCCGTTCGGGATGGTCGAAATTTTGCCGATATGCTTCTAAAGCATGGCGCCACCACATCTCCATCCACCTGAGCCGAACCTCGGGCCCTGCCGAAGACAGGAACCACAGGCTGAACCCGAAAACCCCAGTCAATCATCACAGCGGCGATGAGTATAAAGCATGTGCACCGTCAATTCATAATGGAAATGTCAAACTTGCCGCATGTTTTATGCATAAGACCGCATCTCTACACGCGACACTTGCTACCGCATGCGTGTAGATTGGGCTGTTAAACTATACTAAAAGTTGTATTAACAAAACTATTGTGCAAACAAGCCGTTTGTCGCCTGACATTTGTATCTTTTGCAAGTGACTCAGTGCATTGAATAAAAACGTAAGATACGCAGAAACAATGCGGCTTTATGGACCACCACGCATCGGTCTCCGGCCAGGATCAGCGCTCTTTGGTCATCCTTCTTTGCCACCCTCCTTGCCCGCCCCGCTTTGCTCGTTCAGCCGGTTGCCCATTTGCCGGCCCTACGCACCCTTGCCGCTGATCGGCAAAAAACGATAGTCAAACCGCTCGCCCATCATCGCTTCCTCGGCCTATCCCATCGCAAGGCACGCATGATCGCCCGGATCACCTACCTCGACGCCAATGCCACCGAACCGCTGCGCCCCGCAGCGCGCTCGGCCATACTGGCGGCGCTGGACCTGACCGGTAATCCGTCCTCGGTCCATGCTGCCGGCAATGCCGCGCGCCGCATCGTCGAAGATGCGCGCCAGCGCCTCGCCGGCCTGTGGGGCGCGATGGCCGGGGACGTGGTGTTCACCTCCGGCGGTACCGAGGCAAACCTTCTCGCCATCCGCGCGCTGGGCGCTGGGCGGCGGATCATCATCGGCGCGGCCGAGCATGATGCCGTGCGCAAGGCCCCGGTGGCGGACGCCGACATCCTACCCGTTCTGCCCAGCGGCCTGCCCGACGGCGATGCGCTGCACGCCATGCTGGCCGCTTCCGCCGATCCGGCGTTGGTCTGTGTGATGCTGGCGAATAATGAAACCGGGGTGATCGCGCCGATCGCCGATCTGGCTGCGGTGTGTGCGCGCTTCGGCGCCTTGTTGCACGTGGATGCCGTCCAGGCGGCGGGTCGCATGCCCTTCCGCCTGCCGCTCCTCGGCGCCGCGAGTATCGCCGTATCGGCGCATAAATTGGGCGGGCCGGTGGGTATCGGCGCGCTGATGATGGCCCCCGCGACGCCGTTCGGCACCCCGATCATGACCGGTGGCGGCCAGGAAAAGGGCCGGCGCGGCGGCACCTTGCCAACCGCGCTGATCGCCGGCTTCGCCGCCGCGGCCGAAGACGCCGTGGCCGGGTTGGCCGACATGGCGCGCATCGCCGCGCTGCGCGACGAGGCGGAGCAAGCCGCAATCGCTGCCGGCGCAGAGGTCTTCGGCACCACCGATGCGCGGTTGGCGAATACGACATGTTTGCGGATGCCGGGGGTGAAGGGCCAGGAATTGGTCATCGCGCTGGATCTGGAGAACATCGCCGTCAGTTCAGGCGCGGCGTGCAGTTCCGGCAAGCCCGGCACCAGCCATGTGCTGGAGGCGATGGCGATCCCGCCGGCGGCGCGCAACGAGGCAATTCGCGTGTCCTTGCCTTGGAATACCACCGCCGCCGATGTCGCGCGGTTTGCCGCCGTCTACCCGATCGTGACCGCGCGATTACGCGGGGCGGCACCGATGCCGGCGGCGTTCGCCGTGGCCTCGCCGTGATCGGCCGCGGCGATTTTCATCCACGCCGGCTCGCCTGCGCATATTCCTTCCGCCGCGGCTATGGCCGAACCGCCCATGACGTCCTAAATCCCTAGCATGAGCCAGATGCCCCCGCGTCCGAACCGGCCCGTCTACCTGGACAACCAAGCGACCACGCGCTGCGACCCGCGCGTGCTGCAGGCCATGCTGCCCTGGTTCGCCGAGGACTATGGCAACCCGCACAGCGCCGAACACGTCATGGGCCAACACGCCGAAGGCGCGGTCGAAGCGGCTCGCGCCCAAGTCGCAGCCCTGCTGGCCGCCGACCCGCGGGAGGTCGTGTTCACGTCCGGTGCCACGGAATCGAACAATATCGCCATCAAGGGCGCGGCCCGGTTCGCCGTTGCGCAGGCCAATCCGGCGCGCCGCATCATCACCGTCGCAACCGAACATAAATGCGTGCTGGAGACGGTGCGCGATCTGGCGGCGGAAGGGTTTGAGCCGGTCATCCTGCCCGTCGGCGCCGACGGGCTGGTGGATGCCGAGGCGCTGCGGGAGGCGTTGCGCGTGCCGACGCTGCTGGTCAGCGTGATGGCGGTGAATAACGAAACCGGCGTGGTCCAGGATATCCCGGCGCTGGCAGCGCTGGCCAAGCAGGCCGGGGCGCTGTTCCACACCGATCTGGCGCAGGCGACGGGCAAGATCGCGCTGGATCTGACCGGTTGGAAGGTCGATCTCGCGTCGGTCAGCGGGCACAAATTATACGGTCCCAAGGGGATTGGCGCGCTGTTCGTCCGCCGCCGGCCGCGGGTGCGCCTGACGCCGCTGTTTTCCGGCGGCGGGCAGGAGCGTGGCCTGCGCTCCGGCACGCTGGCCACGCCGCTGATCGTCGGCTTGGGGGAGGCGTGTGCCATCGCGGCGGCCGAGATGGCGGCCGATAGCAGCCGCATCGCCGCCCTGCGGGACACCGTCCTGGCACGGCTATCCGCCGGTATTCCGGGCCTGCGGGTGAATGGCAGCCTGGGCCACCGGATTGCCGGCAACCTGAACCTGACTTTCCCCGCCGCCGCCGCCGCCGATCTGATGCGGGCGGTGCCCGACCTCTGTGTTTCCACCGGGTCGGCCTGTTCCTCGGCGGCGATCGAGCCATCCTATGTGCTGCGTGCCATGGGGCTTTCGGACGAAGAAGCGGCCCGCACCTTGCGGATCGGGCTTGGACGCTTTACCTCGCCCGCCGATATCGACTACGCCGCCGCCGCCCTGATCGCCGCGCATGACCAGGTGGCGCGATCGGCGGGCGATCCCGCATCCTCCAGCTTGGCCGAGGCCTGAGATCATGCCGAAACTGACGTTTATCGAGCGCGACGGTACGCACCGCGAGGTGGAATCACCCGCCGGCTATTCGCTGCTGGAAATCGCCCACAAGAACAATGTGGATATCGAAGGCGCCTGCGAGGGGTCGCTGGCGTGCTCCACCTGCCATGTGATCGTCGACCCGTCCTGGTTCAGCAAGCTGGCGACGCCGACCGAGGACGAAGAAGACATGCTGGATCTGGCTTTCGGCCTGACCAAGACGTCGCGTCTGGGCTGCCAGATCGTGATGACCGATGCGCTGGATGGGTTGGTGGTGAAGTTGCCGCCGGCAACCCGCAACGCGGCGGGTGGCTGAGCATGCCGGGCAGGCGGCGATGACGTCATCCGATTTGGATGCTACCGCGCCGCCGGGCGCTGGTGTCATCGCGCCTTGTGGGGCGGGGCTTGTGGCGCCCTCCGGCGCGAGTATTTCAGCGCCCTCCGGCGCTGGTATTTTGGCGCCCTCCGGCTCTGGTATTTCAGCGCCCTCCGGCGCGGGCATGATCGCCGGTCTGCCGGCGCGCAGTCGTGTGGTCGTCGCCATGTCGGGTGGCGTCGATAGCAGCGTCGTCGCCGGCATGTTGCATGAAGCCGGGCATGAGGTGATCGGCGTTACCCTGCAACTCTACGATCACGGCGCCGCGACCAGCCGCAAGGGTGCCTGCTGTGCCGGTGCGGACATCTACGATGCGCGCCGCGTCGCCGACCGGTTGGGTATCCGCCATTACGTGCTGGACGCGGAATCGCGGTTTTCCGATGCCGTGATCGCGGATTTCGCCGATAGCTACGCCAATGGCGAAACGCCGGTGCCCTGCATCCGCTGCAACCAGACGGTGAAATTCGCCGACCTGACCAGCATGGCCCGCGGCTTGGGGGCCGAACGGCTGGCAACGGGGCATTATGTGCGGCGCGTCGATGGCGCGACGGGTGCCGAGATGCATCGTGCCGCCGATCCGGCGCGGGATCAAAGCTGGTTCCTCTACGCCACCACCCTGCCGCAACTCGCCATGTGCGTCTTCCCCCTCGGCGGCATGAGCGACAAGGACGCGGTGCGCGAGATCGCGCGCGGCCTGGGTTTGGCGGTTGCGAACAAGCCCGATAGCCAGGATATCTGCTTCGTTCCCGCCGGCAACTATGCCGATATCGTCGCCAAATTGCGGCCGGAGGCGCTGGAGCCGGGGGAGATCGTCGATAGCGCCGGTCAGGTCGTCGGCCGTCACGACGGCATCGCACGCTACACCGTCGGCCAGGCCAAACGCTTGGGTCAGGCCGCCATGCTGGGCGGGGAGCGCCAGATCGTCGTCGCGACCGAGCCTGCTCGGCGGCGCATCGTGATCGGCCCGCGCGATAGCGGCACGACCACTATCAGGCTGCGGGAGGCGAATTGGCTGATCGATCCGCCGAACCAGCCACTGCGCTGCACCGTGAAACTGCGCGCCCGCGATACGCAACGCTCTGCCGTGGTGGTGGTGGCGGATCAGCAGGTGACGGTGACGCTGGACGAAGCGACGTTGCCCGCGCCCGGTCAGGCGTGCGTGTTCTACGATGGCGATCGCGTGCTGGGCGGCGGCATCATCACCCGCCCCACACCAGCGGCGGCGTCCTAGGGGCTGCATCCACCCAAGGATCCCAATCAGGGATCCATCCAGCATTCCCCCCAAGGAATTGCTCCAGCGAACCTCGCAGGGATCCCTTCAAGTATCCCTCCAGCGACCCCCCAGGAACCCACCAAGAACACTCCAGCAATCCCCCCAGGGATCCCCCCAGTGAACCCCTCCAGTGAACCCCTCCAGTGAACCCCTCCAGTGAACCCCTCCAGTGAACCCTCCATCAATCCTCCAGGCATCCCCCAGGGGCTTGACCCGGCAAGGTGGCGGGCGCACATGCGGTTCGTCAGACAGCCGGGCGGCCGCTGTGGCCGAGTGATCGGCTGTAGAGGAAAGTCCGGGCTCCACGGGAATACGGTGCCGGCTAACGGCCGGCGGGGGCGACCCTAGGGATAGTGCCACAGAAATCAAACCGCCTGTGCAAGGCGCCAAGGGCAACCATGGCGCCCCGCAGGTAAGGGCGAAACGGTGCGGTAAGAGCGCACCGCGCCCCTGGCAACAGGGGCGGCACGGTAAACCCCACCGGGAGCAAGACCGAATAGGGACGGCCGTTGTCCATGGGAAACCATGGGCAGCAGGGACATTCCCGTCCCGTCGTCCGGGTTGGTTGCGTGAGGCGCATTGTGAAATGCGTCCCAGAGGAATGGCCGTCCCGCTTCTTCGGAGCAATCCGCGGGGGCGGACAGAACCCGGCTTATAGGCTGTCTGGCACTTTTTCTCAGCCGTTTGCCCGTAACGGCGAAAAAACGACTGGTCGGGTTATCACCGCCGGTTCGTGCGGTCACTGCGCCCAATTCACCACTCCGACGCACACCACCGGGCCAACGCGACGTTGGTGAGGCGCTTTTGGCGAAACCGAATGTGGCCAGTTTCCGGGCAATTTTTGCAATCCGTGCGGTTGCGGTCGGAACAAAGCGCGAATTATGGCGTGGGCCGGCTGATGTGCCTCGATCTTGCCCGATAAGTGCCTGAGGGACGTCCAAAAATTTCCATCAAATCCTGGAAAATCAGACCCAAACCCTTTGACCATCCAGCGTTTCCCATGTTATCCCTTATCTGCCCATTTAATCCCATAACAACAGCAGCAAAACCCGGGAAACCACAGCGCAGCCCCCGCCTACCGCCTACCGCCTACCGCCTACCGCCTACCGCCCACCGCCCACCGCAGCAGCACGACACGTCCGACACAGCATCGCGTTCAGCACCGCACTTCGACCCGCCCCCCCTAACCCCCAGTCCCGAAAGGCGCGACGGTCCTGATGGACCAGTTCATCGGCTCTCATCACAACAAGCTCGACGCCAAGGGGCGCGTGTCTGTGCCTGCGCCGTTTCGGTCTATTCTCAAGAAGTTTTCGGGCCTCGGCGCGGATGCGCCGGTTGCGCCGCTCGTGCTGCGGCCATCGCACCAGTTCCCCTGTATCGAAGGGTGGACCGAGCACGGTTTCCAGACATTGAGCGCGCCGCTGGAAGCGTTCGACCAATACAGCCCCGAGCATGAAGACCTGTCGATCGGCCTGTTCGGCGATGCTTGTGCGATGGAAACCGACAAGGAAGGCCGCATCGTCCTGCCGGCCGACATGGTCGTTTACGCGAATTTGACCGACAACGTCGTCTTCATCGGCGCCAACCGTTTCTTCCAGATCTGGGAACCTGAGGCCGGCGCTCGGCGTATCCAGGAAGCGCGCAGCCGCATCCGCGCCATCCCCCTGCGCACGAGGCCGACGGCATGAGCGGCCATGTCCCGGTGATGCTTGCGGAAATCGTCGCGCAGCTCGCACCGCGCGATGGCGGCGTTTATCTGGATGGCACATTCGGTGGCGGTGGCTATGCGCGCGCGATCCTGGATAGCGCCGCCTGCACGCTGTGGGCGATCGACCGCGACCCCGACGCGATCGAGCGCGGCGCTAGCCTCGTTGCCCGCTATCCGGGCCGGCTGCATCTGCTGCACGGCCCGTTCGGTGATATGGTCGATCTGCTGCATGGCGCCGGCGTTACCGCGTTGGATGGTGTGGTGCTGGATCTGGGCGTGTCGTCCTTCCAACTCGATGACCCGTCGCGCGGCTTTTCCTTCCGGGCCGATGGTCCGCTGGACATGCGCATGGGCAAGCATGGGCCGACCGCGGCCGATCTGGTGAACACGCTGGCGGAACGCGAATTGGCCGACGTGCTGTTTCAGTTTGGCGAAGAGCGTGCCTCGCGCCGGATTGCCCGTGCCATCGTCGCCGCCCGGGCCGATGCACCGATCGAGACCACGGGGCGGCTGGCCGAGATCATTCGTGGTGTTCTGCCGCCCGATCGGTCCGGTATTCACCCTGCCACGCGCAGTTTTCAGGCCCTGCGGATCCGGGTGAATGACGAGTTGGGCCAGATCGAGCGGGCGCTGAGCGCCGCTGCAAGCCTGCTGGCGCCCGAGGGGCGTCTGGTGGTCGTTTCCTTTCACAGCCTGGAAGATCGTCTGGTCAAGCGGTTCATGATCGATGCGACAGGCCGAGCGGCGGCGCCGTCGCGGCATGATCCGCGGGGTCTGACGCAGGCTGCGGATGCCGCGTTCCATCTTCTGACGCCCAAGGCCTTGCGCCCGACCGAGGCGGAGACACAGGCCAACCCGCGCGCCCGCAGCGCCCGGTTGCGCGCCATGCAGCGGCTTTCCAGCACCGGTGAGCGCAATGCGGCCACGATGAAGGACAAGTCCGGGGATCGCAGGCGGGCGCTGCAAGCGCCGGGGCGTGCTGGCTCGGTCGCGATGCCGGTTGGCGCCGCCCGCGGTCACCAGGATCTCCGCGTAGACCAAGGTTTCCGCGCTCTCCGCGTTGATCAAGGTTCCCGCGCTCTCCGCGTTGATCAAGATTCCCGCGCTCTCCGCGTTGATCAAGATTTTCGCGCTCTCCGCGTTGATCAAGATTTCCGCGCTCTCCGCGCGCTGCACGTTTGCTGCGACAGCCGCACGCCGGGCCGCGATATGGGCCTGAACGGGGGCGCGGCATGATCCGGCCTCTGACGGCGTTGACCTTCCTGATGGCGTCCGGGTCGGGCCTGTACCTCTATCAAGAGAAGCATGAGGTCCAGGTTCTGGATCACACGATCGAAAAGACCGTGCGGGACATCGCCGTCCTGCGGGAGCAGAGCCGCGTGCTGGCCGCCGAGTGGACGACGCTGAGCGACCCCGAGCGACTGCGGACATTTTCCGATCGCTATCTGGCCTTGAAGTCGATCGCGCCACCTCAGTTCACCAGTTTTGCCGATTTGGATAAGCGCCTGCCCGCGCTTCTGCCGCAGTCGGCTATGGGCCGTGGATCGACCGATGATGATGCGGATTCGAACGACGCGCCCCGGCTGATGTCGCGCGGTAGGTTGCCGCCGGTGCCGCCGTTGCCGGTGGCCGAGGATGTCGTTGCTGCGACGGCGCCCGCCAAGGGGGCGCCGGTGGGGAGTGCGGCCGGTGCGGGTATTGCCGCCAGCCGGGTTGCCGCCGCGCCGTCCCAGGCCGCGCCGGGTGCCGCCGCCTTATCTGCTGGATCGTCATCGTCCGCACCAGCGCCGGGTGCCGTTGCGGCTTCGGCTCCGGCCGTGGCGAGCAGTGCAGCGAAAGGGCAAGCGGCAGTCGCCGCGGCATCCCCTGCTCCTGTCTCGTTCCCTGGTGCTGCCTCAGCGGCCACCGTCGCAAATGCCGGTGCTACTTCGGGTGCCACACCCGGTGCCACACCCGCTGGGACGTCGGTTGGTGCGCCCCCCGCCGGGGCGCAACCGGGTGCAATCGCAAGCGCGGCCAAGCCGGCCGAGCGCCGCATTGCGCCGGCCGAACCGCATCGGGCCGCCGAGGCCAAGGTGGCCGAATCCCGTCCACCGATCCAGCAGACACAGCCGATCCAGCAGGCGCAGGCGATCCAGCACGCTCAGCCGGTTCACTTCGCTGCCGCCAAGTTGCCCATGCAGGCCACAATGCAGGCCCCGATGCAGCCGCCGATGCAGGCCGCCGCCGCCACGCCGGCTGTTGCCACCCCTGTCGCCGCCGCCGCCGTTCCTGTCGCCGCACCCTACGGCGGCTCTTTGCTCGGCATGGCTCATGGCGCGCCGTCGGCACCGCGGCCAACGCCGATCAACGGGACCAACTGGTCCAACGCAAACTGAGCGAGGGGCATGAGCGATCTTTTCGATCACGATCCGCCCGACGATCCCCCGCCCCGTTCCGCTCGTCCGCGGGACGTCGGACGGTCGCACCGCACGGAGCCGGCGTTTGACACCAATCATCTCCCCGCGCAGCGGTGGCGAGATGAAGCCGGCCGCACGCGTCAGGAGCGCCCCGATCCGCGTTTGACCGATCCGCGATTAACTGATCCCCGCTCGGCCGACCCGCGTTACCACGAGACGCCCCATCCCGATTATGGCGATGGTAACCAGGGCTACGGCGACCCGCGCTACCTCGAACAAGGCCAACGCGCCCCAGGCTATCGCGACCCCAGCTACAGCGACCCCAGCTATCGCGACCCGGATTATCGCGACCCGGATTATCGCGACCACGCCCACCGTGACGACGGCGCGTATGGACGCGACGCCGCGCCGCGCCACCACGATATGGACCGCCCCGATCTGGATCACCACGACCTGAATCACCGGGATCCGCGCGCGATGGATCCGTATGGCGATGATCAGGACGACCGCGCCGGCCACGACGCGGATCCGCGCTATGCCGATCAGGACGAATATCACGCCGACGCGGCCTCATCCGGCGCCGGCCGCCAGTCCAAACTGGCCCATCGCCGTGGTGCGGCTCGGTCTGATGCGGTCCCGCGGATGGAAAATATCCGCATCACCGCGCCGGATCTGGCGCGCCGAGCAGAGTTGGATAAGACGCGTTCTCGTTTGGTGATGGCGGCCGGCGGCTTCATGCTGCTGTTTGCCGCGGTGCTGACCAAGCTGACCTTCGCCACCGTCATAACGCCGTTGGCACCGCATCGCATTGCCAAGCCGGTCACCGAAATCGTTGCCCAGGCACCGCACCAGTCGGTCGAAACAGCCCTGCCCGGACAGCGTGCCACGATCACCGACCGGAATGGTCAGCCGATGGCGCTGTCCCTGAATACGGTCGCGCTCTATGCCGACCCGCGACAGATCGGAAATCCGGATGACGTTGCCGCCCAACTTCATCGCCTGCTGCCGCGGATCAATATCCAAGAGACCGCCGAGCGCCTGAAACGCGACAAAAAATTCGTCTATCTCGCGCGCGAGATCACCCCGCGGGAGCGTCTGGCCATCGATGATCTGGGCATCCCGGGCATCGATTTCGAGCCGGCGCAGCATCGCTCCTATCCTCTGGGCCGTACGGCCGCGCAGGTGTTGGGCGGCGTCGACGTCGACCAAGCGGGGTTCGCGGGGGTCGAGAAATTCTTCGATCAGCGCCTGCGCACCAACAACGAACCGCTGCGCCTGTCGCTCGATCTGCAGGTGCAGGCCGCGGTGCGTGAGGAACTCGCCAAGGCGATGGAAACCTTCGATGCCATCGGCGGCTGCGGCATCATCATGGATGTGCACACGGGCGAACTTCTGGCGATGGTCAGCCTGCCGGACTATGACGCCAACGAGGTCCGCTTCGCCCCGGATGAGCAGCGCTTCAACCGCGCCGTCGAAGGCACCTATGAACCCGGCAGCACGTTCAAGCTGCAGACCGCCTCCATGGCGTTGGATGCGGGCGTTGCCCATATCTGGGACCAGTTTGACGCCAGCCACGACATCCATATCGGCCGCTTCACGATCGCCGACTTCGAGGGCAAGCATCGCTGGCTCTATTTGCCCGAGGTGCTGGCCTACTCCTCCAACCTCGGCGCGGCGCACATCGCGCAGGCGGTCGGTGCCGACCGGCAGCGGGCTTGGCTGAAATCGATGGGTATGTTCCAGCGCACCGGCGTCGAACTGCCCGAAGCCGCTCGGCCTATCGTTCAGTCGGCCGCGGCGTGGAAAGAAGTGGTGACCATGACCGTCGGTTTCGGCCACGGCATCTCTGTCACGCCGCTGCATGTGGTGCGCGGCACGGCGGCAATCGCCAATGGCGGGGTGCTGCTGCGGCCGACGATCGTGGCGCATAACGACAACGATCCGGTCGACGGTGAGCGGATCATGCAGCAATCAACCTCGGACGTGATGCGCAAGCTGATGCGGCTGGTGGTAACGGACGGGTTCGGCAAATCGGCCGAGGTGCCCGGCTATTATCCGGGCGGCAAAACCGGCACGGCGGAAAAGGTTCAGGCCCATGGCGGCTATCGCAAGCACGCCAACGTCGCCGCGTTCATGAGCGTCTTTCCGATGAACGCGCCGCGCTATGCCGTTTATATGATGTTGGATGAGCCGCACGCGACCAAGGCAACCTACGGCTACGCGACGGCTGGCTGGGTTATCGCGCCGGCGGTGGGCAAGGTGATCGCCCGTATCGGACCGATGGTCGGCATGCTGCCGGATATCGTTGATATGCCGCAGATCAACCAGGCCCTGGCGATCCCGTTGGAGCCCGTCCGTCCCCCCGGCCAGGCTGCGCGCGGCCCCGGCAACCCTGGGCCGATGCCGCCGATGGCCGACAAATCGGCCACCGATGCCAGCGGCAAGCCGGTGCAGGCGCGTTCGGCCGCACCCAACAAGCCGAACCTGACGGTGCCCGCGACCGTGCTGCCGCCAGCCATGACTCGCACGCCGAAAGACACCCATCACGAGACGAGCGTGACCCCCGCCGGCACTGCCGCACCGGTCGCCGCGAGCGCGGTTGCGGTCAAGGCCACCACCGTTGCGGGCCGCTGAGATCATGCACGCTCTGCGCTTCATGCGGGCGGATTCATTATCCCCGCCCGGGTCCGCAATCGCGTCGGCTGCTTGGGATGAGGCTGGCAATAGAGAGCGTGGCAATTTGGAAATTGCCAACTTGGAGATTGCGGGCGTCACGGCGGATAGCCGCGCTGTCGTGCCCGGCGACCTGTTCGCCGCCCTGCCCGGCAGCCACGTGGACGGCCGTCGCTTCATCGCCGATGCCGTGCGTCGCGGCGCCGTCGCCGTGCTGGCGCCGCTTGATACCGTTTGGCCGCAAGACGTGCCACCGCGGCCGATCCTGCGCGATGCCGAACCGCGCCGCAGCCTGGCGCAAATCGCCGCGATCATCGCCGGCCCGCAGCCCGATACCGTGGTTGCGGTCACCGGCACCAACGGCAAGACCAGCACGGTTGAGTTCACCCGCCAGCTATGGAGCGCGGGCGGCAAGGCAGCCGCTAGCCTCGGCACACTCGGGATCATCGCCCCCGGTTTTCCGCTCGGCCCCGGCCTGACCACACCCGATCCGGTGACCTTGGCCGAGACCTTGGCCGGATTGCGCCGCCAGGGGGTGACCCATGCGGCGATGGAGGCATCGTCGCACGGGCTGGATCAGTTCCGGCTGGATGGCGTGCGCTTGGCTGCCGCTGCGTTCACCAATCTCACGCGGGATCATCTGGATTATCACGGCACCATGGCGGCCTATCGCACCGCCAAGCTGCGGCTGTTCCAGGCGCTGTTGCCCCAAGGCGCCCCGGCGGTCGTGCATGCGGATATGGATCCGGACACGCTGGCCGCCATCCGCGGCATCGCCGCCGCCCGCCATCTGGATCTGCGGACCGTCGGCCTGGCCGGCGAAACCTTGCGCCTGATCGCCGTTCAGCCGACCCCCGATGGGCAGGAACTGACGATCGAGGCCGAAGGCCGCCGCCGGACGGTAACGCTGCCGCTGCCCGGCCGCTTTCAGGCCGATAACGCCATGATTGCCGCCGTCCTTGCGGCGATTTCTCCGGCCCGAACGCCGCAGGGATCTGCGTCGGGTACCGCCTCGGCCGACGCCGGCGGTCTTTGGGCGATGCTGGACCGGCTGCCCCGCCTGACCGGCGTGCGGGGGCGCATGGAACGTGCCGCGCTGCTCCCCAATGGTGCGGCGGCTTATGTGGACTATGCCCACACCCCCGACGCGTTGGAGCGTCTGTTGACCGCGCTGCGCCCGCACACCGCCGGCCGCTTGCATGTCGTCTTTGGCGCCGGCGGCGACCGCGACCGCGGCAAGCGGCCGCTGATGGGGGCGGCGGCATCCAGCTTGGCCGATGTCGTGATCGTCACCGACGATAACCCGCGCTCGGAGGTGCCGGCGGCAATCCGCGCCGAGATCCTGGCGGCATGCCCCGGCGCGCGGGAAATCGGCGATCGCGCCGCGGCCATCGAAGCGGCGCTGAACGGATTGGCCGCGGGCGATGTTCTGGTCGTGGCGGGCAAGGGCCACGAGCAGGGTCAGACCATCGGCGCGACCGTGCATCCCTTCGACGATGTTGCCGTCATCCGCGCTTTGGCCGGCATAGATGCAACGGATTCCGCGTCATGAGCCTCTGGTCCGCCGCGGAACTGCGAGAGGCAACGGGCGGCACGCTGTCGGCATCGTTCCGCGCCGAGGGTTTGTCGATCGACACCCGCACACTGCAACCCGGCGATTTGTTCATCGCGCTGGTCGGGGAGGGGCGGGATGGTCACGACTTCCTTGCCGCGGCGATGGAAAAAGGTGCGGCCGGGGCGATGGTGCATCGCGCCGTTGACGCTGGGGCGTCGTCGTCGCTGCCGGTGCTCCGCGTCGATGATACGCTGGCAGGCCTGCACCGCTTGGGCGCCTTCGCCCGCAGCCGCTTCAGCGGCGACCGGGTGGCCGCGATCACCGGCAGCGTCGGCAAGACGACGTCCAAAGAGATGCTGCGCGCCGCGCTGTCGGCCTTCGGCAAGACGCATGCCGCGGTCGCTTCGTACAATAATCATTGGGGCGTGCCGCTGACGTTGGCGCGTATGCCGCGTGATGCGCGCTACTGCGTCGCCGAAATCGGGATGAACCACGCGGGTGAGATCGCCCCCCTGTCGCGCTTGGTGCGGCCGGATGTCGTGCTGGTGACCACCGTCGCCAAGGCGCATGTCGGCAATATGGGCGGCATCGAGGCGATCGCCGACGAAAAGGGCAGCATCGCCGCCGGGCTGGAACCGCACGGCATTGCGGTGCTGCCGAGTGATTTGGCGCTGTTTGGGCGCTTGGCGGCGGCGGTGACCGGGGCAGCCGCTCATGCGCGCATTCTGCGTTTCGGCACCGCGGCCGAGGCGGATGTTCGCCTTGTCTCCATGCAGCCGGACGCGGATGGTTCGGCGGTTCGGGCGGATCTGGCCGGGCGCGAGGTGACGTTCCGTCTGTCGGCGCCGGGGGCGCATATGGCCATGAACGCCGTCGCGGTGCTGGCGACGGTGATCGCCATGGGGCTGGATCCGACGCAAGCGATCCCGGCTTTGGAGGGCTTCGCCCCGCTGGCCGGGCGCGGCCTGCGCCGGACGGTCACGCTGCCCTCGGGCCCGGTGATGCTGCTGGATGAGAGCTACAATGCCAATGGCGCGTCGATGCGTGCCGCGTTGGACATTCTGCGCCTGCAACCCGGCACGCGGCGGATTGCCGTGCTGGGCGACATGCTGGAACTGGGTGATGAGGGACCGGCGGAGCATGCCGGTCTGGCCGAGGCAGTGGCCGGTTCCGCCGATCTGCTGTTCGCCAGCGGCCCGCTGATGCGGCATCTGTTCGATGCCGTGCCCGCGTCCATGCAGGGCGCCCATGCCGCCAATGCCGCGGAGCTAGCGCCGATCGTCGCCGCCGCCGTCAGGCCGGGCGATGCTGTTCTGATCAAAGGCAGTCTGGGTAGCGGCATGCGACATGTCGTCCAGGCGCTGGACGCCGCCACGTCGCCGGTGCCACCGACAGTGGCGGGAGGCTGAGATGCTATACCTGATTTTCCGACCTTTGGCTGACCAGTTCATCCTGTTCAACCTGTTCCGATACATCACGTTTCGTGCCGGCGGCGCTTGTCTGACCGCATTGATCGTCGCCTTCGTGCTAGGGCCTTCTGCGATCCGCTGGCTGAAATCGCTGCAGCCCGGCGGACAACCGATCCGCACCGATGGGCCGGAGCGGCATTTGATCGAAAAGAAGGGCACGCCGACGATGGGCGGGCTGCTGATTCTGGGCAGTCTGGCGATCTCCACCCTGTTATGGGCCGATCTGCGTAACGGCTTTGTCTGGGCGGTGCTGTTCGTCACGCTAGGCTATGGTGCGCTGGGGTTCTGGGACGATTTTCAGAAGGTGACCAAGCGCAACACGCGCGGTGTTTCGGGGCGCGTGAAACTGATCGTGCAGGCTGTCATCGGCCTGATCGCGGCGGTCTGGATCACCACGTTGGCGCATGGGCCGCTGGCGACGTCGCTGACGTTTCCGGTTTTCAAGGACCTTGCGCTGCCGTTGGGTTTTGCCTTCCCGGTTTTTGCCATGCTTGTGATGATGGGGGCATCCAACGCGGTTAACCTGACCGATGGGCTGGACGGTTTGGCCATCGTGCCGACGATGATCACCGCCGGTGTGTTCACCCTGATCGCCTATCTGGTCGGCAACCGGGTCTTCGCCGACTATCTGCAACTCAACCCGGTGCAGGGCGCGGGCGAGTTGGCGGTATTCTGCTCTGCCTTGGTTGGTGCCGGCATGGGCTTTCTGTGGTTCAACGCCCCGCCGGCCAAGGTGTTCATGGGCGATATCGGTGCGCTGGGTCTGGGCGGCGCGCTGGGTGCGGTGGCCGTGGTGGTCAAGCATGAAATCGTGCTGATGATCGTCGGCGGCCTGTTCGTGGTGGAAACATTGTCGGTGATGATCCAGGTCTTCTGGTTCAAGCGCACCGGCCGGCGTGTTTTCCTGATGGCGCCGTTGCATCACCATTTCGAAAAGAAGGGTTGGGCGGAACCGACCATCGTCATCCGCTTTTGGATCATCTCGATGATCCTCGCGTTGGTCGGTCTGGCGACCTTGAAGATCCGATGAGTGGTTTCCCCGCCGATCTGTTTCGCGGCCGGCGCTTCGCGGTCGTCGGCTTGGGCAAGAACGGCCTGGCCGCGGCGCAGGCCTTGGCGGCGATGGGTGCCGAGGTTGTTGCCTGGGACGACAACGAAGCATCGCGCGCCGCCGCGATCGCCGCCGCCTCTGGCTCGGCCTCTGGCAGTGGCACCAGCGCTGGGATTGGCGCTGGGATTGGCGCCGGGACTGTCACGGGCTCTGGCACCGTCTCTGGCACGGGCTCTGGCAAGGGCTCTGGCGCTGGCTCCGGCGCTGGAACTGCGCCCGCATTCACTCTGCGCGATCCGACTGAAGATGCGGCGTTCCGCTATGATGCGCTGGTGCTCTCGCCCGGCATTCCGCATCGCCTGCCCAAACCGCACCCAGCGGCAACCCGCGCCATCGCGGCCGGGGTGCCGATTGTGTCGGATACCGAATTACTCTTCCGCGCCGTGCGCGCTGCCGGATCGCGCGCGCGTTTTGCCGGCATCACCGGCACCAATGGCAAGTCCACCACCACCGCCTTGCTGGCGCATATCCTGACCTCGGCCGGGATCGTCGCGGCGGCTGGCGCGAACCTCGGCCCCGCAGCCTTGTCGATGCCGCTGCTACCACATGATGCTGTGTATGTGCTGGAGATGTCCTCCTATATGTTGGAGCGAATCGACAGCCTGCGGTTTGATGCGGCAGCCATGCTCAATCTCAGCGCCGATCATTTGGACCGCCATGGTGACATGGCTGGCTATGCCGTTGCAAAGCGCGGCATTTTTGCGCGCCAAACGGCGGACGATCTGGCGGTTATCGGCGTTGACGACACAGATTCGCGCATCATGGCCGACTGGTTGGCGCAACAACCGGCGCGAGTCGTGCGGGTTTCCGGCCATGACATCCCGCTGGCGCAGGGTGCTGCGCTGCCGGGGGCCCATAATGCGCAGAACGCCGCCGCCGCGACGGCCATGGCGCGTTTCTTCGATGTGGATGACGCCACCATCGCCGCCGGCTTGCGCAGCTATCCCGGCTTGCCGCATCGGCAGCAGCGCGTCGTGACCGTCGATGGTGTCACGTTCATCAACGACAGCAAGGCCACCAATGCCGACGCCGCCGAACGCGCCCTGGTCTGCTATGATCGGTTGATCTGGATCGCCGGCGGTATGGCGAAAGAAGGCGGGATCGAGCCGTTGGCGCCGCATTTTTCGCGCATTGCCCGCGCCTTGCTGATCGGCCGCGACGCGCCGCAATTCGCCGCAACGCTGACCCGGGCCGGCGTGCCCTTCGACATGGTCGGCACGCTGGAAGCCGCGGTGCCCGCCGCTTTTGCCGCCGCCAAGGCCGCCGATGCGCCGGTTGTGCTGCTGTCCCCGGCCTGTGCGTCCTGGGATCAGTTCACCGGCTATGATCAGCGCGGCGACCGCTTCGCCGCATTGGCCCGCGGTTTGGCCGACGATAACCGAACGGGAGCCACCTGATGTCCGGCTCGCACCCCGCTTATCAGCCAGGCTTCGTCGCCGCCGCCAATCCCTTGCGTGACAACTCCCTGCTCGGTCGCTGGTGGCGCACGGTGGATCGTTGGACGCTGAGTGCCATCTTCATCCTGATTGCCCTCGGCTATGTCATGATGCTGGCGGCGAGCCCCGCGGTGGCGGAGCGTATCGGCACATCGCGCGAATTATTCATTGCAAAGCAGGTTGTGTTCCTTGCTCTGGCGGGCGGGTCGATCTTCGGCGTCTCTCTGCTGTCGCCGCGCGACATTCGCCGGCTGGCGATCCTGGGGTGTCTGGTCGCACTGCTGATGACGGCCGCCACGATGGTTATCGGTGTCGAGATCAAGGGCGCCCGCCGCTGGATTTCCCTGCCCGGCATGAGCGTGCAGCCATCGGAGTTCCTCAAGCCTTGCTTTGCCGTCGTCGCAGCCTGGCTGCTGGCCGAGGGCAAGCGTTCGGCCCGCTTTCCCGGCATGCTGCTGGCCTTCGGGGTGTTCGGCGTGATCCTGATGCTGCTGAAGGCGCAACCGGATATCGGCATGCTGGCGGTGGTTACCGTCGTGTTCTTCGCCCAGCTTTATATCGCCGGCCTGCCCGTCGTGTTCGTCGGCATCGGCTGTGGATTGCTGGGCACCGGGGCGGTCTCGGCGTTTCTTCTGTTCCCGCATGTGCGGTCCCGCGTCACCCGGTTCTGGAGCGGCACGGGCGATAACTACCAGGTCACCACGGCGTTGGAAGCGTTCGGCAATGGTGGCCTGACCGGCCGAGGCCCCGGCGAAGGACGCGTTAAGGATGTGCTGCCGGACGCGCATGCCGATACCGTCTTCGCCGTCGCGGGCGAGGAATTCGGCCTGATCCTATGCGCGATCATCGTCTTGCTATTCGCCTTCATCGTGCTGCGCGGCCTGCTGCGCCAGTTGAAAGAGCACGATATGTTCATCGTGCTGTCCTGCACCGGCTTGGTCACCGGCTTCGGCCTCCAGGCCTTCGTCAACATGGCATCCACCCTGAAACTGATCCCGACCAAGGGCATGACGCTGCCCTTCATCTCCTATGGCGGGTCATCGGTCCTGGCGATCGCGTTGGGCATGGGGATGCTGCTTGCCCTCACCCGCCGCCGCGGGCGGGATGAACCGGTATGAGGGGTCCGGTCGTGCCATGCATCGTCATCGCCGCGGGCGGCACCGGGGGGCATTTCTTCCCCGCTGAAGCGCTGGGCGCGGAACTGTTGGCGCGCGGGCATCGTGTCGTGCTGATGACCGACGCCCGCTCCGGCGCGATGAAAAGCGCGGTCTTCGCGGGGTTGGAGCAGCATGTTCTGCCTGGTTCCGGCATCGCCGGTCGCGGCGTGTGGCGTGGGATCAAAGCTGTGTTCGGTCTGGCTGCCGGCGTGCTGCGGGCGCGGTCGGTGCTGTCCACCCTGCCGGTCGGTGCCGTCGTCGGCTTTGGCGGCTATCCCTGCGTTGCACCGGTTCTGGCGGCCGGTTTATCGGCGCGGCGGCCGGCCATCATACTGCATGAGCAGAATGCCGTGCTGGGTCGGGCGAACCGGTTCCTGGCGCGGCGTGTCGACCGGCTGGCGCTGAGTTTCGCCGGTACGGCGGGTATCCCTGCCGCGGCCGCTAGAAAGGCCGTCCTTACCGGCAACCCTGTCCGCCCCGCGATCCTGGCGCTGGATGGCGTGCCCTATCAGCCGCCGACCGACCGCATCCGGTTGCTGATCCTCGGTGGCTCCTTGGGCGCGCGGGTGTTCAGCGACATCGTGCCGCCGGCATTGCTCGCCCTGCCGGCTGACCTGCGCGCACGCCTGACGGTGACGCAGCAATGCAGAGCAGAGGATGTCGATCGGGTGCGGCGGGTTTATGAGGCGGCGGGGATCGCCGCCGATCTGTCACCGTTTTTCGCCGACGTCGCGGCGCGTTTGGCCGCGGCGCATCTGGTGATCGCGCGTGCTGGCGCGTCCACTATCTGTGAACTGGCCGTTGCTGGCCGCCCGTCGATCCTGGTGCCGCTGCCGGGTGCGATCGACGATCACCAGACCGCCAACGCCCAAGCGCTGGCTGCTGCCGGCGCGGCCCGTGTCATGCCGCAGCCAGATTTTACCGCCGCAGCCCTGACCGCAACCCTGACCGAGCTATGCGCCAGCTCGGCCACGCTCGCCACCATGGCCGCTGCGGCCCATATCCCGGCCAAGCCCGACGCCACCGCGCGCCTGGCCGATCTTGTCGAATCCCTTGTGAAACAAACGGCGCTGGAGGCGCACCCATGAGAGCGCTTCCGCTATCCATCGGCACAATTCACTTCGTCGGCATCGGCGGCATCGGCATGTCCGGCATTGCCGAGGTACTCCACACGTTGGGCTATATCGTGCAGGGCAGCGATATATCCGCGTCCGCCAACGTTCTCCGCCTACGGGAAGCCGGCATTCCCGTCGCCGTCGGCCATGACGCGGCGAACCTGGGGGATGCCCAGGTTGTCGTCGTTTCCACCGCCATCAAGGCTGATAACCCCGAGGTGGCTGCCGCGCGCGCGCGCCTGATCCCGGTGGTGCGCCGAGCCGAGATGCTGGCCGAATTGATGCGGCTGAAATGGGCGGTCGCGGTTGGCGGCACGCATGGCAAAACCACCACCACCAGCCTGATCGCCTGCGTGCTGGAAGCGGCGCATCTGGATCCCACCGTGATCAACGGCGGCATCATCAACGCTTACGGCACCAACACCCGCATGGGCAGCGGAGAGTGGATGGTGGTGGAGGCGGATGAATCCGACGGCTCCTTCCTGCGCCTGCCGGCGGTGATCGCGGTTGTCACCAATATGGACCCCGAGCATCTGGATCACTGGGGCAGCGCCGAGGCAATGGTTGCCGGCTACGATCAGTTCGTTGCCAATATTCCGTTCTATGGCTTTGCCGTGCTGTGCATCGACCATCCGTCCGTGCAGCAGATGATCCCGCGCCTGTCGGACCACCGTATCATCACCTACGGGTTTTCGCCCCAGGCCGATGTGCGCGCCGAACGGGTGGTGCTGGACAAACTCGGCTCGACGTTCGAGGTCACGGTCACCGACCGCGCGCGCAACCGCTCCCGCCGGATGGGGCCGTTCCGGCTGCCGATGCTGGGTGCGCATAATGTGCAGAACGCTCTGGCGGCGATCGCGGTGGCAATCGAGATGGAAATCGACGACGCCACGCTGCGCAGCGCGTTCCTCGGCTTCAAAGGTGTGAAGCGGCGCTTCACCAAGACCGGCGAAGCCGGCGGCATCACGGTGATCGACGATTACGGGCATCATCCGGTGGAGATCGCCGCGGTGCTGAAAGCCGCGCGCCAAGCCGGTGCGCGCGATGTCGTGGCCATCGTCCAGCCGCACCGCTACAGCCGCTTGCAGTCGCTCTTTGCCGACTTCTGCTCCTGCATGAACGACGCCGGCACGGTGATCGTCGCCGATGTCTACGCGGCCGGCGAGCAACCGATCCAAGGCATCAATCGCGATGCGTTGGTCGAGGGCTTGCGTGCGCGCGGCCATCGCAGCGTCGTGGCCCTGCCGTCACCGCAGCATCTGGCGGAAATGGTGCATGCCATCGCACGAGCCGGCGATTTCGTCGTCTGCTTGGGGGCCGGTTCGATTACCCAATGGGCGGCGGCATTGCCCGGCGAACTCCAGGCGCTGCAAGGCGATAAGCGGGCGGCGCGATCATGATGGCGGCGGCGCGGCAACCATCCTGGATCGACAGCCTGCCACCGCTGCGTGGCCGGTTGCAGAGCGCTGCGCCGCTTGCCTCGTTCACGTGGTTCCGCGTCGGTGGTGCGGCGGAATTGCTGTTCCGCCCGGCTGATACCGACGATCTTGCCGCCCTGCTGGCCGCTTTGCCGGCGGCGGTGCCGATGCATGTGATCGGCGCTTGCTCCAACCTGATCATCCGCGACGGCGGCTTGCCGGGCGTGACGATCCGTCTGGCACGGGGTTTTGCCGGCATCACCGTCACGGATGAGGGGATCGTGGCCGGGGCCGGGGCGTTGGATGTCACGGTTGCCGAACAGGCTGCCGCCGCCGGATTGACGGGGCTGGAGTTCCTGTCGGGTATTCCGGGTTCGATCGGCGGCGCGGTGGCAATGAACGCTGGTGCCTATGGCGGTGACATGGCGGGCGTTCTGCTGTGGGCCGAGATCATGACTCCGGGGGGGCAAGGGGGGGGGAAAGCGGGGGAACAAGCCGACGCCCAAGGGGGCACCCAGATCCGCCGGCTGGCCGCGGCCGATCTGCACTTCGCCTATCGCCATGCCAGCCTGCCCGAAGGTTCGATCATCACCAGCGCCTGTCTCCGCGCCGCACCCGGCGATCCCGCACTGATCGCTCGGCGTATGCAGGACATTCGTTCGGCGCGTGAAGCGTCGCAACCGGTGCGGGCGCGCACCGGCGGCTCCACCTTCCGCAATCCCGATGGCACGAAGGCGTGGGAACTGATCGACGCCGCCGGCTGCCGCGGTTTGACCCGCGGCGGTGCCCAAGTGTCCGAAAAGCACTGCAATTTCCTGATCAACACCGGTGCCGCCACCGCCGCCGATCTCGAAGGCCTGGGGGAGGAAGTGCGCCGCCGGGTGTTCGAGACGTCCGGTATCAACCTCGCCTGGGAAATCAAGCGGATCGGCGTGCCCGCCGGCCGGCCCGAGGTGGTGACATGACCCGCGTCGCGGTTCTGTATGGCGGGATTTCCGCCGAACGGGCGGTGAGCCTGTCATCCGGCCAGCAGGTCGTCATCGCCCTGCGCGATGCCGGGTTCACGGTCGATGCCATCGATGTCGGCCATGATCTGAAGGCCGTGATCGAAGCGCTGACGCCCGCGCCCGACGTCGTTTTCAACGCGTTGCATGGCCGCTTTGGCGAGGATGGCGCGATCCAGGGCGTGCTGGACTGGCTGGGCATTCCCTATACCCATTCCGGCGTCCGGGCCTCGGCCGTAGCGATGGACAAGCAGGCGGCGAAGGCGCTGTTCGCCGCCGCCGGCCTGCCGGTGGCAGCGGGGCGGATCGTCACGCGGCAAGAGCTTGCAGCCGCCGACCCGCTGCCGCTGCCTTACGTGATAAAGCCGTTGAACGAGGGATCGTCCGTCGGCGTGCATGTCGTGCGCGGCGGCGACAACCGGCGGGCAGAGATCGCTCAGGGCTGGTCTTATGGCCCGGTGGCGCTGGTCGAGGCGTATATCCCCGGCCGCGAACTGACCGTCGGCGTGATGGGCGATCGTGCGCTGGCGGTGACGGAAATTCGCGCCGTGGCAGGCGCGTTCTACGATTATGATTCGAAATATGCCGACGGTGGGTCCAACCACATCATCCCCGCCATGGTGCATCCCGATATCACCGCCCGCGCGATGGAGATCGCCGTCGCGGCCCATCACGCGCTGGGGTGCCGCGGCGCGTCCCGCTGTGATTTCCGCTATGACGATACCGCGGGCGAACCGGGCCAGTTGGTGCTGCTGGAGATCAATACCCAGCCGGGTCTGACGCCGACGTCTCTGCTGCCCGAGCAGGCAGCGTATTGCGGCATATCGTTCCCGGAACTCTGCACATGGATGGTGGAGAACGCCGCATGTCGCGCATGAGGCAACCCGTCCGCAACTCATTGAACGACCGGCCGGCATCGTGGCGGCTGACGATGCGCCGACTGCGCCGGTTCGTCTGGCCGACTCTCTACACGCTGCTGGGCGCCGGCGTGGTGATGGTGATCGTCACGCTGCTGCGCACGATACAGCCGAGCACGCCGGGCAACCAATCGCTGGTGACTTGGCGCGATGAGGTGGGTGCTGTCGCCGCTGCCTCGGGCCTGCGGGTGACGGAGGTGGTGATCGAGGGCCGGTCCAACACCCCCGAAACGCTGCTGCGCGCGGCGATCGGTGTCAGCAAGGGTGACCCGATCCTGGGTTTCTCGGTCGAGGCGGCGCGGGCGCGCATCCAAACCCTATCCTGGGTGGAGCGGGCAACGGTCGAACGCCGCTTGCCGGGCACCGTCGTGGTGTTCGTCGAAGAGCGCCGGCCTTATGCGATCTGGCAGAATCGCGGCAAATGGCAGTTGGTCGATCGCAACGGTCAGGTGGTGAACCAGGATATCGCGAAATTCCGGAACTTGCCGCAGATCGTGGGCGACGGCGCCCCGGCAGCGGCGGCGCCGCTGATCGATGCCGTCGCCAATCGCCCATCTTTGTTCGAGAAACTCAGCGCCGTCGTCCGCGTTGGGGAACGGCGCTGGAACCTGCACATGAAAAGCGGCGTCGATGTGCTGCTGCCCGAGGGGCATGAAACCGCCGCGCTCGATCGCCTGGTGGTTCTAGAGCAGGAGCATGCCCTGCTCGATCGGCCGCTGGCGGTTATCGACATGCGTCTGCCGGATCGGCTGGTTCTGCGGCCGCGGAGCGATCTGGCCAAAGACGCGCCGCCGGCCGCCCCTGGCAGCACGACGCCCGTTATTGCGAAGAAACCGACATGAGCGGGAGCTTGGCACACCATGGCTGATAACCCCCGTCGCATCTTGGCGCCATCGGATGGCGGTGCGCCCGAGCCCGAAACGCCCCGGCATTATCGCGCCGGCCCGTTCGGCGTGCTGGACATCGGCACCACGAAAATCGCCTGCATCATCGGGCGGGTGGAAAGTGACGGGGTCATCCGCGTACTGGGTTTCGGATGGCAACGCGGGCGCGGCATCAATGCCGGCGACGTGACCGACCTGGATGCGGCGGAGCAGGCAATCCGCGCTTGCGTCGGCGCCGCAGAGGACATGGCCGATATCCGTCTGCGCAGCGTGACGGTGAACCTGAGTTGCGGCCAGCCCGTATCGCGCCGCTTCAACGTGCAATGGCCGGTCGGCGGCCGCGCGGTGAACGATCATGATATCCGGGTGGTCATTCACGAGGGGCGGCGCCTGGCGGCCGTCGATGGACGCGAAGCGCTGCACACGCTGCCGTTGAATTTCGCCGTTGATGCGACGGAGCAGGTCGTCGATCCGCGCGGCCTGTTCTGCACCAACCTCAATGCCGGTCTGCATGTGATCGACACCACGGCGACATCGCTGCGCAGCCTTGAAGCCTGTATTGCCGGCTGCGACCTGGAGATCGAAAGCCTTGTGTCGGCGCCGCTTGCCGCTGGCCTGTCCAGCTTGGTGCCGGAAGAGCGGGAATTGGGCTCCATCGTGATCGATATGGGTGGCGGCACGACCAGCCTGGGCGTGTATGGCGAGCGGCAATTGCTGCACACCGCGCATCTGCCGCTGGGCGGGCTTCATGTGACGAAAGACCTCGCCATCGGCCTGTCCACCACCCTGGCGCATGCCGAACGGCTAAAGACGATGTTCGGCAATGTCGAAACCAGCCCCGATGACGAACGCGAATTGCTGCCGGTGCCGCTCGTCGGGGAAGAAGACCACCAGATCGCCAAGGTGCCGCGCAGCATGGTGGTCAACATCATCCGGCCGCGGCTGGAAGAAACCTTCGAATGTATCAAGGATTGCCTGGACAATGCCGCTTTGGGACGCGCCGCGGGCAACCGGGTCGTGCTGACCGGCGGTGCCTGCCAGCTATCCGGCGCGGCGCAATTGGCAGCCCGAATGCTGGGCCGCCAGGTGCGCATCGGTAAACCGACAGCCCTGCGCGGGCTGCCGGAACTGGCCACCGGCCCGGCGTTTTCCGTCGCTGGCGGCCTGCTGGCCTGGGCGGCCGGCGAAGGCCGCTCGTTCCACGATATGGATTTCGCCGAGGAGCCGCCGCGGGGCCTGTTCCGCCGATTTGTCAATTTTTTGAAGGAACGGGTCTGATGACGGCGCGAATCGGAAATTTTGTCGTAACACTACATCTAGTAGCAGCCGGCCTTTAGGCGGGGGAGAGAAAACAGTGACCCTGAACCTGACAATTCCGCAGATGACACATACGGACTTCTCACCCCGTATCACGGTGATCGGTGTCGGTGGTGGCGGCACGAACGCTGTCGACAACATGATCGCCGCCAATCTTCAGGGCGTCGATTTCGTTGTTGCCAATACCGACGCGCAGCAATTGATGCATAGCCGGGCGGATCGCCGCATCCAGCTTGGTCCGCACATCACGCAGGGTCTGGGTGCGGGCGCCAAGCCGGAGATCGGCCGCGCCGCGGCGGAAGAAGCGTCGGATGAGTTGTATCGTCACCTCGACGGCTCGCACATGGTGTTCATCACCGCCGGCATGGGCGGTGGCACCGGCACCGGTGCGGCGCCGGTGATCGCGCGCATGGCGAAAGAGCGTAACATCCTGACCGTCGGTGTCGTCACCAAGCCGTTCGGTTTTGAAGGCGCGCGCCGCAGCCGTTCGGCCGATCAGGGTATCGAGGAGTTGCAGCAATACGTCGATACGCTGATCGTTATCCCCAATCAGAACCTGTTCCGTATGGCCAATGAGCGCACCACCTGGAAGGATGCGTTCAAGATGGCCGACCAGGTGCTGTATATGGGTGTGCGCGGCGTCACCGACCTGATGATGGTGCATGGCCTAGTGAACCTGGACTTTGCCGATATCCGCACCGTGATGGCGGAGATGGGCAAGGCGATGATGGGCACGGGTGAGGCCGAGGGTGAAAACCGCGCCATCCGCGCAGCCGAGGCGGCGATCAACAACCCGCTGCTGGAAGATACCTCGATGTCCGGCGCCCGCGGCCTGCTGATCAACATCACCGGCGGCGAGGACCTGACGCTGTTCGAAGTGGATGAAGCCGCGAACCGCATTCGCCAGGAAGTCGATGAAGAAGCCAATGTGATCTTCGGTTCGGCGGTCGATGACGCGCTGACCGGCCGCATCCGCGTTTCCGTGGTTGCGACCGGTATCGACTCGCAACAGCGTATCGAGGCTGCGCGTCCGAAGTTGGTGGCGATGGGCGGCGGTGGCGTGATGGCCGGCCCGCAGCCGATCGTGATGCGCAATCCGGGCCCCTCGGCGATCGTGACACCGGTTGTCGGCGTGGCATCCGTGGGCGCCGCGACGCCGGCCAATCCGGTGGTGTCCGCTTTCCGCCATCCGTCCGTTCCGGGCGGCGCCGCTGCGCCGCAAGCCCCGGTTGCCATGCCCAGCGAGGCGATGGAAGAGGTGGATTTCGCCGCGGCCCCCGAAGAGATTGCCCCGCAGCTCGCGCCAGTGGCGGCACAGCCGATCCATGCGCCGAAGCTGGGCGTGCGGACGCCGGCGGCTCCAATAGCTTCCCCTGTTGCGTCGCGTGGCGGGCTGTTCGCCGAACCGGCCATGGCTCCGGCCGCACCGCAATCCTATGCGCCCGAAGCGCGGCCGAGCCTGTTCTCGCAAATGACCGGTGCGCTGCGCCGGCGTGCCAGCGGGATCGCCGCGCCGGTGCAAAGCCCGGTGGCGCATGCGGCACCGGTGGTGGAGCAGCCGACCAGCCGGCCGATGTCGCCCGTTGAAGAGACGCTGGAAATTCCGGCATTCCTGCGCCGGCAGCAGTCGGCGAACTGAAACGGCCCGCTATTTGGGGTGACCCCTGGAGAGTGAGCCCTTGGTGGTGATCTCTGGGGAGTGATCTCGGGAGTCGAAATGGCCAGATCTGGTTCTTGGTTTCATGCCAAGGATCAGGCTGGCCATTCTCTTTTCCATGGGTGGCTGCCGTGCGTGCCGTGGGGCGGCGTGCCCATGACCGGCCCAGCCGCGCCGCTTGACGGCATCGTGCCGGCTCCCGCATGTCGTGGGGCCTTTCCCCGCTGCACGGTTCCGCCTAAAAACCGCCGTTCTCCGACGCACCTGGGCCAAATGACCGGCCAGGGCCGCCAACCGACAGGCCTGTATTCATGACGACGTCCGATTTCCTGCAGGAAGCCACCGAGCGCGGTTTCATTTTCCAATGCACTGATGCCGACGGCTTGGCCCAGGCTATGCGGACGGCGCCGATCACCGCCTATATCGGCTTCGACTGCACCGCTGACAGTCTGCATGTCGGCAGCTTGGTGCAAATCATGATCCTGCGTCTGCTGCAAAAGCATGGCCACAAACCGCTGGTCTTGCTGGGCGGCGGCACGACGCGGATCGGTGACCCGTCCGGTAAGGACGAATCCCGGCAGTTGCTGACGGATGCCACGATCAACGCCAATATGGCCGGCATCCGACGCTGCTTCGATCCGTTCCTGCGCTTCGGCACCGAAGGCTCGGATGCATTGCTGGCCAATAACGCCGATTGGCTGGACGCGCTTGGCTACATTCCGCTGCTGCGGGAGGTTGGGGTGCATTTCACCATCAACCGCATGTTGACCTTCGACTCGGTCAAGCTGCGGTTGGAGCGGGAGCAGCCGCTGACCTTCCTCGAATTCAACTACATGATCCTGCAGAGCTACGATTTCCGGGAACTGAGCCGCCGCCACAATGTGTCGCTGCAGATCGGCGGATCGGATCAGTGGGGCAACATCATCGCCGGCATCGAACTGACACGGCGCACCGATCAGCGCACGGTCTATGGACTGACGACGCCGCTGATCACCACGGCCTCGGGCGCCAAGATGGGCAAGACGGCGCAAGGCGCGATCTGGCTGACGCCGGACCGGTTGTCGGCCTATGATTACTGGCAGTTCTGGCGCAACACCGAAGACGCCGATGTTGGCCGCTTCCTGCGCCTTTTCACCGACCTGCCGATGCCGGAAATCAAGCGGCTGGAGGCGCTTGCCGGTGCCGAGATCAATGAGGCGAAAAAGATCCTGGCGACCGAGGCGACCGCGTTGGCGCATGGCCGAGCCGCGGCGGAGCAGGCGGGTGAAACGGCGCGCCGAGCGTTTGAGGAAGGTGAGGCCGCGGCCACGCTTCCCAGCGTGACCGTGCCGGCCGCCGAACTGACTGCCGGCATCCCGGCCTTCCGCCTGTTCGTCACTGCCGGTCTCTCCACGTCGAACGCCGAGGCTCGGCGGCTGATCCGCGGCGGCGGGGCGCGGGTCAATGATGCGCCGGTGTCGGATGAGGGGATGGTGATCGATGCGGCGTTGCTGCGTGACGGGGCGATCAAGCTATCGTCCGGGCGCAAGCATCACCGGTTGGTCCGGCCGGATTGATCGGTCGGCACGATCAGGGCCCGAAGGATCCCGCTGCGAGGCGGCCACAGGGAGGAAAAACCACGATCGCGAACCAACGGGCCCTGCGACGACACCGTTGCAGGCGTTTGCTGGCGCCCGCGTTGATGTTGGTCAACTTGTGACGGCTGGGGCAAGAAAGCGTGATCGCCGGAGGTGGAACCACACGCAGGCGTGAATCACGCG
>Ga0164297_10000758_pt1 | contig 37971 bp, 44 predicted proteins | sample GEODES058metaG_FD_113539 | JGI IMG/M metagenome (GOLD analysis project Ga0164297, IMG submission 113539) | Dystrophic lake water microbial communities from Trout Bog Lake, Wisconsin, USA - GEODES058 metaG | ecosystem: Environmental > Aquatic > Freshwater > Lake | place: USA: Trout Bog Lake... | reverse complement strand
TCAATTTGTAGCATTTCCCCCCTTTTCTATAGCTACTTCTAGGTAGATTAATCCTATTAATTTGTCATGATGTTTTGATAAATTTCAATCGAATTATTTTATATTTGAGAAGGATAAATGGAGTTCTTAAGTTTTTTGATGATCTTGAGTTATTTTCTAATTGTCATTGGAGTTGTTCAGTGACTATCATCTAATTCTCTACTCTTTGATCATGATATTTGAATACGTCTAGTGCATTCGCAAGGGTATACCACAATATTTTTTATTTGAAATAAGAAAAGAATATAAAAAACTAAATTTTTAATATGAATCTAACACAACTTGTATATGTCAGCAAAGCAAGCCAGTTGATGGGTATGCTTTCATTAACTCGAATTTTAGATAGTTCTGTTAGGTGGAATGAAGCTCACGAACTTACTGGAGTTTTGTTTTACGACAATGGTTATTTTTGTCAATTATTAGAGGGTGATAAATATGAAATATTAGCTGTCTGGGATAGGATTAGTAGTGATAAAAGACATCATATCCTTCGACGCTTAGACTTAACATCCATCCAGAAAAGAAGTTATCCCAATTGGAAACTTAGATTTTATGGTGCAGAGCAAATTGCAAGGCATTTCAAGCATATGGCTGGTATATTAGATGGAATGCCAGAGCATGATCATGAGTTACTAAAAATAATGCGGAATATCATTGTTGAATAAAGATCAAACAAATCTTAACGCAGTCAAGATATCAAACATGAGGGTTTAAATGGAACATTACAAACCAGTCAATATTTCAGACAAAATTGCGAGACTATTTACAAAGAGCATGCGTTTTTTTGCAGATACATTCTTTCAGAAACGTTATGGTCATCGTGCGGTAGTTTTAGAAACTGTTGCAGGGGTGCCAGGAATGGTTGCTGGAATGTGGACGCATTTGACTAGTCTACGCAAAATGCAAACTGGCTATGGACCGAAAATTCGGACATTGTTGTCAGAGGCTGAAAACGAGCGGATGCATCTCATGACATTCATCGCAATTGCTAAACCCAATGCTTTTGAACGGATTTTGGTATTGCTTGTTCAAGCGGTATTTTGGAATTTCTTTTTCGTTATATACGTATTCTTTCCAAGAACAGCACATCGTATTGTGGGTTATTTTGAAGAGGAGGCGGTCTATTCCTATACTGAATATCTAAAGGAAATTGATGATGGCAAGATAGAGAACATTGATGCACCTAAGATCGCAATTGAATATTGGAATTTACCTCAGAATGCTAAGTTGCGAGATGTTGTGATAGCCGTGCGTGAAGATGAGGCGCATCATCGAGATACCAATCATCAATTTGCTAATGAGTATGATCAATAACTTTTAGGTATCAACCACTTAATTGATTATGGCTATTATCCCCTCAGATTAAACTACCTTATTCAAATTCCTCAATGGGGTGGGGCTAGCTTTACCGTAAGAGACCATGGAAGACTATGGGATACTTTCTCAAACTCCCAACTATCGTAAACGTCATTAGAATTTTGGTTTTCCCATTACGGCATCGCTTAGCCATGTCGCGATTTCAGGGAAAACGCACAATACGAAAACAGCAAAGAACATTAATAGAACAAATGGAAAGACTCCCCAAATAATATCTCTTAAAGAGATGTCTTTTGCAATATTTTTAATCACAAAGATATTGAGGCCAACGGGGGGGTGAATCAAACCTGTTTCCATGATGATGGTCATCACAACGCCAAACCAGATTAAATCGAAGCCAGCACTGCGAAGTGGTGGCAGTATGATGGGTGCAGTCATTAGGATGATAGAGACTGGCGGTAAGAAGAAACCAAGAACAATAACTAAAATCAGAATCGCCACTAGTAATAGCCAGCGAGATGCATGTAAATCGACAATAAATTGAGCGGCTGATTGACTTAAATGCAAAAAGCTCATCACATTTGAAAAGAGTAAAGACATACCAATAATCAGCATGAGCATGACGGATTCTTTTATGCTTGACTCCAATAGAGGACCTAGGTCTTTCAATCGCCACATCTTATAAATAGCCATAATTAAAACAAACGCCAAAACGGCTCCCAGTCCTGCTGTTTCTGTGGGGGTTGCATAGCCGCCATAGAGGGCTACCATCACACCAGTCAGTAAGATTAAGAATGGAAGAACTCGAGGCAGAGCACTGAATTTTTGTTGGATTGTATAACTTTTTCTCTCCAAAATTGGATGGTTTGAGCCAGTTTCATTAAATGATGACAGTGCGGATTGATATTCTTTTTTATAGCGAAACACCGTATAGATAGAAAATAAAGAAACTAAAAGTAATCCTGGAAACATTCCAGCAAGGAATAGTCGACCTAAAGATTGCTCCGCAGCCACTGAGTACAAAATCATCGTGATGGATGGGGGTAGCAAAATACCTAGGGTTCCACCCGCAGCGATAATCCCTGCAGCAAACCCTGGGGAATAACCCCGTTTTCTCATCTCAGGGATACCCGCACTGCCAATTGCAGAACAGGTAGCCGGACTTGAACCTGCCATCGCGGCAAAAAGTGCGCAGGCAAATACGTTTGCAACACCTAATCCACCTGGAACTTTACCCAGCCAAACATGCAGGGCTCCATAAAGATCTTTACCTGCAGGAGACCGACCGATGGCAGCACCTTTGAGGATAAATAAGGGAATCGACATGAGGGTTATACTCGCCATTTCTTCGTAGACGTTTTGTGCGACAGTGTCTAATGAGGAGGCAGGCATGAAAAAATACATAAAAATGACCGCAACGCATCCAAGTGCAAAGGCAATAGAGATGCCCGAAAACATAATCAATAGGGTGACTAAGCCAAAAAGTAAACCAATCGTTAAGACCGACATATTAATAGTGTGCTTGAGAAGTTATTTCTGTTGGGCGAGGCAGAAATAGTTGTAGGAATATTTGTAACGCTAAAAAGCTCATGCCAACTGCCATGATTGAATAGGGAAACCATAAGACAGGCCCCCAAGAAGAGTTGGTAATTTGATGATCAACATATGCTTCGATCGTAAGATCCCAGGATTTCCATGCAAAGAATGTACAGAATGAAAAGCTCAATAAGTCTGTGATCCAAGAACGCGCTTGATTAACTTTTTCTGGCAAGATACTCGCTATAGCTGAAATACCAACATGTCCACGGATCTCTTGAACATAGGCAGCGCACAGGAAGGTGCTTGCGACTAAGCAAAATAGAGATGCTTCATCTTGCCAATCATTAGCTAGATGAAAAAATGCACGAGAAAGAACGCTATAGCTTAGAATTAATGCAGATACAGTTAAACATACCGAACCGAGAATAACAAATCCTCGGTTGATTAATGTCATCCATTTTTGTAAAGAAACAAACATATTTAAGTGAGTTTAATTGCAGATTTCATCATGGCAGCGCACGTCTCATTTTTATCTGAGAACTCTTTCCAAGCGGATGCACTTGCAATAGTCTGCCATTTAGCGATAGCTTCATTATCAAGGTCAAATACTTTGTTACCAGCACGAGCAAACTGAAGGGCAACATCCGTATCATCATCTTTAGCGGCATTGGTTCCAAACTGTTCTAATTCGGTGCCAACAGCCATCATGATATCTCGTTGATTTTTAGGTAAAGAATCAAACACCTGCTTTGAGATAAATAGGGGCTCAAGCATGTACCAATAGGACTTATTCCTGGCGCTAGTAAAGTTTTTGGTTAGTTCAGCCATTTTAAAAGACATTAAGCTTGCTGAAGAGGTATAAACAGCATCTAATGCGCCTGTTTGAACTGCTTGGTAGATTTCGTTGGATGGTACAGATGTCATGACAGATCCACCAGCCGCTTTGAGCATGGAGTCGAATTCACGACTACCACCTCTGACTTTCAAGCCTTTTAAGTCATTTGGAACAACGATAGGTGTTGATCTTGAAGCCACTCCACCAGCTTGCCAAACCCAGCTCAGAATAACGACACCCTTGTCATTCATCACCTTATTAAGAATCTTGCCACATTCAGCATTTTTCCAGCGGGCACCTTGTTCATAACTTGTAACAAGAGCTGGCATTAAGCCAATATTAGCTTCAATAACTTCACCACCTGCGTAAGGCATGGGGTAATAACTCATATCTAAAGCACCTTTACGCATTGCGCTAAATTGCGCCATGGTCTTCATTAAAGATGAGCCAGGATAAACCTCGAATTTCAATGCGCCATTCGAACGTTTTTCAACCTCTTGTGCAAACTTGCGGCACAAACGGTCACGAAAGTCACCCTTTTCAATCGTGCCACCAGGAAATTGATGAGAAATTTTCAGTGTTTTTGACTCGGTAGCTAATGAAAAAGCGTTGGCACCAATTAGGGGAGCACTTATGGCTCCTAACACTATTTTTCTTCTAAAGTTGTCCATAGTTAGCCTCCTAAAGTGATTGGAAAAATGAAGTGAAGATGAATTTTAATGGCAGTTATAGAAAATGATAGATTTTTATCTTACATGATTTTCTTATTCTTTTGTCTCAAGCTCATGAGAATTAAGGGTTTTCCTTATATGAAAAAAACTTTTCAGAATCAAAAAAATTCCAAGTAAAAGTTGTATTTTTTGCCATCTGAAAGTCGAATGAACTTTTCATTAAAAGTCCTCTATTTTTGGGGCTGATATAAAGCATGTCTCAGGTCATACATAATGGCATCAACATGTAAATTAAAAGCAAATTCACTGCTTTCAATTAGGACTATTATCTCCTGAGATAAATCAGCATGGATCTAGGCCGTGCGTTGCAGGCTGAAATCACTGTAAGAGATCCTTGTGGGACTATTGGGAAGTGGTGGGATATTTGAAGCCGTGGGTCTCTGGTGTTGGGATGGGAGATTACTTCGTTTATTTTTTAGACAAATTCTGATTAGATTTTCGCGCCTTCTAAGCCGTAGGTCGCACGTTCGAATCGTGCTGGGCAGGCCAAAACTCCCAAAAATTACTTGAGTAAAGATAAAACTGTGATTAGGCTTTATAAAGCCTTACGTTATTTACGTCTAAATTGAAGATAGCTTGAGTATTTTATTTCATATAGCAAGCCTTAAGACCAAGATTTAAGGCGAGTTCTAACATTTAAATGCTTTGAGATAGAATGTTGTCATGCAGAATATTAGTCTTCAATCTACTATTTCAAAATTTAATTCCATCATTTTTAGTGGACTCATTTTGCTATGTCTAATGGGAACTCAATTTTCAGGCATAGTGCATGAAATTAGTCATGATTCTTTTTTCAAAGGATCTATCACAAATTCAGCTAAAGTAAGTTCAGATTCAGCTTTTGGACATGATTCATCCACTAAATTTTGTAAATTATTTGATGGATTAGCGTTATCAGGTCTGGTAGCTGGGTTTTTATTTGTTCTTTCACTAATAACTCAATATACAGATCAATATAAAGAATCAAAGCTATTCTTTATCCGGTTATCTGTAAATTCTCCCTATTCCTCAAGAGCTCCTCCAAAGTATTAATCCATTAGTTATTTTTACGGATTAATTAGGCCTATCCCTTTTGGCCCAAATGGAGTTATTGATGAAATTATTTAAAGTTATTTTTGTTATTTTTGCTTTTTTTATTTGTATAAATTCTTATGCAGAGGATTTTGGAAATACTTATTTATTAAACAATCCTCAAGCATATCAATCTGAATCATCCAGAAATGAAACAGAGCAGTGGAGTTTACGCGGACAGCTTACTTATGTAGCTCAACAGAAAAACAACTTTCGATCTTCTTACTCTGGTTCAAATAGCTTATTAAACGCATCTGAAGGCAGTTCAGATAAAAGTTATACCTTGAGTGCTACAGCTTATTTGGGCGCAAGACTATGGGAGGGAGCTGAGCTTTTTTATAATTATGAAATGTTTGAAGGTACCCCTTTTGGTGGTCAACTAACTGGTTTAGGTGGTATCCAAAATGGTGAGTTGCAAAAAGGATCTTTTGCACCGCCTGTGTACTATACTGCCAGAGCTTTTGTAAGACAGTCATTCAATTTTGGTGGTGAGCAAGAGTATATCGAAGGAGATATTAATAGCCACCTGGCTGGATATGTTGATAGAAAAAGACTAGTGATTAATTACGGAAAATTTGCTAGTTTAGATTTTTTTGACAAAAACATATATAGCCATGAGACACGAGAAAATTTCTTAAATTTTGCTATTTTCTCAATGGGAGCTTATGGCTACGCGGCTGATGCTAAAGGATTTACTTATGGTGTAGTTGGAGAGTTGTATCAGGATGATTGGGTTTTAAGAGCGGGAAGGTTAGCGATTCCTGCAACCCCAAACCAATTAGATTTGGATTACAGTTTGACTCAAGACTATATAGATCAAGTAGAACTTACACATAATCATAAGATTGGTGATAAGCCTGGAGCGGTTCGTTTTCTCTTGTTCCAACAGCATGCCTTGATGGCAACTTATCAAGGTGCAATTAATCAATATTACCAACAGCCTAGTTTTGGGCCCCCGAATATTCTGACTGCACGCTTTAATGAGCAAAATATGTGGGGTTATGGATTAAACATTGAGCAGGCTATTACTAAAGATATCGGTTTATTTGCACGCTGGAGTTGGAATTCAGGAAATACAGAAACTCAGACTTTAGATGTAAATAGCTCACTTTCTGGAGGGATATCTATAAAGGGACCTTCTTGGGGAAGATCAGAAGATACTATTGGATTAGGTTATGCGATTAACGGTCTTTCTGCCGCAGCAATCAATTACCTACAATTAGGGGGTATGACGATGTTCATAGGAGATGGGGCACTCGCATATAAACCTGAACAAATTTTTGAAGCCTATTACTCTTACAAAGTATATAAAAAGTTGTATTTAACAGCTGACTACCAATATATAGCTAGCCCTGCATACAATTCAGATCGTGGCCCAATACACTTCTTGGGTATTCGGGCTCATTTAGAAATGTAATGTAAGGTGTCATTTACGTCTGCGATATCTGAAATTCCAAAGTTCTTAGATCGATTGAATGAAAACAGAAGAAAAAACCATTGGATAGAAGCTCAAATGGTGCTGTAAACATTAAAAGGACTTACTTCTCAAAAAGGTGGTAATCGTATGGCTCAAGAAGTTCGGAATTTAGAAAAAATACTTCGTGATAGATTCTTGATTGATACAACTCAAGTTCAATCATTGCACCTAGGCTTTAATGAATTAGTTTAAGCATGGCAAAGTAAAAATCCTTGAATGCAATAATTTTTTTAACTTAATAATAATTACATTAAGATTAGAAAGTTATTTAATTTGAACTGGAAACTTTGGTGCTTAATTCTCCAAAAGTTAATTGAATACTTATGTTAGCTAATCAGTGTTACAAATTAAAACAAGAATAGAAGATTTAAAATTGAAAAAATAAAGCCTGACAAAGTCTAAACTTTATAAAACAAAATTAGACTAGCGTTTAAAAATATCGTAAATGACTGAAAGCTTCATTCTCAAATTGGATAGTGTATGGTTTGGTCAACCATTGCTTAATACTTGGGTTCATATTTATCAAAAAGACCACATCTAGCTTGTACAGAATTATTTCAGGTAACTTTAATAATCACTAATCAATTTTTTTAGCCAATGCCTAATTTAAGTAAATAGAATTATTTAAAAAAGACCGTAACAGATTACCTTTTTTACAAGTCTAAAAGGAGAAATCCCAAAAGAAAAGGAAAATGATAGATGCAAACAAAATTTCAAAAATTAATAGTAATCTCGGCGGTACTTTGCTTTACAACAACAATTCATGCTCAACCCGCTCCACCCCTTCAAAATGATCCAAGACAATCACCTGATGTTGAATTGATGACTCAAAATAAGTTGAATCGTTTAAAAGAAAAGTTAAATTTAGAGGCTTCTCAGCAAGCAAAATGGAATGATTGGTCAGCAAAAGTGCTATCTGACGTAAAGTTACGCAAATCAGAAATGCAAGAAAATATGCAGAAATGGTCTAAAAATAGAGATGTACCGCAAGATTTAACCACTCCTGAAAAGCTAGATTTACAAATTAAAAATTTAACAGAGCATATTAATATGATGCAGAATCATTTAGCTAAATTAAAGGAATCTAAATCAAATACTATAGATTTTTATGCTTCTTTAAATAAGAATCAAAAAACTATTTTCGATTTATATTGGGACAAAGCTAATGCTCATCGTCATATGGGTATGATGGAGCATCCAGAAATGATGCAAAGAAGATAAATTGAGAGGGAATACGATATGAGTTTTTTTATGAAAAAATGGTTTTTCATCGTTTCATTATTTCTAGTTACTTTAAGTGTTTCTTCACCGGCTGAAGCTCACAGAGGTTGGGGCTGGGGATGGGGGCTTGGTACTGGATTAATCGTTGGTGGTGTTATTGGTTCTGAATTAAGTAGGCCATATTACTATCCCCCAACGTATGTCTATTCGCCCCCACCAGTGGTTGTTCAACAACCTGTAATAGTTCAACAGCCTAGTAATTATGGGCCAACCGTACCACAGGCTTCGGTTCAAACAATGTGGAACTATTGCGAGTCGTCTAGGGCTTATTACCCAAATGTTCAATCTTGTCCTGAAGGATGGAAAATAGTTCCCGCTACCCCATCTAGCCCTCGTTAGCAGTTGATATAAAAAATTTCATCAAAGAAATGTCAATATAAATATTGGCATTTCTTTATGTATTGATTTAAATTATTAAAGAACAAGATGGGTTCCGTAAGAAATCGTATCAATATCATTGAGCTCATCCCTCTCAATGATGGAGTGTCTGTAGATGATACTGGAGATGATTAGAACAATGCTTAGTATTAATCCACCAAGAATAATTATCTTATTATGCCGATTTGAGGATATGGTTAAAGTCTCGCATTTAGGAGCTAAGTTATTCACAAGATTTAATTTTGAGTATGTGTCGTCTAAAAATTCTTGTTCAGGAATTGTCTTAAGATTTTTAATACCTTTTTTAAGTTTTTTTTCAAAGTTATTCATTTTTCATATCCTAATCTATTTAGTTCTTTTCTCAAATTAATTTTTGCTCTATACAAGATTTGATTGGCGGCATTCTCATCAAGATGAAGAATATCTCCTATATCTTTTGATGAGGCATCATCATATGCCCAAAGCAGTATTGCAATTCTTTGTCTTGGGCTTAAAGTAGAAATCGCAATCTCAAGTAATTGATTATCAATTTTTAGCATTGAATCATCATTGTTATCTGAATCTTCTTTGGAAAAATAATCACTTTCTAGCTCAACCAATATATCTTTATTTTTCTTTAAATAATCGATACAGTTTCTGGAAACAATTTGATAAAAAAAGGTTGATAGCTTTGATTTTCCAGAAAACTTAGATTTATAAAAAAGTTTTAGGAAGGCATCCTGAACACAATCTTCTGCGATACCCATATCTTGAGTCATTCGATACGCAAGAGAGAGTGCCTGTGGAGATAATTTTTTTATCAATAATTTCGCGGATTGTGCATTTCCACTAAGAGCTTGATCATAAAGTTCCTTGTCAGAACCCCATTCTGGGAAAATGAATTTCAACATTAAATTTGAAAATAATGAATTAAATCAAAAAGAAAATAGTTAATTTGCCCATTGATGACGTTCATTTGGGGGTAATTCATTAAGAAATTTTTTTCTTCTTTCTCTCATTTCATGACGTTCTTGGGGAGTTAAAGAATCAATAAAATCTTTTCGGTCTTTTCGAATTTCTTCTTTTTGGGATGGTGTAAGACTTTCCCATTGTGCTTTCATTTTTTGATGAAATTCATGCCTCTCTGCAGGGCTTAAAGCTTTTAATTTTTCGTGTAATTTTTCCCTGAAAATTCTTCTATCTTCCGGACTAGCTTTTTTCAAAGCTTCTCTTAAACGGATACCTTCTGCCTTACGTTCCTCAAAAGTCATGTTTGCTTCAGCCCTTGGGTCTAAGGGCTCGGGAAGTTCAGCAAATGCATTTAAATTAATTCCTAAAGTGAGGCAAAAAGGAATCATGCGATAAATGTTTTTTCTCATTAATTTCATAATTTTGATTGTGAATTACTTATATCAAATATGACGATGAAATAAAAGAAAAACTTACGGTAGATTATCGAATATTCAATAATTAATTTGATTAATAAATTAGGCACTATTCTGAGGTGCTTGGAGTCCAGAAAGCTTGCCTAACGTATTCGTTTTTCAGCATTTCTTCTATAACATGATCGAGTTGCTTGTTATTCATGGATGTTGCAATCATTTTTGCTTCTATTTCAATATCATGATCACCAAAGGCGTTGATGTCTAAATCATCAATAGGATATTGGATTTCATTAAGTAACTTGAGTAAGTTAGACATAATTAATTTTTGATACGTTTTTTCAGCCACTATATTGATAGTAGCAGTAACTTCGCTTTTACTCATATCAATTGGTTTTTTGTTGATGCCATTTACAACAGGGCGAAGCAAGGTATTCGCCATTAATATGAAGAAAGTTCCAATCATGGCTTCAAAAATAAGATCAGCACCAGCTGCAGCACCTACCGCTGCAGAACCCCATAAAGTTGCAGCAGTATTGAGACCTCTAATATTTCCCTCTTCGCGCATCATTACACCAGCCCCAAGAAACCCGATTCCTGAAACAACATAAGCAAGCACATGAACGGCACCTTCATGGCTGTGAAGGCGATTGGCAATATCCACAAATATAGAAGCTCCCAGTGCAACTAGGACATTCGTTCTTAGACCTGCAGTTCTTTGTCTAAATTGTCTTTCTAGTCCTATTGCACCGCCTAATATGAAAGCAGTCAAAAGACTAACTGTAGTATCTTCTAAAGAGGCTAAATTGTATTGATTAATAAATTCCATGACATCATTCTACATGGAGTATTTGCTTTGCTAAACAAATTTAGCCAATGTAAATGGAGGCCTAATAAGCCCCCTAAAAAAATCTATTTGCTAGTTAATTGGTTGTTGATTAATTTTTAAGTAAGGATTCATCGTTAAAACAAATCATCTCAAATTTTCTGCCATTAAACATTCCGCCGACCATAGTCATTGTGAGATGACCATTAGACTTGTCAAATTTAACCTCGGCTTTATTTTTCCCTGAAGGTAATTCTGAGGTAATAATATTTCCTCTAAACTTTCCAGCAAAGTCATGATCTTTCTTATCCAACTTTACTCTGTGGGTGGATTCATTATATGCATATACTTTGTCTGTCTCTTCACCTTTTTGGTTTGCATTCTTGTAGCAAGAAAAGTTGACCCAATCAGCGTGAACATTAGTGGAAAATAATATAGCAAAACCTAGAATTACTGATAGTTTTAATTTCATGTTTTCTCCTTTTGAGACCATATTAGCATTCGAAATTAAAGAATTTATGAATTTATTCTGTGCAATATTTAATTTAAGTAATTTGTTAAAAACAAAAAGTTAAACAAAATTTTAGATAGCAAGTCTGAAATGATTTAATATGTCAATTAAGGTATTGATTTTAAGGATAAAACAATGAGTAAACTTGCTAATAGTGTCGCTTGGAACTTTGTAGGGCTTGCAATGATCATTTTCGGATTATATTTTTATGTGAATGGTCAGAAGCCCATTATTTTTACTTTGGGAATTCTTTTGTACGCTTATCGTGCCATGATTACTCATACTGATGAGTATCAACCTAAGTACCGTAAAAGTTGAAAATTTTAATTTTTCAAAGTGTTTATTTAATTTTTAAAAGGGGACATTAAAGATATGAATAAGTCTATTAACGCTAGAGACAAAGCAAAAAATATTTATGCGGTTGGGATTATCGCTTTTGTAGGGATTTTTACAACCATATCAGTCTGTATTTGGTTTGTATCGAAATTAAACTTTTAATACTTAAAAGACTAAAAGAGACATTTCATTTAAGCCATAAATTCAACCTTGCAAAGATTTCGAGATTTACATGTGCTATACATTGCCAAGGTTTATAAACTGATTCATGAAATTTACAGCAATTAAGGCCTTTGTTGCAGCAGTTGAATCAGGTAGCTTAAGGAATGCTGCTAGGTTGTTGGATATATCTCAGCCAGCAATTACAAAATTAATTAAGGAATTAGAAGCAGATGTACAAGCATCTCTTTTAACAAGGACTTCTACAGGCGTAAGTCTTACGCCTCAAGGCCTTATTTTATTTGAGAAAGCTCGAAAAATAACGCGAGATTTATCGGTTGTCAAAGATGAAATTTTGCAATTTAATGGGCTTATGCGAGGGGACTTAACCATTGCTGCTGTTCCTTTAGCTGTCATGATGTTGATCCCTGAGGCTGTGAGAACTTTTAGTAAGCAGTATCCAGACATTAATTTAAGAATTAGTGAAGAATTATATTTTGAGCAACTTGAGAGATTAAGGAGAGGTGAGGTTCAAATAGGTATTGGAGGCATCCCTAAAGGAATCCCGTCTGGTGAATTCGTTATTGAACCTCTCATAAAAACAAGAATGGTTGTAGTTGCAAAGCATGGAAGTGCTTTTTTAAAAGCCAAGTCATTAAAAGATTTAATTGATGCTAAGTGGGTTTATACAGGGTCCTCCAAAGAAGAGGGTTATGCTAAGCAATTATTTGAAAAATTTCACCTTGGCCAGCCTAAGGTTGGAGCGGTTGTAAACTCAACTTTAGCTTTACTATCATTAATTGTGAGTAGTGACTTTATAGGCTTAATGCCGATTCAAATCGCATCTTCTCCAATGGCAAAGCAGTTTTTTTCAGTTATTCCTGTCAAAGAAGAGGGTTTGGATTTGGAGGTGGGGGCCATTGTCCGAAGCGATATGAATGTTTCTTCTGCAGTCAGTCAATTTATTAATCACCTACATCGATCTGCAGCACAGTTAAAACATATTAGTGATAACTAATTGTTATCGCGGGTTTTAAAAAAACATCTTATTTGCTTAAATTATTTCTCTTACACTCCTCAAATCAAAAATAGGAGATAAGTTAAATGAAAAGTTTAAAGTTAAAAGCCATTCTTACGATTGTTTTAGCGAGCTTGAGTTTTGCATCTGTTGGACAATCATTCCCTTCAAAGCCTGTTCGCATCATTACGCCTTTCCCAGTTGGTAGTGGCCCTGAAGGTGTTACAAGAATTGTTGCTGAAAAATTATCTAAGTTATGGGGTCAACCTGTGATTGTAGAAAATAAACCTGGTGGAAATGGTTTTATTGCAATTGAATCATTTAAGAATGGTTCTAAAGAAGGATATGACCTTATTCAGCTTGATAGCGTTCATTTGACTGCCTATCCATATTTATTCAAAAAATTACCTTATGATCCGGTAAAAGATTTTGAACCTTTGTACCCATTATTTAAAACATATTTTTTTGCAACAACAGCTGTTAATAGCAAATACAAAAATATTGCAGATTTAGTAAACGATGCTAAAGCAAACCCTGGTAAGTTAAATTATGGATCTTGGTCTGTGGGTAATCCTGTTCATCTAGGTTCTGCGCTTTTAGAGTCAGTTACTAATACTAAGATGGAGCATGTTATTTACAAAGAAACTTCTCAGTTATACACCGCTGTGGCACAAGGTGAGCTTGCTTTTGCTTTGGGTACAAGTGCGACTGCGGGACCACTTTACAGAGCTGGTAAGTTGAAATTTTTAGCTGTTGCAGCTCCAAAGAGAATCGCGGCGTATTCTGATGTGCCAACTTTTGCCGAGGCTGGAGGTCCTGCAGGATTTGAAGTGAGCGGATGGACAACGATTGCAGCTCCTAAGGGTGCTCCAAAAGAAGTTGTAGATAAAATTGCTAAAGATATTGCAACTGTTTTAGCTGATCCTGACTTCAAGGAAAAGTATCAATCTTTTGGCTATGAGATGTTCCCATTGTCTAGAGAGCAGTTTGCCAAATATATTCAATCTGAATCCTCTGTTCAAGCTAGTATCATTAAGAAATCACATTTATCAATTGATTAATTAGGTATAAAAATGGCTAAGATTATTGGAGCAATAGGTACTTCTCATACACCTACTATTGGTTTTGCTAAAGACAAAAATCAACAGAATGACCCTGTATGGGGACCAATTTTTGAGGCCTTTGAACCTATTAAAAAGTGGTTAGATGTAAAGAAGCCTGACGTATTGTTTCTGATTTCGAATGATCATGTGACGTCTTTTTTCTTTGATCATTATTCTCCCTTCACATTGGGAGTTGGTGAACAATATGAAGTAGCTGATGAAGGAGGGGGGGCGCGTAAGGTTCCTCCAATAGATGGTCACAGTCGCTTAGCCATTCATATTGGTAAATCATTGATGAGTGATGAGTTTGATATTTCATTCTTTCAAAATAAAAAATTAGATCACGGTACTTTTTCACCCATGTCTATGCTGGCAGATGAAGATGGTTCTTGGTCTGCGCCTATTATTCCTCTTCAAGTTGGCGTATTGCAATTTCCAATTCCAACGGCTAAGAGATGTTTTAATTTAGGAAAAGCGCTTCGAAAAGCGATTGAGAGTTATCCAGAGGATCTTAAGGTAGTAATTGTTGCTACAGGGGGACTATCACACCAAGTCCATGGAGAAAGAGCTGGTTTTAATAATACTGAATGGGATCTTGAGTTCTTAGATCTTATTGAAAAAAATCCTTTAAAGCTTGTTGAAATGACGCATGCTGAGTATGCAAGTAAAGGTGGTTTTGAAGGTTCAGAAATCATCATGTGGTTAATCATGCGTGGGGCTTTATCAGATGATATTAGAAAAACTCATCAAACATATTACTTACCCTCTATGGCTGGTATTGCTACGATGATTCTTGAAGAGTTGAATCAAAAAACAGATGCTCAACAAATTGCTCATCAAACTCAACAAATTAATGCTCAATTAGTTGGTGTTGAAAAATTAAGTGGTACATATCCATTTGATCTTGAACGAAGTGTAAAAACCTATCGATTAAATAAATTTTTGCATGACATGATTTTTCCTGAGCATAGGACGGCTTTTAAGGAAAATGAAGAGCTTAGTTTTAATAATGCAGGATTAACTGATTTTGAAAAAGAGTTGATTCGAACAAGAAACTGGCGAGGAATGATTCACTATGGATGCATATTTTTTGGCTTAGAAAAATTAGGAGCAGTTATAGGAGTTTCTAATTTACATATTTACGCAGCAATGAGGGGAGAAACTCTCGAAGAGTTCCAAAAAACACGGAATGCTCCTAATGCTTTATATTCAGTTGCTGCTACTGATTCTAGTAAAAAAGATTGGAATTAGGCAGTATTAGGAGCAGGACTTGTATCCTTATTTTTTTACGCTGCAGGTATTTATGCCTAATAAGGTATACAAGCCACAGAAACTAAATAGACCTGTCGCAAGGGCTATCACGCCTATATATCCCCAAGATCCGATTTGTCCAGTTGCGGCAAGTCCGATAAGAATTAGTCCTAATAAGATTCTGGCTATGCGATCGATACTACCAACATTTTTGATCATGATTTAAGCTCCTATTCATTTAAAGAGTAAAGCATTAAAAAACAAAGTACTACATTGCGTTGAGAGGTATTTTTAAATAGGCTGTACCATTTTCTTCTTTTTGGGGGAATTCACCTGCTCGAATATTAATTTGTACTGCCGGAAAAATTAATGCTGGCATATCTAAGGTTTTATCTCTCGCAGTTCTCATAGAAACGAATTCAGCTTCAGAAATCCCATCATGTACATGAATATTATTTGTACGTTGTTCCTCAACTGTTGTTTCAAACTGAATATCCCTTTGAGAAGGTGGGTAATCATGACACATAAATAGTCTAGTAGAAGCTGGAAAACTTAATATTTTCCTAATAGATGAATATAGTTGTTGAGCATTCCCGCCTGGAAAATCGCATCTTGCGGTTCCGACATCGGGCATAAACATTGTGTCTCCGACAAAAATTGCGTCTCCGAACTGATAGGCCACACATGCTGGTGTGTGACCTGGCACAAATAAAACTTTTCCCTTCAGTTGCCCAACATAAATATCAGATTCGTCATTTAATAATTGATCAAATTGAGAACCATCTATTTTGAAATTTTTATCGAGATTGAATATCTCTTTAAAAACCTTTTGTACATTTGTAATATGATTTCCGATTGCAGTTTTTCCACCTAGACTGTTTTTTAAGAAAGAAGCAGCACTAATATGATCTGCATGGGCGTGCGTCTCAAGAATCCACTCAAGTTTTAAATCATTCTCCTTGATATAGTTGATAACTCGTTCCGCAGATGATATTCCTGTTCTTCCTGAGTGAGGGTTAAAATCCAAGACTGAATCAATTATGGCGCAATGACTCCCTTTGCCTTGATGGATAACGTAAGTAACTGTCCCGGTAGCTTTATCAAAAATTCCATGAACATCTGGACTTTGAATTTGGTCACGCATATCAAGCCTTATTAATAATTAGATAATTTATATTATATTTACAAATAATATATATATCAATATAATATTAAAAACTTAATTATTAATATTAAATATGAATTCAATTGCTCTAGATTTAAACGAAATGCAGAAAGCTGCAAAGCTTGCAAGCCGTCTCATGAAAGTTTTATCTAATCCTGACCGTTTACTGATACTTTGCCAACTGATTCAACAGGAAATGTGTGTTGGGGAAATTGAAGAAATGTTGGGGATTGTTCAGCCTACGCTTTCGCAGCAATTGGTGGTATTAAGAGACGAGGGTCTTGTTAGTACTAGAAGAGAAGGAAAAAATATTTACTACAAAATAAAAAGTACCCAAGCACAAGTTGTGCTTGAGGTTTTATACGACCAGTTCTGTCAAAGTGCTTAATTTTGATTATTGATTTTCAAAACTTTACTCCGTTTGAATCTCTTCTGGGAGGGATTTTATTAGGAATATCTTCCGCAATTTTTATACTTGTAAATGGCCGTATTCTTGGAATCAGTGGAATATTAGGTGGACTATTACGTCTTCGAAAAGGGGATATTACCTGGCGCATCATGTTTCTATTAGGAATGACTTCTGCTCCATTTGTATTTCGTTTTTTGTTTCCTATTTCATGGATAGTGGAGCCCAAAATTGAAGCCAATTACTTAACTATTATGATTGCTGGAATACTCGTTGGCTTTGGAACACGATATGGTTCTGGTTGTACAAGCGGACATGGTGTATGTGGCTTGTCTAGATTGTCTCTAAGATCTATGGTTTCTACTATTACATTTATGCTGTTTGGATTTATCTCAGTTTATGTTGTTCGCCATCTTTTTCAAGGATATTCATGAAACATCGTTTGATTGAGTTTTTAGTTGGCCTTATATTTGGTATTGGCTTATTACTGTCAGGCATGAGTAATCCCAGCAAAGTTTTAGGCTTTTTAGATATTTTTGGATTATGGGATCCATCACTTTTATTGGTAATGGGTGGTGCAGTTTTTGTTGGTCTGTTTGCATTTCATGTTGCTAAATCAAGAACCAAGAATTTATTAGGTGGTCCATTACAAATTCCTTCATCTAAACAAATAGACTACCCACTTATTATTGGAGCTATCTTTTTTGGTATAGGGTGGGGCTTGGCGGGCTTTTGTCCTGGGCCTGCTATTATTTCTTTTGCTCAGGGTCAAGAAAAAGCTATGGCATTTGTTTTCTCAATGATTGCCGGAATGATTGTTTTCGAAATATTTAATCGTAGGCTTCAAAAGTAAAAACATCAATGAATTCTCAACAAATTCAAATGGAGTATTAATTCATGGAATATGCGTTGGTAATTGTCATCTTCTTAGGCATATTTATTGGCGCAATTATGGGCCTAACAGGTGCAGGCGGAGGTATTTTAGCGGTACCTGTATTGGTTGTAGGAATGCATTGGACCATGCAACAAGCTGCCCCTGTGGCTTTGATAGCAGTTGCATCGGGAGCGGCAGTAGGAGCTATCGACGGTTTTAGACATCACTTAGTAAGGTATAAAGCTGCAATTTTGATGGCGGTTTGTGGAATACCGATGACTAGGATTGGTCAAAATTTAGCGCACCAGTTATCTCAATCTCTTTTAATGGGAGGGTTTTCATTATTAATGTTAGTTGTATCTTGGCGCTTTTATCAGCAATCTAAAAAAGGTCCAGGAGAGGGAGATGATATCTTGCGTCTAGCATTTATCAATGCTGATACAGGAAAATTCATATGGACCCCAATCGCAGGGTTGATTATTGCTGGAATTGGTGTTTTAACAGGTTTAATGACAGGTCTTCTTGGAGTTGGTGGTGGATTTATGATTGTTCCACTCTTAAGAAGATTTACGTATTTAGCAGTGCCAGGAATTGTTGCAACTTCTTTATTTGTGATTACTTTAGTTGGTTCTGGTGGGGTAATCAGTGCTTTGTTGGCTGGTGCAACAATACCCGTTTTTGAAACAGAAAGTTTTGTTTTAGCAATGGTTCTTGGAATGCTAATTGGTAGAACTATCTCCAGGAAATTACAGGCTTGGCAAGTTCAAAGGGGTTTTGCAATCCTATTATTTTGTGTTTCAGTGTATCTACTGAGTAAAGCATATTTATTAATAAATTAAAGTGAGTGTTAAAACTCTAATCTCTTTTGCTTAATGGCTTTAAGCAGGTCATTCAGAGAGTTTTCGAGATCGTCAACAGACTCAATTAATTCATTGTTGTGGAGTTTGTTTTCAATTTCTTTTGCTGCATGAATAGTTCTATCTGCACAGAAAATACTTACCATACCCTTCAGTGTGTGGGTATTAAATCGAACCAATTCCATATTAGATTGCTCTACGTTTTCTATAATTTTTTTAATATAGATAGGCGCATCTATTAAAAAGATACTTGAAATCTCATCAAAAAGCTCACGACTGTTGTTCATCATCTCAATTGCTTTATCAAAATCAGCAATCTTAAATTCATCAAAATTAGGAGCAAGCTCTTCTACGGGCATTTTATTTTCAGAAATTAATTCTAGCTCTCTCCAAAGGGCGTCAAAACTGATTGGTTTGGAAATATATCCATCCATTCCATGAATAAGACATTTTTCTCTGGCACCTTCCATTGCGTGAGCAGTCATTGCAATAATAGGTATATGCGTACCAATTCTTTTTTCATCCTCACGAATTTTTAGAGTTGTTTCGTAACCATTTAAAACGGGCATATCGACATCCATCAAAATAGCGTCAAATTGATCTTTTTTCCAATGAGCTACTGCTTCTAATCCATTATTTGCTAAGGTAACTTTATGCCCCAGTTTTTCAAGTAGTCTAATAGCTAGTTTTTGATTAACTAGGTTGTCTTCTGCGAGTAATAAATTAAGTTTTTTCTTAGAATTTTTAAAGTTAAATTTAGAAACTATATTGGTTTGTTTTTGTGGTTCTCCAAGTACAACCATGATGGCATTAAATAGTTCGGATTGTGAAAGAGGCTTCAATAAAAAGCTTGATACCCCTAAATCCATACATCGTTTTGCTTGCTCGTGTTGGTTTTCTGAAGTGGACATCATAATAGTCGCGCAGTTGAATTGATCATTCGATATGATTTTTTCAGCTAATTGCATACCATTCATGCCAGGCATATTAATATCAATAAGTGCTAAAGGAAAAGCCTTATCAGAGTTAAATGCAAAATTAAGAGCAACAAGGGCTTCTTCAGCACTTTCTACAACCGTCGGCAACATTTTCCAATTTTCTAGAATACGCTCTAAAAGTTTGCCATTTGTTAGATTATCCTCAACAACAAGAATAGGAATACCGACAGTTTTGCCGGTTAATTGATAATTTGCAAGGGGATCAATCGTTGCATTTTGGAATGGTAATGTAAAGGAGAATAAGCTACCTTTATTAACAGTACTTTCTAAATGAATACGTTCTCCACCCATCAATGAAACTAGTTGTGATGAAATAGCTAAGCCAAGACCTGTTCCTCCAAACTTTCTGGTTGTAGAGGTATCTGCTTGAGAGAATGAGTCAAAGATTAGATTAAATTTTTCTTTAGGGATACCAATGCCAGTATCGCGAACACTAAAAGATAAATTAGTAGTAAAGCCATCGGCTGATTCAAGTTTAATGACAGATAACTCTACTTCACCATGCTCAGTAAATTTGATGGCATTACTTATTAAATTAGTTAGTACTTGGCGAAGACGGCTTGGATCGCCTAGTATTCTATCTGGAACATCTGGATCCACCCTCAATAGTAGTTCTAGATTTTTTTGATGTGCTTTTAATGCTAATGTTCGCATTGTGTTTCTTAAAACATCATCAAGAGAAAATTCAATAACTTCGATGTTTAATTTACCTGATTCTATTTTTGAGAAATCCAAAATGTCATTGACCACTGTGAGTAGGTCATCTGAGGACATTTTAATGAGACTGATGTACTCCAATTGCTCATTAGTTAATTTCGTATCGAAGATTAGTTCGGTCATACCAATGATGCCATTTAGTGGTGTTCTTATTTCATGGCTCATGTTAGCGAGAAAATCTCGTTTGACTTTTTCCGACTGAATAGCAGCATTCTTAGCTTGTTCAAGCATCTCTTCAGCATTTTTGCGTTCAGTAATGTCTCGAATAGTAATTTGAAATATATTTTGGCCATCCAATAACATCGTATTTAGCAATACTTCAGTGTTAAAAATTAAGTTATTGTCAGCACGTTTATGCAACCACTCGAAGCGTGAAACCCCTTTTTCTAAAGCTTCACTTATTTTCTCTTGGATAAGGACTGAAGATTGCTTCTCATCGGCTTGTATTTCAGAGGAGTAATAATCAGGTTTTTTAGAACAAAATTCTTCTTTTGTTTTACAACCGAACATTTCTAGTGCTGCAGCATTACAGTCGATGAGTTGATCCTTATTTAATAAAATAACTGCATCGCTTGTAGACTCGTAGAGTGTTCTTAATTTCGCCTCAGATTTTCTAAGTTGTTCTTCCGCTTTAATACGATCGCTAATGTCAAAAATTGTTCCAGCCATTCTTGAGGCGTGTCCCTGGGCATCTCTTTCCATTACCTTTCCATGAGAGTGTACCCAAATATAAGACTTATCTATTTTTTGAACTCTAAAATCTACTGAATAGAACTCATTAATATTTCTGAGTGCACTCATCAAGTTAGTTTTGACCTTATCTCTATCATTGGGATGAATGATGTCGAAAAAATTTTGACTATTGATGAATAATTCTTTTTTTTCATCACCTAGTACTAAAGACCAACGATCACTCATAAATAAGTCATCACTACCTATCTCCCAATCCCAGATTGCTAAGTTTGATCCCTCCAAAGAGAGATTTAATCTTTCTTGAGTTTGCTGAATGATTAATTCATTTTTTCTTTTCTCAGTAATGTCTTGAAAAGATACAAGTGCACCTACTATTTTTTTCCCTGAAATAATGGGTTGCGATTTAAAGTTAACTGGAATGAAATGATTAGGAGATGTTGAAATGTAAGAACTACCTTCAACTGGGATTTTTTCTTTAATAACTTTTTGTTCTGGGCTATTCTCAAGAGTGAAGATTTTTCCTTTTGATTGGTAGTAATGCATAAAATCTTGCATTGGCTTACCAATTACTTCACTTTCACGAACTTGAATAATTTTTTCTGCACTTGAATTTAAGAATGTAATACATCCTTGATCATCTGTGGCATAAACTGCGTCACTCAAAGTATTGAGAAGGGTACGAGTCATTTCAGCATTTTGAATGCGCAAACGCTCATTAACCTCATTAAGTTCAGAGGCACTAACAGCTAAAGCATTATTAATTAAACGTTGTTCCTTATCAATTTCTTGATAATAGTTATCAATAATCTCAATAAAAGAAATCAGTTGACTATCTTTGAGATGATTCTCTCCAAGATATCTTCTTAACTGCCTCTCCAACAAACGATGCATTAAATTAAGGCCTTATTCGTAAATAGTTGTAAGTGTCATAGTTTGATTATGTAATTGACACATCAAGACATCGCTAAAGGGGGCAAGTTCACCATAAGAGTAAAAACCAGCCAGTAAGGTATTAGGACCAAGCTTATTTTGAACTTCCTCAAGTTCTTCCTCAATTAATTGTCCCATAACAAGTCTTCTGCCAACACAGCTAACAACTAAACATAAACCAGATAAATCTTTCGAAACTGGACTTGCAGCATTCGCTGCTAATCCAGCATGCTCAATAAGATTGTCGAGATTGGTACGCATAAGTTTACAGATATAGCCTTCTGGAACATCTCCAGCAAAAGTGAGGCTATTTTCTGACTCATTGATAGCCAATAGAGTGCGAATTACAGATTGTTCTTTTTTATTGGGTTGGATACTTAAGGGAAACTTTAAGCCACTAGCTGGTAACTCAGAGGACTGTTCTCCAAGATACTTTTTATAAAGTGAAAGTGCAGGTTGATTATCGATTTCGTAAACAACATTGCCAGAAGATTTAGTGATGATCCGTTCAGGCCCAAATTCTTCCCAACCTGAAAAACAGCCACTTTTAATAATTAGATCTCCATAAAAACCCAAAGCAACAATTCGACCATTTTTTGCTGAGTCATCCCCTATAACTCAAGTTTTTCCAAATCTAGTTCCATCACCTGCTAGACCACCTGTAATTGGGTAACCTTTGGAATTAAGACCATTTGCTAATTCACTACCATTGACCAGTTGACCGTCAGATAAAACAAAAATATGTTTTAAATCTGGAGCAGACAATTCTTCGATGAGTTGCTTCCCAAGATCAAATGCATTTTTAGAGGCATCATAATCAACTGTGGAAATCCTTACGGATGATTTTTCTAATTTAACAGCAGTAGCAATTACTACCTGATCAAAGATTCTGACTCCAGATATACTCCCTGAAGAAGAGCAACCTATGATATGTGCTTTAGGATATGCAGATCTCAGATCTTGATAACAATTTTCTGTTTGCAAAAATTCATCGTCAGCAAATACAAAAACAATATCAGCAGTTAATGCGAAATCGGGAATATTTTTCCAGCCAGATTCTTTCGTCCAATGCGATTGACCTACTATCATAATTAGCCCCCTTGAGTAATTCTTGACAAGTTTTCATGATATCAGTGAAACAGATTATTTTGAATCTAGAAAACTCTTTTGATAATTTATTTGTATATTAATTTTGGTTATTATTTTGATAATTAAAATTTTAAGTATGGAGTATTTGCTTCATATTAGATTTTCCAATTCATGTAAATTTTTTTAACAAGTAAATTTCTTGTTCTTGTATAAAAAAGTTGACCCTTTCTAATAAAAAGAGTTTGTTATGATGTGTCATTATTGATTGGGAAATTTTGGGTGTTCAAAGATCGAAGTTCTTACATATTTTCTTTGCTGATTGCAATTTTAGGTTCAATTCTTTTTGCTGGAAAAGCAATTTTTATTAAATTAAGTTACCGATATGGGGCTACTTCAGAAGTTCTATTGGCTTTAAGAATGATCATTGCTTTTCCATTCTTTTGGATCATTTACCTTAACTCTAGAGAATACAAAGAGAATATTCCCTTAGCTAAAAAAGATATTTATCAATTAGCATGGCTTGGATTTAGTGGTTATTTTTTATCAAGTTATCTTGATTTTATTGGGCTGTTTTATATTTCCGCAGGGCTTGAGCGGATTATTTTGTATTTGACACCAGCTATTGTGGTTTTAATTTCTTACTTTTTTTTACAAAAAAAGGTTACCAAGATTCAATGGATATCTATAGTTATAGGATATGTAGGGGTAGTAATTGCCTTTATTGAAGATGCAAGCACAAAAGGAAGTCATGGTTGGTTAGGTATGGGTCTTGTTTTTGCAAGTGCATGCTTGTATGCAAATTATTTAATTTTTTCAGGACAAATCGTACAAAGAATCGGAAGCATACGTTTAGTCACTATAGCTAGTAGTTTTTCAACACTTTGCGGGGTTATTCAAATATTCATTCTTGCGCCACATTCACTCATGGAGCAGCCATCATTGGTTTATGTATACAGTTTATGTAATGCCATTTTTTGTACAGTGATGCCAATGATTTTGATCATGGTGGCTGTACAACGCATCGGATCAACGCTAACTTCCCAGGCTGGAATATTAGGACCAATTGCAACGATATTTATGGGATGGTATTTTCTTCAAGAGCTAATCTCAGTTCACCAAATTATTGGTATGTTCTTAGTTATTTTTGCGGTTTGGTTATTGATGCATAACAAGAAATAAATAAGTCTTAGGATTTATTCTGGAAGTAAATCTTTAATTTAGGATTCTCTAAGAATGTTATGGGGAACCTAACTCAATACTTTTCCCCGTCATGATTAGATGTGGGTCCTAGATCTCCTCCAAAAATATCAAGTTTCATCTTGGTGCAATTTCGCACCAAGATGTTCAAAAGCCTAGTTTTCCAATGTTGAGTATGTTCTAACCTAAGATTGTTAAAAAATAGTTCACTAAATTTTAACTTTTCTGAAATTTTTTATAGGAACCATTCCCATGAATGCTGTAATTAAAACTCAATTAAAGCCTTTAAGCTTTTTGGTATTCAGTCTTTTAGCTGCTCAAGTTGCAACTGCTGGCCCAACGATTGAATTCGGTGATAACAATGAATCTTCTTTATCTGTTGGTATGGGTTTACGAACGAGCTACTCTAATGCTGATACGGCATCTGGTGGAGCAAGAACAAATACTTTTAGTTTAGATAATGCACGTGTTTATTTGTCAGGAAAATTAAACGATAAGATTTCTGGTATGTTGAACTATGATGCTAAGGCTCCAACCCCAACAGGTGGTACTGGAGAGGTTATTGATGCAAACGCACAATTTAAAATTACTCCTGATTTAACAATTTGGGCTGGTAGATTTTTATCACCAAGTGATAGAGCAAATATGGCGGGTGGTTTTTATTCATTAGGGGGTGGCTATTGGTCCTCCATAGCTTCTCGTTATGGTTATAACGGTGGATATATCGGTCGTGATGATGGTGTAGCACTTGTTGGAAGTGCTATGGGAGGCAAATTGCAATATGGTTTTGGTGCATTTAATGGCCACACAGCTTTCAATTTATCAGGTGTGCCAGCTGGGTATACATCAACTGCATCGAGTACTCAACCCATGTATTCAGGACGTGTTCAATATGACTTTTGGGACGCAGAGCCTGGACTTTTATATGGTACAGGTAACTACCTTGGAGGCAAAGATATCCTTGCAATTGGTGTAGCTACTAGGATGTCTGCTGGAGGCGCTAATGGTACTTCAGTAACTGGTGATTACAACTCAACTAGCGTTGATTTTCTCTTTGAAAAGAAAGGTGTTGGAGCGGGTGCTGTTTCTTTAGAGGCAGCTTATTACACATATAACACTGATGGCGCTGTTTTATCTGAGCAAGGTAAAGCTTACTCTGGTGCATTAGGTTACATCTTTAATGAAAAGGTAGGTTGGGGTCAGTTCCAACCATTTGTTCGTTATCAGAAATTTAATGCAGATAGCCAAATTTCAACTCAAAAATATGATTTAGGTACTGATTACATTATCAAAGCATATAACGCAAGAATCGCTGGCTTTTATTCAAAACAATCTGTAACGAATGCAAACGATACAAGTTCAATCAATGTAGCACTGCAAGTTCAATTTTAATTTACATAGGAGTATTAAATGAAGCGTAGATCACTTTTAAAATTAACCGTTATTGCTTCTGCTTTAACGTCAATTGGTTTTAGCCAACTATCATTTGCTCAATCCAAAGAGCCAATTAAAGTTGGTATTTTGCATTCATTGTCTGGAACAATGGCTATTTCTGAAACAGCTTTAAAAGATGTTGCTCTAATGCAAATTGAGGCAATTAATAAAGCTGGTGGTGTTATGGGTAGAAAGTTAGAGCCTGTTGTAGTAGACCCTGCATCCAATTGGCCATTATTTGCTGAAAAAGCACGTCAATTGTTGACTAAAGATAAAGTTGCAGTTGTTTTTGGATGTTGGACTTCTGTATCACGTAAATCTGTACTACCTGTATTTGAAGAACTAAATGGTCTTCTTTTCTATCCTGTGCAATATGAAGGTGAAGAAATGTCCAAGAACGTTTTCTACACAGGCGCTGCTCCAAATCAACAAGCTATACCAGCAGTTGAGTATTTGATGAGCAAAGAAGGTGGTGGAGCAAAACGTTTTGTTTTATTAGGTACAGACTATGTATATCCTAGAACAACCAATAAGATTCTTCGCGCTTTCTTAAAATCAAAAGGTGTTGATGAGAAAGATATTGATGAAAAATACACTCCATTTGGACATTCTGACTATCAAACCATCGTTGCAGATATTAAGAAGTTTTCACAAGGTGGTAAGACTGCTGTAATTTCCACTATTAACGGCGACTCTAACGTTCCTTTCTATAAAGAACTTGGAAATGCTGGCTTAAAAGCGAAGGATGTTCCTGTAGTAGCGTTCTCAGTAGGTGAAGAGGAGTTACGTGGTGTAGATACAAAACCATTAGTAGGCCATTTGGCTGCATGGAACTACTTCATGTCAGTTAAAAATCCAGCGAATGATGCGTTCAAAACTGAATGGGCAGCCTATGCTAAATCAAAGAATCTCCCAACAGCTAGCAAGCCTTTAACAAATGATCCAATGGAAGCTACAGTTGTTGGTATGAAAATGTGGAAAGCGGCTGTTGAAAAAGCTGGAACAACAGATGTTAATGCAGTTCGTAAAGCAATGTATGGTCAAAAAGTTGCAGCACCAAGTGGGTTTACTTTAGAGATGGGTAATAACCATCACTTATATAAGCCTGTAATGATTGGAGAAGTTAAGGCTGATGGTCAATTTAATGTTGTATGGAAGACTCCAACAACAATTCGTGCTAAGCCTTGGTCCCCATTTATTGCAGGTAATGAAGGTAAGCCAGACGAAGTTAAGTAATGAAATTATCCAGCCCTATAATGGTCGTTTTATTCCATATGTAAAGAAAGTTTTGTGATTAAATTTTTACTTAAATTTATTTCCTTGTTATGGTTTAGTGCTTTCATTAGTCAAATGGGCTGGGCAGCTAATCTAGCTCAGGCAGATCTTAAAGATCTGTTTGGGGAAGATTTTTCTGCTAAGCAACAAACGATATCTAAGATAGTCGAAGCCCCTCCTGAGTTAGCTTCGACGATTCTTTTTGCCTTACAAGACGAAAATGTTTACATGACACCAAAAAATGAGGTTGTCATTAAAAATCTAAATAATTATCTTGACCCAATTAGTAATACTGAAGTTCGGGTTGATGAATCAAGTCTAGAAACCCCTACCTTTAACAATATTATCCGTTCTGATATTGAGGCTGCAGTCAGTCAATTCAAGCTTCTTTCGAAAGACTACAAGACCCGCTCAGAAGCGATTGAAACACTCTCAAATGATTTAGGCCAAATTCAGCCAAGTTTGGTAAAAAAAGCTTTTGATAATGAAACTGATACAAAGTTGAAAAATCATCTAGAGTCTTTAGATGCGATGCTGAAGTTTAAAGATTCAGATACGAGTACAAAACTTCAATTACTGAAAACATTGAGTCATTCTCAACTTTTATCAGTTGAAAAGTTTTTATTGAGTATTTCTGGGCTTGAAAGTTCCAGTAATTTTTTAGAGCCCGACAAGAGTGTCCGGGTTGCTGCTGAGCTTGCTCTTAAAGATTTTAGGTCACGTAAGTTTCATGCGGAGTTAGTTTCGAATATTTTTACAGGACTTAGCCTTGGTAGTGTATTGCTATTGGCTGCTCTTGGTTTAGCAATCACGTATGGATTGATAGGTGTCATCAATATGGCACATGGTGAATTTTTAATGATTGGTGCGTATGCAACTTTTGTTATACAAACAATATTCAGAAATCATTTAGTCCAGTATCAGGACTTTTATCTCATTTTTGCAGTGCCTTTTTCTTTCCTATGTGCTGGTGCATTTGGATTGCTCTTGGAGAAAATTGTATTACGCCATTTATATGGACGACCTTTAGAAACATTATTAGCTACCTTTGGAGTAAGTTTATTAATAATGCAAACGGTTCGAGTCATATTTGGTGCGCAAAATGTTGAAGTAGGGAATCCTACTTGGATGAGTGGATCCTTTTCTCCTTTGCAAGATTTTTTCCCTGGTTTGTTGATACCTTATAACAGGTTAATTATTTTTTTCTTTGCTTTATCGGTTGTAGTTATAACGTGGGTAGTTTTGAACAAAACAAGAATGGGATTATTTGTAAGGGCGGTTACCCAAAATCGAGCTATGGCTAGTTGTGTAGGGGTAAAGACTAGAAAAGTAGATAGTTATGCATTTGCTTTTGGAGCAGGGATAGCTGGACTTGGTGGTTGTGCGTTATCGCAAATTGGTAATGTCGGACCAGATTTAGGTCAGTCTTACATTATTGATTCATTTATGGTGGTGGTGTTGGGTGGCGTAGGTCAATTAGCTGGAACCATTATTGGGTCATTTGGATTAGGTGTTTTGAGTAAGTTTAGTGAGCCTTTCATAGGTGCAGTGCTTACAAAAATTGCGGTTTTAGTCATTATTATTTTGTTTATTCAGAAAAGACCCCAAGGTATGTTTGCGCTTAAGGGTAGAAGTTCAGAAGGATAATGATGAGCGACTTTCAATTAAATATTCCTTCTAAACAAAGCATTCTTTCCAAGCAGTGGTGGCAAGTTTTGATTGCTATTGTTGTATTTGTTTATCTGCTAGTTCCTTTATGTGCCCTCTATGTACCTGAGGGAAGTTTTTTTCACTTATCAGCATACTCTTTGACTTTATTCGGAAAGATTATGTGTTATGCCCTGGCTGCTTTGGCCTTAGATTTGGTTTGGGGTTATTGTGGCATCTTGAGCTTAGGACATAGTTTGTTTTTTGCTCTTGGTGGATACATCATGGGTATGTATCTTATGCGTTCTATCGGAACCGAAGGAGTTTATCACTCTGAGTTACCTGATTTTATGGTTTTCTTAGATTGGAAAAAGTTACCTTGGTTTTGGGAGGGTACTAATCATTTTGCCTGGGTCTTATTTTTAATATTGGTTTTACCTGGATTATTTGCATTTATATTTGGATTTTTTGCTTTCAGGTCGAGGATTAAGGGTGTGTACTTATCCATCATTACACAAGCCTTAACGTATGCGTCGATGCTACTCTTTTTTAGAAATGAAACTGGTTTTGGCGGTAATAACGGCTTTACTGACTTTAAAAGAATTCTAGGTTTTTCTATTACAAACTCAAACACAAGAGTTGTATTGTTTTTATTTAGTTTTACTGCCCTTGTTTTAGGATTTATTGCTTGTAGAAGAATTGTGCAATCAAAGTTAGGGCGAGTAACAATGGCTATTAGAGATGCTGAAAATAGAGTCATGTTCTCTGGCTATGATCCTTTAGGATATAAGTTATTTATTTGGACTTTTTCCGCATTCTTATGCGGTATTGCAGGGGCTTTGTATGTTCCACAGGTAGGTATTATTAATCCAGGAGAGATGTCTCCCGGAAACTCAATTGAGTTAGCGATTTGGGTCGCAGTAGGTGGTCGTGCAACCTTAATCGGTCCAATTATTGGAGCATTTTTTGTGAATGGTACTAAGACAATTTTTACCGCATTAGCCCCTGAGTATTGGCTCTTTATTCTAGGAGGTCTTTTCGTATTGGTTACTTTGTTTATACCTAATGGTGTTGTAGGTTTAATTAAAGATTATTTTTACAAGAAAAAACAAAAATGAATCTGCCAAATCTTATACCCAAAAAATCGCAACTATCTGAATCTCGTTCTGGCTCAAAGGGAAGTTTTGGTCATTTTCTTGAGAAGGGAAAGATTGATCTCTCTCATGGTGAGATGCTTTATATCGAAGATTTAGAAGTTTCTTTTGATGGATTTAAAGCAATTAGAGGTTTAAATTTAGATATTCGGGTAGGAGAGTTGCGCTGTATTATTGGCCCCAATGGAGCTGGTAAAACAACCATGATGGATGTCATTACAGGCAAGACTGGGCCTCGAAATGCTGATGTTAAGGGTAGGGTATTTTTAGGACAAACTATCGATTTGTTGAAATTAAATGAACCTCAAATTGCGCAGATAGGTATTGGACGTAAATTTCAAAAGCCAACAGTTTTTGAAAACTTAAAAGTATGGGAAAACTTTGAATTAGCAAGAAAGACGGATAAGTCTTGGTATTTATCTTTGAATGCGAGTTTAGATGAAAGTGCTAAGGATTTAATTGCTCAAACAATTCAAAAAGTTGGTTTAGAGGAACAGGCTTTTGAAGATGCAGGTTTACTCTCTCACGGTCAAAAGCAACGTTTAGAAATTGGAATGTTATTGATGCAACAACCAGAGCTTCTTCTATTAGATGAGCCTGCTGCAGGTATGACAGATGAAGAAACAATGCAACTTGCTGATTTATTGAATTCTTTAAGAGGAACTTGTTCCATTATTGTTGTTGAACATGATATGGAGTTTGTCGCGGCTTTATCAGGTAACGATGGAATAGTTACTGTCCTTGCTGAGGGAAGTGTTTTATCTGAGGGGACAATGCAACAGATTAAAAATGATCCCAAAGTAATTGAGTCTTACTTAGGTAGATAAGGCTATGTTAAAAGTTAAAAATGTAAATCAATACTACAGTGGTAGTCATATTTTAAGAGATGTCTCTTTTGAGGTTCCTCAAGGTACACTTACAGTATTAATGGGGCGAAATGGTGTAGGTAAAACCACAATGGTCAAATCACTTATGGGCCTTGTTCCGATTCGCTCTGGGGATATAGAGTTCAATGGGGAATTGATCCAGTCTCTAGCCCCTTACGAAAGAGTATCAAAAGGTATTGCTTATGTTCCACAAGGTCGAGAAATTTTCCCTAGATTAACTGTTGAAGAAAATCTATTGATTGGTGCTGCATCACTTAAAGCGCCTAAAAAAGTACCTGATTATATTTTTGATATTTTTCCAGTTCTTAAAGAGATGTCCTCTAGAAATGGTGGCGATTTATCTGGTGGTCAACAACAACAGTTAGCGATTGGTCGAGCTTTAATGAGTCAGCCTAAAATGATCATATTAGATGAGCCAACAGAGGGTATTCAGCCGAATATTATTCAACAAATTGGTACAACCTTGGTTAAGCTTGTTAAAGAGCAAGGGATTACAATATTGTTAATAGAACAATATTTGGACTTTATCAAAGAAGTTGCTGATAAGTATGTTGTTATGAGTAGAGGTGAAATTGTCGCTCAAGGAGATGGCGCAAATATAGTCAGTGACGGTGTTGCTAATCTAGTTTCAGTTTAACAATGCTAGATCTACTAAATCATTGGTAGATATGAAAATTATTTTTAACGAACCTAATCAATTAACTTCAAGTCTTGAAGGTCCTAAAAAAAGTTGGCAAGCATCTTTGTTTTTAGATTTTGAAAAATCTTCCGTCAATAGTAAAACGATTCTTAGAAACAAAAGTCACTATGGTCCTTTGCTGGTTCAAAAAACTTTATACCCAGAGAATAATGATGTTTGTCATGCGGTCATTTTGCATCCACCTGCTGGGATAGCGGGTGGCGATCATTTAAATATTCAAATTCAACAAGCAAAAGATACACAAGTTGTCATTACTAATCCTGGCGCCACAAAGTGGTACAAAGCAAATGGATTGACGTCATCGCAATCTATTACTATTGCTCTGGAGGATGGTGCATACCTTGATTTTTTACCTCAAGAAAATATTTTCTTTGACGATACAAATGCGCGTACTTATTTGAAGATGAATTTAACAAATGCATCTTCAATGATTGGTTGGGATATATCGCAGTTTGGAAGAGGGGTTTCTGGAGAGGCTTGGAAGAGTTCGAATTATCATTCAGAAATTCAATTCTATTTGAATAATCGTCTCATGTGGGTCGAGAATAATCAAATAACGTCTCCAGATTCTGATACTCCAGTGCAATGTCTTCTTGATCAAAAACGTGTAATGGGTGTCATGTGGTTAAGTAGTCAAAATGCTAATCAAGAAGTCCTTGATGCAATTTCTGTGGCACTTCCTTGGACAGATCAATTACGTTGTGGTGCAACAAAAATCGAGTTATCCTCAGAATATGGGATTATTTTGATACGTGGGATATCTGATGAGGTAGAGTCTTTAAAAAATTGTTTTATTGATATTTGGCTTAGCCATCGATTCTCTATTTCAGGGATTGATGCAAAAGAGTTAAGATTGTGGAAAACTTAAATTCAAAAAGGTATATAAATGGAATTAACCCCACGAGAAAAAGATAAGTTATTAATTTTTACAGCTGCTTTAGTTGCTGAGAGGCGAAAAGCTAGAGGTCTTAAATTAAATTATCCTGAGGCTGTTGCTTTTATTTCAGCGGCTATTATGGAAGGTGCTAGGGATGGTAAGAGTGTTGCGGAATTGATGAGTTATGGAACAAGTATTCTCAAGGCTAGTGATGTCTTAGAAGGTATTCCTGAGATGATTCCAGAAATTCAAATAGAAGCGACTTTTCCAGATGGTACAAAATTAGTCACTGTTCATCAGCCAATTCAATAAAAGGAATTATTATGAAAAAATCTTTATTTTTGTTAGCAATATTCTTTTCAACAAATGTATTTCCGCATCCAGGGCATACGGATACTTTTTTAAGTGCTGTGATGCATCCATTGTTAGGTTGGGATCATTTGTTAACCATGCTTATTGTTGGTGTTATGGCCAGTCTATTGTCAGGCAAGAGAGGTTTGTTTTTACCGGTACTATTTGTTACCTTCTTTAGTGTGTCTGCGCTGATTGCTATGCAATTTAATCTTAGTGAAGGCCAATTTTTAATTCTTGAACGCTTGTTGTTAATAGGAATGATTGCGCTACCTGTAGTTCATTTTATGTTAAGAAGACTTCAACCATGGGTTATCTTTATTGCTATCGCTCTTATTGGGGGACTTCATGGGTTTACGCATGGTTTAGAAGTCAACGTATATTCAAATTATGCTTTATTGGGTTTGATTTTAAGTACAGCATTTATTCACTTCATTGGATATGTTTCAGGCAGTTATTTTAAAAACAGGTCCCAATGGTTATTAAAAGGCTTAACAGTTGGAACAGGTCTTTTAGGCTTTATTGGACTAGCACAAACATTTTAGGGCTGAATATGCAACCAGGTGAAATTAGAGTTGTTGATGGTGAAATTGAGATCAATGTAGGTAGAAAAACTATTAGTCTTGTTGTTTCTAATTCAGGTGATAGACCAATACAAGTAGGATCACATTTTCATTTCTATGAGGTAAATCAAGCTCTCATTTTTGATCGTGAACTTTCTAGGGGGTATCGTCTGAACATCTCATCTGGAACAGCAATTAGATTTGAACCAGGACAACAAAAGACAATTGAATTAGTTGAGTTGGCTGGAGATAAAACTGTTTATGGGTTCAATGGATTAGTCATGGGAAGACTTTAACTCAGTCTTTGTTGAATGTTCATTAAATCACTTTAATTTAATCCATAGGAAATCTTCATGGTAACAATATCAAGAAAAGCATATGCAGAAATGTTTGGACCAACAGTCGGGGATCAAATACGATTGGCCGATACTGATTTATGGGTTCATGTTGAAAAAGATTTAACCACCTATGGTGAAGAAGTTAAATTTGGTGGTGGCAAAGTGATTCGTGATGGTATGGGTCAAAGTCAAAGAATGAGTGCTGATTGTGTAGACACTGTCATCACAAATGCTGTGATTATTGATCATTGGGGCATCATTAAGGCTGATATTGGAATCAAAAATGGTTTTATCTCAGGAATTGGAAAAGCAGGTAACCCCGATATTCAATCTGCAGTCAATATTGTTATTGGACCGGGTACTGAAGTAATTGCTGGTGAGGGAATGATAGTCACTGCTGGTGGAATTGACTCGCATATACACTTTATTTGTCCCCAGCAAATTGATGATGCATTAATGAGTGGGGTAACAACCATGATTGGTGGAGGGACTGGGCCTGCAACCGGAACTTTTGCTACTACTTGTACTCCAGGTCCATGGCATATTCATAGCATGCTCAGTGCGGCAGAAGCATTTCCAATGAATTTAGGTTTTCTTGGAAAAGGAAATGCAAGTTTACCGGGTCCTCTTGAAGAGCAAGTTACTGCTGGAGTCATGGGTTTAAAGCTACACGAGGATTGGGGAACAACTCCTGCGGCGATTGACTGTTGTTTGTCAGTTGCTGAAAAAATGGATATTCAAGTAGCAATTCATACAGATACCTTAAACGAGTCTGGGTTTGTTGAAGCGACAATTGCTGCATTTAAAGATAGAACGATTCATACCTTCCATACAGAAGGTGCTGGTGGTGGTCATGCCCCAGATATTATTCGAGCAGCAGGTTTGCCGAATGTATTACCATCATCGACGAATCCTACTATGCCCTTTACCGTCAATACTATTGATGAGCATTTAGACATGTTGATGGTATGTCACCATTTAGATCCTGCGATTGCTGAAGATATTGCCTTTGCCGAAAGTAGAATTAGGCGTGAAACAATTGCTGCTGAAGATATTCTGCATGACTTAGGTGCTTTTTCAATGATGAGCTCAGATAGTCAGGCGATGGGTAGAGTTGGCGAAGTTATCATTAGAACTTGGCAAACAGCTCATAAGATGAAGGCTCAACGTGGAAGTTTGGAAGGCGATCATCAAACTGATAATGCTAGAGTAAAAAGATATATTGCCAAATACACCATCAATCCTGCGATAACGCATGGCGTCTCTCATATTGTTGGTTCCGTAGAAAAAGGAAAATTAGCTGATTTGGTGGTTTGGAAGCCTGCCTTTTTTGGTGTTAAGCCAAGCTTGATTTTAAAAGGCGGAATGATTGCTGCAGCAGCAATGGGCGATCCAAATGCTTCGATTCCAACACCGCAACCTGTTCACTATAGACCCATGTTTGGGTCATTCGGAGGTGGCTTAAAGACCTCTTTAACATTTGTTTCTCAAGCCGCTTTGGACAATCCAATGATTCAATCTTTGGGGCTTAAAAAGCGCTTGGAACCAGTTAGCTCCACGAGAAATATTAAAAAAGCAGACATGATTCATAATCATTGGCAACCTAAGATCTCAGTAGATCCACAAACATATGAAGTCTTGGCTGATGGTATGAGTCTTGTTTGTGAGCCTGCTAAGGTTTTGCCTATGGCGCAAAGATACTTTTTGTTTTGAAAATGCGTCAAATTAATAAAAATTTAGGTAAGACAAAAATTGCCAACGCATTATTAAGAAATATTGATTCTGTAAAACTGCCTTTTTTACAGAGAAGCAAAAGTAGGCAATTAGCTATCTTACAAAATGGTGAAGAGGTCACGATTATTCTTAATCGAGGAAGTGTGATGCGTGGCGGTGATATTTTGGTTGATGAGAATGGTAAATTTATCAAAGTTGTTGCAGCTGATGAACAATTATTAAGAGTTACAGCCAAAAATACCTTTGATTTAATTCGTGCTGCATATCACTTAGGTAACCGACATATTCCTATTGAAGTTCATGCAGACTATTTACAGCTTGAATTTGATCCAGTGTTAAGAGACATGTTAAACAATTTGGGTGTTATGGTAACTGAGGAGTTACATCCTTTTGAGCCTGAACATGGTGCTTATGGTGGCGGACATAAACATGGTCATGATCATACCTTTGCAGAAGATTATGCTATTGCTCAAAAAGTTTTTCATGAGCATGACCATAACCATAATCACAATCATGATCATGCTTCACATCAACATCACAAGTCTTAGCCTTCTCTAAACTTGTAAAAATATGAATGCATCTCAACTTTCAGCTTTATTACATCTTGCTTCACCTGCATTACCAATTGGGGGATTTAGTTACTCTCAGGGTTTGGAGGCCGCAGTTTTTCATGGTTTAATTCACGATGCTACTTCAGCTCAAACTTGGATCAAGGAACATTTAACAAATGTAGTGACCAAGGCAGAAGCGATCATTTGGCTTTATCAATTTGAAGCTTGGAATAAAGGTGATTTAGAAATTGTTTGTCACTGGAATGAATGGTTTTGGGCAAGTAGAGAGACAAATGAATTCAGAAAAGAAACCGAGCAAATGGGGTGGTCTTTATTGAAATTAATTAAAGATTTGGGTCTTGGTAAAGCTGAAGACTTAGAAATGATGCAATCATTAAAACCTATTACGCTTCCTTGTGTACATGCTTATATATGTAACTATCAAAAAATAGAGGCCATTGATGGGCTGCATGCTTACTTATTTTCTTGGTTAGAAAATCAAGTAATGGCGGCGATTAAAATTATTCCATTGGGCCAAGTAGCTGGTCAAAAAATATTAATTGAAATTAGTAAAACGATTTCGTCTCTTTTAAAAGATTTAGTTGAAAATTCGCAGTCGTCCCAATTTCAGTTAAATACTTTTTCTCCTCAGTTGAGTATTCTTTCTAGTAGACATGAAACTCAATATTCTCGATTATTTCGTTCATAAAAGATAACTATGCGTACAAAAAAACTTCCCCCATTAAGAATAGGTGTTGGTGGTCCTGTTGGTTCAGGCAAAACAACTTTACTTGAAATGCTTTGTAAGCAAATGAGTAAAGACTACGATATTGTTGCTATTACTAATGACATATATACTAAGGAGGACCAGCGATTACTCACCATTTCAGGAGCTCTTCCAGCAGAGCGCATTATGGGAGTAGAAACTGGTGGGTGTCCTCACACAGCTATCCGAGAAGATGCATCAATTAATCTTGAAGCCGTTGATCGCATGGTTGAAAAGTTTCCTAACGTCGACATCATATTTATCGAATCTGGTGGAGATAATTTAGCGGCGACTTTTAGTCCTGAATTATCAGATTGGACTATTTATGTAATTGATGTAGCTGGTGGAGAAAAGATTCCAAGAAAGGGTGGTCCTGGAATTACGAAGTCAGATTTACTCGTCATTAATAAAATTGATCTAGCTCCTTTAGTAGGTGCAAATCTAGAAATAATGGAATCAGATACACTTCGGATGAGATCTGATAAACCCTATGTGATGACGAATTTAAAGACATTAGAGGGTGTTAGTCAAATCATTAGCATGATAGAGAAACACGGCTCTTTTTCGATTGAAAAATAATTTATAGCAAAACAAGCAATCAAATTTATGTTTTAGTTTGACTTGGTGCTCTACTATATTCATTATTTTCTATAACTAGACGATTAAGTAACTTCATGAAAGTTTTTTGATCATTGGCACTCAAGGGAGAAAGAATTCTTTCTTGAGCATTTAACATGAGTGGTGTTGCGCTGTGCAATATAGATTTGCCTTCTTCAGTCAGCACTAAAAGACGCACACGTCTATCAAATTCAGATGCATGACGATCTACAAGACCCCTGAGTTCTAAGCGATCGATTACCCCGCCAGTTGTAGATGTATCTAATCCAATGATGTTGGCTAATGTTTTCTGGTCAAGTTTAGGTTGTTGATAAATCGCTTGCAAAGCCGCAAATTGAATTGGTGTTAGTCCAAAAGCCTCCATTTCCAGCATAAAAATTCCAACAGCTATTTGATTTAAGCGGCGTATTAAGTGACCTGGAAGATTTTGTAGGTCTGTATTGATTTCTTGATTAATTTCTTTGGGCATATAAAAGCTTTTTTGGTTAAAACGAAGTTTTCCAATTATATGTCTGTGCTCATAATAACTATACAAATAATAAGTGCACTTATATTAAGTGTAAGTGAGTTCTCTTAAATTAGGAAATTTTTATCTTAACAATAGAGAAGGTAATGACCTAAAAACTTACTTATCTGCTATATATTGTATACTTTGTCTTACGTAAATTTGTAATTATTTCTGTATTTAATACACCTTTTTAACCAATCCATATTCTATATTTTTGAAAATGAATGGAGATAAAATCGGGAAATAATAGATTGATAGAATCAATCAAAGTAAAAAATTAAAAATATTTTTTTGAGGGACAATAGTGGAAAACGAACTGATTAAAGGGATAAGATTCGCCACTGAAAGTCTGTTCCCAATTATGAGCATCATAAGTTTGGTTTTTGCTTTTATATTGCACAAATTATTT